>Ga0315315_10004205_pt1 | contig 13271 bp, 8 predicted proteins | sample M140m3416metaG_FD_203699 | JGI IMG/M metagenome (GOLD analysis project Ga0315315, IMG submission 203699) | Ammonia-oxidizing marine archaeal communities from Monterey Bay, California, United States - M1 40m 3416 | ecosystem: Environmental > Aquatic > Marine > Intertidal zone | place: USA...
GCAAAGGCACTGTGCTGGAGTGCCTTAATGACTGAGAGATAAGAATCTGATAGTCCGGTATACTTGCCCACCATTGCTATTCTGACTTCATCCTCCAGCATATCCACTTTGTCAGCCATTTCCTTCCATTCGTCGAGCATTGGGAGGCTATCGGGAATATCGAATCCCAGATTATTGGACACCATTCTAAGAACAGATTGTTCGTGTAGTGAGATGGGTATCTGATACAGATTGGAAACATCATGCGCTGAGATGACAGCATCTTCTCCCACATGGCAGAATGCCGCTAATTTCGATTTTGTCTCAGAATCCAATGGATTCTCCGAGCGACATACCAGAATATCAGGTATTATGCCCAGTCCACGCAATTCCTTGACAGTATGTTGAGTAGGCTTGGTTTTCTGCTCTCCAACAGGTCCCATTACCGGAACCAAGCTAACATGCACGAAGCAAACATTCCCCTTGCCGGCTCTGAATTGGAATTGTCTCAGTGCCTCGATGAAAGGGGCACTCTCTATGTCTCCAACCGTCCCTCCCAATTCAATCACGCAAGCATCCGGAGTACTCGAAGTTCCGTCAGCGGGCACGTGTGCTACGGCATCTATCCAATCTTGAATCTCATTAGTTATGTGTGGGACTACTTGAACAGTCTTTCCTAGGTAGTCCCCCCTCCTTTCTTTCTCAATCACTTTGGCGTATACTTTCCCTGTAGTGATATTATTATCTCTTGTCAGAGCCACATCCAAGAACCTCTCATAATTTCCCAAGTCTAAATCTACTTCTCCTCCGTCATCAAGAACGAAGACCTCTCCATGTTCGAATGGAGACATCGTCCCTGCATCGCTGTTCAAGTATGGATCTATCTTGATTGAAGTAACTCTCAGGCCAGCTGATTTTAGAAGAACACCGATACTACTGGCGGTCACTCCTTTGCCCAATCCAGACAGGACTCCCCCGGTAACTACGACATACTTCATGCAACCAACGGGGTCTGAAGCCATTGTGCCTCGCATATCAACATTGGGACAGTAAACCCACTTTATCGCACATCAATGACCAAGTATCTCCAGCTTTACGAAGTAACATGACAGAGTCACCCGGGGACAGAATTCTGGTAACAGGGGCACTAGGGCAAATAGGTACCGAGCTGGTCTCATCCCTAAGGCAGAGGCATGGTAAGGACAACATACTAGCTACTGACATAAGGAGTCCCGGACCAGAATCAAACTTTCCTGACGGGCCATTCTCAAATCTCAGTGTTCTGGATGGAGCCAAGATGGAAAGAGTGATTCTAGAGGAGGGCATTGGTACAGTTTTTCACCTGGCCGCCATTCTTTCCGCAACTGGAGAGAAAAATCCAGAGCTTTGTCAGAGAGTGAATGTAGGGGGTACTGTATCCGTTCTCGAAGCAGCTAGAGATTTTGATTTGAAGGTCTTCGCACCCTCATCAATCGCAGTTTTCGGACCAGATTCTCCAAATATTGCCCCTCAGGAAGGCCCTCTAAATCCAACAACAATGTATGGTAAGACAAAGGTAACAGGGGAGATATTAGGATTGAACTATTGGAAACAGTATGGCGTTGATGTACGGGGGCTCAGATTTCCTGGCTTGATTTCATGGAAAGCGCCAGCAGGAGGGGGGACCACTGACTATGCAGTTGATATTTTCAGAGCAGCTGTTGATCATGGACACTATGATTGCTTTGTTAGTGAAGATACAAGATTACCTATGATGTACATGGAAGACGCCATTAGAGCGACAGAGAGTATCATGCAGGCAGATCCAGGGAGTCTGGGAGATTCTAGAGTTGGATATAATATTAAGGGAATATCATTTACTGCGGGAGAACTAGCTGATAAGATAGCTGAGAGAATACCGGGATTCACTTGTGATTTTATTCCCGATTTCAGGCAGAAGGTAGCCGACTCGTGGCCCGATGATGTTGATGATGAGGCCGCTAGAAATGAGTGGGGATGGGAAGCAAATTATGACTTGGGAAGAATGGTAGACGAGATGATTTCCAATATTAGTTAAATCAGTCTTCCTGAACTTCATCATCATTCCAATCTGGAGTAGTTGGGTCCTGCTTCGCCCAAAGAACATCGTTAATCCTGAGTACACTGATTGCGGCCTCAGTCGATCCAGAAATGGAATGCCTAGTTACAAATAAAGGATCCAAGATTCCCATCTCGTCCATTCTAGACCTACTTCCAGTCATGGCATCAAGTCCTATCCACGGGCCATTCTCCTCATCGGAATTTTGTGCTGCGGACAGGTCCAGAACTACATCTATTGGGTCGAGCCCAGCATTTTCTGCAAGTGTCCTAGGAATGACCTCCAAAGCGGCAGCATAACCCTCTATTGCCAATTGCTCCCTTCCAGGGTTTCCGAGAGCGAACGACCTCAGGTGTCTAGCTAGATGTGTTTGAATTGCACCTCCTCCTGGAATCACTCTGGAGTCTCTAATGACCCTGAAGGCTACGCCCATGGCATCATCAAACGCCCTGACTGCCTCTTCTCTAATCTGGGGAGATGTTCCACGAACGACCACAGTTAATGCACCACCTTCGGATCCCTCTATGATAGAATGAGATATACCTGCCACAGTCTCTTCCCTTCTACCAGTGAATTTCCCGAGGTCGTCTTCTGTAATCCTGATCGGTCTCCTGACCATTCGAGCTCCAGTTATTTTCGAGAGTCGCTCCAAATCCTCCCTCTCAAATCTTCTGTATGAGGTTATCCCAGCATCATTTAGCATGGAAATAGCATCATCAGAAATCCCTTCTCTGACAATCAGTAGCTCAACTCCGAGGGATGAAAGATGGACGACCTCTTCTCTCAATTTCGCCAAAGATCGGTCATGGAATCCCTTCAGTACTCCGGGGCTACTGATCTCAATCTCGGCATCCATCTCGAGCTTTGTATTCTCAAGGCCGCCATCGATTATTGCTATGGTCCCCCCACCAGAAGAGGAAGGAGTTGAGATATCGACCCTAGTCTTAGGGATCATCAAACCGTTGATAAGACGACTATCAGTAGTTGAACCACCACTGACCTGCAACCTCTTTACTCTCAACCTTTCTAGGTCATCGCCGCCTTCTTCATCCGAAATCAACTCAGCTGCTTCAAAAGCAATTTCAGTGATATGGGAGGCCAGCGACTCGCCAATCTTGCCAGCCAAAGTAGTCGAAATTACTGACTTCAGCTCCTCCTCAGAGCTCGCTTCCCTTGAGACCCTGTCTAGCTCAGAAATAGCTTCTCTCTCCGCTAGAAGGAAACCATTGATTACAGTAGATGGATGAATCCCCATCCTAACAAGCTCAAGGGAATTCTGTAGAAACTCTGCAGTAAGGATCACAGTTGAGGTAGTTCCATCTCTAGCTGACTTATCTTGAGATGAAGATGCGGAGATTAGAAGCCTGGCTGTTGGATGTTCGACCTTTGCAGCCTCGATTACTGTAACTCCATCATTTGTTACTAGACAATTTCCATCATCAGATACCAGCATTTTGTCTAATCCTCTTGGACCTAAAGTAGATCTAACGGCTCCAGCTAGGGCTACAGCGGCCTTGACGTTATTCACTAGAGCCGCACGTCCTTCCAGCCTATCGGTGTCCTGTAGGGCAACATCATGCTCAGCCTGCACCATGGTACTCGGAATCTAGTCCTAGATTTGAAGTACTCCATCACTAATCTATCTCCGTTACCAAGAAAGAACTCATATTCCAATGCGTATATTCATATATGGCACTATCATCGCACTATACAACCGTCAGTTAAGTAGTGGTAGAAATGAGTGATTCAAATTCCGATGAATGGGAAAAGAAAATGATTGAGCAGATGCTCAATCTGTTCAATCAGATGGGAATGCCAATCGATAAATCGGAACTAGAGGATACAATTTCTAGAATCCGTCAGCAATTTGACAATTTGGGCATAGATGCCGAGAGTATCTACAATAGCAACGTGAAAATGAATTTCCAAGGAGACCCCGAAAATTTCCGCAAGCAAATGGAATCCTTCATGAACCATCCCGAAGGCTTTTCTGAGATTTTCAAGAATATGGGTATTAACGTCCAAGTTGGTCCCGATAATGAGTCCGCAGAGGTTGTGGTTGAAGAAGAACAAGAGGATGAGACCGATGTTCCTGTAGAAGATACCTACGTTGATGGTACTTCCATGTATGTTACAATCGATGTCTCAAACATCGTGGATCTAGATGAGGGAAGCTTTGAGCTCATATTATCTCACGGAGGCAAGGTTCTCCAATTAATGAGAAGAACCCAACTCAGGCCAATCAAGAGTATCAATCTCCCGCAGGCGGCCAACTCAGTCTCTGATTGGAACCTGAATAATGGCATACTAGACATCACTTTCGATATGGCTTAGCCTATCATAGGAGGAAAAAAAATGACTGGACCGGTAATTGGAATAGATTTGGGAACAACAAACAGCTGTGTAGCAACTTTAGAGGCGGGAAAACCAGTGGTCATTCCGAACTCAGAAGGAGCGAGAACGACTCCCAGTGTTGTCGCATTCTCTAAGAATGGAGGTGAAAGAGTGGTCGGTATAACCGCCAAGAGACAGGCTGTGACTAATTCCGAAAGAACAATAATGTCAGTTAAGAGGGAGATGGGCACTGACTGGAAGAAGAAAATAGATGATACCGAATATACTCCGCAGGAGATCTCCGCATTTGTCTTACAGAAGCTAAAGTCTGATGCCGAGGACTATCTTGGCCGAGAGGTTAAGCAGGCTGTGATCACTTGTCCAGCATACTTCACTGATGCACAGCGTCAGGCAACAAAGGACGCAGGGAGAATCGCGGGACTTGAAGTTCTCCGAATTATCAACGAGCCCACAGCCGCCGCTCTAGCATATGGGGTCGACAAAGATGACGATCAGACAATATTGGTCTATGATCTGGGAGGGGGGACATTTGATGTCTCTGTTCTTGAGATATACCAGGTTGATGGCCAACCCCAAATCGAGGTTAAGGCGACCAGCGGAGATAATCGCTTGGGCGGAGACGACTTCGACGAGGTAGTAATCGACTGGCTCGTTTTGGAATTCAAGAAATCAACAGGAATTGATCTATCAAGCGACATGACGGCAATAACAAGACTACGTGAAGCTGCAGAGAAGGCCAAGATAGAGCTTTCAGGCACCAGTACAACTCAGATAAATCTCCCATTCATCACAATGAGTGGTGATGGTCAGCCAGAGCATCTCGACATCTCCCTATCTAAGGCTAAATTCGAAGATCTTATCTCTGATCTCGTAGAGAGGACAATGGGCCCCACCAGAAGGGCCATGAAGGATGCTGGAATTAAGAAAGGAAATGTCGACAAGGTTATTCTCGTAGGGGGATCTACCAGAGTTCCTGCGGTTCAAGTAGCAATAGAGAAGGAAGTGGGCAAGCCACCTTTCAAGGGCATAAACCCGGACGAAGCAGTCGCTGTCGGAGCAGTCCTTCAAGCAGGAATAATCACTGGGGACGAGGGAGTTACTGATGTCCTCCTGCTCGATGTCACGCCACTTACTCTCGGTATCGAAACACTCGGAGGGATTATGACAACAATGATTGAGAGAAATACTACCATTCCCACTAGGAGGTCCGAGACATTCTCCACTGCAGCGGATAATCAGCCTGCAGTCGAGGTACATGTCTTGCAGGGCGAAAGGGAATTTGCCAAGGATAACATCACTCTCGGAAAGTTTCACCTGATGGGGATACCGCCTTCGCCAAGAGGAATGCCACAAATTGAGGTTACCTTTGATATCGATGCAAATGGAATTGTCAATGTTTCTGCTAAGGACTTGGGCACAGGAACGGAGCAATCCATAAAGATAGAGAGCCAAACCTCTCTAAGCGAGGACGAGATAAATGCTAAGGTTGCAGAGGCCGAAGAATTCGCTTCAGACGATAAGAGGAGAAAGGCAGGAGTGACCCTGATCAATTCCGCCGATGGGATGGTCTATCAGGCTTCAAAAATGCTCAATGAGGCGGCAGAGAAAATCTCAGACCTCAATGCAGACCCAATCCATGCCAAGCTCGAGGAGTTGAGAGCTCTGATCACAAAGGATGACAAGACAATCGATGTAGAGGATTTGGATGAAGCCGCCGTACAGGCTAAGATGTCAGAGGTAGAGGAGTCATTACACGAAGTATCCGCGAAGCTCTACGAAGCCGCGGCTGCTGAAATGGCCGAACAACAAGAAAGCGAAGGCTCAGACGATGTAGTCGAAGCCGACTTCGAAGAGGTCGAGCCTGAAGACAGCGATGAGTAGCTAGCTTTCTGTGATCATCCTGTGCAGAGTCCTAACATGGATGCCCGAGGTCCCAAACTGGAAAAGAGGGTTTTCACCCTCAGAACGAGCTTTGGAACCGGGTCCCCAAGCTGATCCGGCTATGTCAAGATGAGCCCAAGGTATCTTGTCACCATCCTCCTCAAATCCTCTATTTGGGACAAAGAACTCTAAGAATGCGGCAGCGGTATTGGATGATCCGGCCCTACCTCCTATGGAACCATTTCTTATGTCCGCGAATGCTGAGTCTGTCATATACTTACGAAATTGACTATTCAAAGGCATTCTCCAAACTGGCTCGCCACTTCTTTCGGCCGCTGATTTTAGATTTCCGGCCAAATCATCATCATTGGACCACATTCCAGAAATCTGATTTCCTAAAGCCACAATAACCGCACCAGTAAGCGTGGCTAGATCGATGATATACTCAGGATCAAGCTCCCCAGCCTTCCATAGACCATCGGAAAGGACATTCCTTCCCTCTGCGTCTGTACTGAAGACCTCTACAGTTTTCCCAGAATATGTCTTGAAGACATCACCCGGACGGTAAGCACCAGAGCCGGGCATATTCTCTGCAAGGCAGGAGATACCATTTACTCGCCTAGGGTATCCAGTTTCATAAAGAGCCTCCATAAGGCCGAAAACAGTAGCGGCGCCACACATATCATACTTCATGTCCCACATTCCACTGGTGGGTTTGATAGAGATGCCACCCGTATCGAAAGTAATCCCTTTGCCCACAATACATGGTCTCCTAACTCCCTCATCTTCATCTGGATTCAATGTGAATAAGACCATACAGGGCTTCTGATCACTCCCCTTGCCGACATTTATCAGTCCACCCATTCCAAGCTCATGCAGTTTCTCCCACTCATAAACCTCAACTCTGACGTTCTCCTTTCCCTTGGCCCATTCTTGCGCCCTTCTAGCATATTCCATTGGGTAGAGGACATTAGCAGGCTCATTCCCCAAATCACGTGCCGTGTGGACTCCCTTCACCACAGACTGCACATCTAGAAGATCGGAACCGAGCTTCTCCTGGTGCCGGCTACCGGCTTGAAAGTCAACTACCCAATCTTCTTCGATATGATCATCGGGTTTTTCCTGATGCTCCAAGAACTCGTAGTCCCGAAGCATCATTCCCTCTGCGAAGTCTAACATTCTATCTCCAGTCCAACCCGTGGTGAATCTAACAGTCAGATTAGTCCCCTTCTTTTTGGACAAGGATGAAATTAGTCTGGCTCCAGCATTTCTCGCTATCTTATGACTAATGCCTTCTCTATCTCCCATACCTACCAAGATGATGTTACAACCAGGCGTCCATAAGGACATTCTAGTGCCCTTCTTACCTTCGAAACCACCAGAGCTGAGAACGTCCCTGACAAGTCCCCTCTGGTTCCTATTTAGTCCCTTCAGAGAGTTATTGGGTGCTTTCTTGGTATCTTCGAACACCGGTAAAATCAATTGTGCGCCTAATGTGGTAAATTCACTATTGCTTATCTTCATAAATAGCCCGAACTGCCCGATTAGTATCTAGTTTACAAATAATTCTATGTCAAACTATGAGATTAGAGTCTAATTAGCAGCCATGAAACATAAATTATTGTTCAAATCTACCATTTCTTCCATTGATCGAAGCCAGCGTGAATGAGACTAAGATAAGCAGTATCGAAGGAGTAGGAAGAAGGCTCGAGCCGCCACTACTCTCGTAGTCAACTACGCTGTCATTGATTGGGTTTCCCACCCACATCGAGGAATCCACTACTCTCTTCTGGTAGTACAGGGTCCAAATCCCCTTGCTTGAAACCGGAGCGCCCGTAAAGTCGAGAGTCGTGATCGTGCTATTAGTGGCATTGACTGCGAAGCCGAATCCGGAGGTGGAGAAGTTGAAGTCTGAACCAAACTGTATTTGGGGGGTCCCTCCCTTTTGCGTCAGTCCTATCATTTCGACTGGTTCATCCGACCCAGGGAGCCAAATCTCTGTCGAATCCACTCCCTCCATGTACAGCAGTGTGGCATTTGAAGTGCTTGAATAACCTAGATTAGAAACGCTGAGATGTACTTTTCCTTCTTCTACCTTCAAGGAATCGGCAACAAGACGAGCTCTCCAGTACCATACATTCTCTATGAGGTAATGCATCACGTCGAGCTCCTCTCCCAATCTTTCCGATAGGGCCTCTACTGTCCCCAGCAGGAACTGCTCATCATCAGTCTCGAAGGTGAACGTGGGATAGCCCATCACGCCATAGCCGTAATCTCGGCTGGTTCCACAGTTCGGGTAGAGGCCTTGGTTGGCGTTGCGAATAGGGATATCAGAAATGTTAGAATTTACCTCATCTCTAATATGATGGTACATTTCCCAGTCAGACGGTTGCTCTGGCCACTTGCCCCAAGGATAGAGCATTATCCAGACTCCCGTATGCATGGTAATATACAGGTCAGCATGAGGCACAACATCGTTCATGTATATGGAATTCGCAAGAGTCTCTGATTCACTAAATGCAGAACTCCCCGGTTGTGTCGTAGGACAGGTGTTCCAGTAGTGATCATAGTTTCTGTTCAGGTCCACTTGATTGACATTCCATCTTGTGTCGAAGTCATTACCGTCCGCATTTAGCATGATTAGGATATGCAATTCAGTCGTCGCCAATAAATCGATAATCTCTTGATCTCCGTTTCCCCAGCCCTCGATGTAGTACTCGGCAACTAGGAAGGCGAGTTCGGTTCCTAGATGCTCATTACCATGATGGCCACCATCGATGTATACTACTTCTTTGCGAACTACTAATGGCCCTTCTCTACCTTCTCCACCGTAATAGGAGTGTTCACACCCATCAAAATCCCAATCAAGCGGACAAGATTCGTCGGTGATCTGTAGCATCCAAATCTCTCTCCCCAATTCAGTCTGCCCTATGGAGGAGAGATTGACGATTTCTGGGTGGTCATCTTCCCAAGCATTGATGTCCAAGGTCAGCGTTGCGTAGGAATGGTACCAATGCTCTTGGACGATATCTGGCTGACTTATCTGAGCAGTAACCATCGAAGATACAGAGGCCACCATCAGCGATGACAGAACCAAGGTAGTCAACCATTTACGCATACCATACTGAGGAGGTACTAAGATACAATCATTCTCCTTTTCCGCTCAGATATCCCGCAATATGGCATGTAATAATCTTAGTCGCAATCAGTGCGGCATTGAATTCGGTGAGAGGACCTTCCTTCCCAGGAGCAATCTCGTTCACATCCGCCCCCAGAACCTTGATGCCTGAAGCAGAAAAGACACTCTCAATGACTTCGACGGCCGCCCAATGAGAAAGGCCCCCGGGAACCGGAGTACCTGTTGATGGTACCAACTTACCATCAAGACCGTCTATGTCGAAGGTAATCCAGACAGGTCCTTCAATTTCCGAAATACTCTCGAGCATACCTTTCCAGCCTCCCTCCCTCCCCAGTCCTCCTAGTATGTCTCTGGCATACCATGTCTCTACCCTTTCGTCCTTCATTGAGAATTCGGCCTCGGACTTCGACAGAGCCCTGGTTCCTATCTGAATGACCCTGCCAACGCCTGCATCTAGAGCCCTCCTGATAGCGGTCCCATGGGAGTATCTCTCTCCCTGAAGCTCATCTCTGAGATCGGCGTGGGCATCAATTTGAACCAATGTCAATCTAGTAAGGTCCCCCTGTAATTCTGGATGATTAGACAATGCTTCCATAATTGGCGGCAAGATGCCATGCTCTCCCCCAAGGATCAGTGGGAAACTTTCTCCTACCCACTCTGAGAAGTATTCACGAATAGAGTCCAACTGATCCATTAGGGTTCCAGCTTCAGAACTCCATGGCTCTGCAGTATGGAACGAAAGCCCACAGGGAAGCTCCTCGGGAAGCAGGGGGTCATACAACTCGACTTGAGAACTGGCGTCTATGCATGCTGATGGTCCCTTCTCAGTGCCCTCTATCCAGCTGGTAGTCATCTCGAAGGGGATTGGGAGAATGACAACGTCCCACGGCCCCTCATGGCTCTCCTTGAGGCCTAGGAAACTGGCTCGCCTATCATTGTCCATGCATTCTCGTCTCTGTGATGTAGAATAATGACTTCGCATACATAATCACTTGATTTTGAAGTGTTAAGAGATACCGTTGAAATAGAGCGCCCTCCCCTGTATGCATGTCTGGAGGCGATGCGATGGGTTTGACACTAGCACAACTTACTTCTGCAATCCGAAGCAAGGTAGACTCCGATATGGAAGTAGTCGTCGCAGAGTCGATCGCCGAGCACGCTCTGGGTTTCTTCGGCTTCTCAAACAGGATTATCGATAATGCACTGGAGCCCACAGACAGAAATCTGTTCTACCAGCTCCAGGACTATGACCTCCTGACAACAGAGTCAGAGGAAACAACTCTCTGGGATGGAAGAGAGTGGAGGATTCACTATTGGAAGTTCAAAGCCAATGCAGAGGAGTTCGCTAGAGCGGCCGCCGAAGCGGCACTATTGAATCAGAAGGACAAGGATCCTTACTCAGATGTGTATGATGATGTTCCGGTTTCTCTTTGGAAGGAAAGATCAGGCGAAGACGATGACTACGAAGAGCCTCTATTCTGATACCTCAGAGCGGCGACACGATTAGACTCGCTCAGGGCAACCCCATTAGCTCTGCTTTTCCCCTTTGATTCAACGAAAGAAAGACCATTGACCGTATATTCACCTTGATGTCCCACTGTCTGGCATTAGGAATGGTTATTGTACTAATGCTATCGCTAGCAGTAATTGGTGGTTGATTTGGCTAAGGAGGAATCAAAGACAAAATTCGCAATTCTATTGACATCAATATTGTTGCTCAGCTTGCCTACAAGTTTGGTTTCTGGACAGTCTTCAGTCACTAATGAATGTGAGATTCTGGTTGATTGGGGCTCTCAAGTCAACTGGCTAGAAGAGCCGAACGAGGAAGGCGAACTCTTCTCAGTAGAGCACATCCACAGGTATCGAGTCGTTTTCGACCCGCCGTTTTCTCCTGGAACATCCCCAAGTGGCATTTCTATCAACGCGAGCCACGCGGGCATGACAGTAGATGACAACCCACTAAATGTCTCACACATTAGCGCTGGAGGGGAGGTAGACATAGAACTAGAATCACAACCAAATTTTGGCGACAAGATTTTTGTTAACTTCTCCAGTTTGGAGTCGTCGTGCACCAGATCTTTTGTAGTTACCAATTGGAACCAACCAATCGAGGATCATGAAATCACAAGAGAGACCGTCTGGTCACTAGAAGGAGAAGATTCTGGCAATCAGAATATCGATTTTATCGGAAGAGGCTGGCAAAAGAGAGAAGGGGCTACTCTAGAATCCAATGAACTTGGCAACGGCTCTCTTCAGATGAACACAATGAACGGATTAAATGGGATTATTCTGGACCTCTCTCTGGACAGAGTATGGTTGAACGAAACATACGATGGAGATGAGCTTCTATCTCAAGATTTTGAGATGTTAGGTAATGGCACAATGGTGCTAAGGGAAGGCTATTCAGAAGAAGGTTATGAAGAAGGTTTCACAGCAGAAATTTCAGTCAGTGAGGCCTCTATAAATCGCTCATGGGAAAATGGCGAGTTGTCTGAGAGGATTATAATCGAGGGCAACGGATGGCTATCTTTCAATGGTGGAGATAACAATAGCTCAGGTGGAGGCTTCGGAGAAATCCATACCTTCTACTTCGAATCCTTCGATGAAGACGGGCAGAGGCGTATTCAGAATTTTCAGTTAGAGGCAAATGCATCATTGAGGATATCGGGGGTATCAGACTTTTTCTCATTCGAGCTTGATGATTTGATAATCAGAGAGAGATGGTCTGACGATACCCGTGAGGAACAGTTCTTCAGAGCATTCGGAGGGGGTGAATTCGGATTTGAGATTGACGATGATCAGTTCAGTATAGACGTGAATGGGACCATTCCAATGATCCATCTAGAATCGACTGGAGGCGAGACAGTTTCGGACACGATAATTGTGGATGGGACCTATGATGGTGATGCCGAGGGTAGTTTCGGATTTGTCAGGCAGATAGTAGACTCTGGAATACAGGAGAATTCAGAGGGCGTAAGATATGAGGTCGATAAGATTCAAAACGAGTTCTGGTTCAATGTTTCAGCAACCCCTTTCGGACCAATCTCCCAAGAATTCGGTGCTGAGCATAATCTGACATATGAATTCACTGTGCCTCAGGAGGACTGGCAGAATAGGACTGTCAGATTACAGTACGTAGAGGACAATGGTTCTGTTTCAAATGAATTCCCTCCTGAATCGCCAATAGTAGAACAGCCAACCAGACCGGAGGCCAGCCCTCTGATTTCCAATCAGATATCCCGAGAGAGTGGAAAATCGCCCCAGATCGTGGTTCCAGGTGATAGATTTGTTCTATTTGGCAATCCATCTAATACTCTCGAAGTAACAATTAATTCGATCATTGAGAAAGAGATGGATGGTCATATCGTAGAAGTCGCAGAATGGACTGGAGAATTCGACTTCGAGGAAATTATGGCCTCAGGATTTTTTGTCAATGAAGGTCCTCTCTCAGGACTTTTGTATGAGGTCTCAAGGTGGATAACATTAGAATCAGGAGATGAAAATCAATCAAGTGACATTTCCTTTCAGGAGTATCAGAAGGTAGATAGAATTCTATACCCATCAATAATTACCGCTGATGAAAACACTCCTCCATCTCTAGAATCTGTTAGATTCCGAGAGGGATTTCTACATACAGAGGGAGGGGTATCTCATATTGAAGTGTTGATTAATGACATAGATACGGATGTTGTATCCGTTGTCGCCGATTTTTCTTCTATTGGAATGGGACTTATCGAGCTTTCAGATAGTGGCTTGAAAGGAGATCTAACCATTCGTGATGATGTTTGGACATCACTAGTCATTCACAATGGACTAGAGTTTGGAGATTTCTATATCCCC
>Ga0315315_10004207_pt1 | contig 13268 bp, 8 predicted proteins | sample M140m3416metaG_FD_203699 | JGI IMG/M metagenome (GOLD analysis project Ga0315315, IMG submission 203699) | Ammonia-oxidizing marine archaeal communities from Monterey Bay, California, United States - M1 40m 3416 | ecosystem: Environmental > Aquatic > Marine > Intertidal zone | place: USA...
GCCAGTGATATGAGCAGCAGTTGCCAACAGGTCGGTATGACAAATTGTAGCATTCGAAACAGTACCCGCTGCAATCACCGCTGGCCAGCGAGCGACAAACGGGACTCGGTGACCGCCTTCAAAGATGTCGGCTTTGTGCCCACGAAAGTTAGCACTGGGATGATGGCCCTGCCTGCCAAGCTCTCCAAAATCAGCGCCCGGAGTCGCACCATTGTCACTGGTCACGATGAACAGTGTGTTTTCCGCAAGGCCTTTAGATTCTAAGGTCTGCATGACCTGCCCAACGGTCCAGTCGACCTGCATGACAAAGTCGCCCCACTCATTGAGTTCGCTTTGATTCTGAAAGCGATCTGCCGGCAGAATCGGTTTGTGAGGTGCCGTCAAAGGAAAGTACATAAAGAACGGTTTGGTGGCAGTTTGCGCCGTTACGTACTCCACCGCTTTTGCAGTGAGCTTGTCCAGCACTTCGATGTGTTTGAAGTCATCACCAATTGGGCCCTTCCTCCAGAACGTTTTCCCGCCGGATGGTTGAACCAGCGTAGTAGAGATGCTGGTTGCTCGGTCATTCTGGATATACACGTAAGGATGCATATCGAGGGACGCGGAAATGCCGAACCAGGAATCAAAACCAGCCTGAATCGGCCCGGAGAGAATAGGTTTTGAGAGATCGTAATTATTCCAAAGTTCTTTGGAACTGTCGGTGTAAGGTATATTTACATCTTTACGAGTCCATTTGAGACCCAAGTGCCATTTGCCAATACAACCAGTGTTGTATCCCTGCTTTTGCAGTATGGATGCTACCGTCATTCGACCTTCGGAAATCAGTGGCAGGGAATATCCCCAGAGCACTCCCGACTGCAGTCGCGTTCTCCAGGCGTATCGACCGGTGAGGATTCCGTATCGAGTTGGAGTACATACGGCCGACCCTGAATGCGCGTCAGTGAACTTCATTCCGTCTGCTGTCAGACGATCTATATTTGGCGTGGCAATCTTTCCCTCGGAGTTGAAAGCGCCGACGTCCCCGATTCCCAGGTCATCCGCGAGGATATAAATGATGTTGGGACGTTGAATATTCACTTGCTCAGCAAACAAACCTGACTGTTCGCTGCTGGTGAACAGACTCAGGACGACGCAAAGGGTGCAATCGCGGAAGTTCATCTTGTTGTCCTCAGGTGTGAAAGGCTGGATACACGACTTACTTAAACCAGCCCGATGTTGTCATGGTATTCATCTGCAAGTGGATGAACGCGACCACCAATCCACTAAAAATTTACACTCTTTGGCTGTGCATTCCTGCGGCCGAGCAGCAGCCCGAGTCCCATGCAGGTGAAGGCAATTGGAACCATTAAGCCCGTGAGCACAGGGATCGCCATCCCAGCAGCTCGCATTCCACTTACCGACCAAGTTGTGAAGGCATCACCTCCCCGGATCACCAGCGTGTCGATGATGTTCTTGGCTTTGTACTTGTCGTCTCGGTTCACCACGGTATAGAGCACTCCGATGGCCGGAACCGACAATCCATACGTGCAGGCACGGCTCAGAACGACCGTTCCCATCAGCACCCAGATGGACGATGTCGCAGAAAGAGTTCCAAAACCGACAGCAAATACGAGCGGCAGCATACACAGTGCAAGCCCAACACTGCGTTTGATTAACGTCGTTGCGACCAGCATCTGCAAGACACCGGTCATGACCAATGTCCAGAAATCCATGCGCGCAAAAATCCCAGCTCGTTCTGCACCTTCCGGCCAGACAGCTTTAAACATTTCTGCTTGTCGAGTGTACAGACAGGTGCTGCACAGCGTTGTTGCAAATGTGTAGCACATTATTGTCCGCAGGTAGGGTGAACGGACGACCTGAATGAAACCTGTCAACGGGTTGGATGAACGTTCAGTGGCTGTATTGGTGAAGATCGAGGTGCGGTTGGAAAAATCCAGACGGCGAAAGCAAAACAACCCACCCTCCATGAGAACGACGGACAAAAGCAGCATGTTGGCAGTCCCCAGGTGTTTAGCCGTTTCGCCCATAATCAAGGACGAAAGAAGAGCAGCTGCCGTTCCGCATCCGGAGATCCGACCAAACAGCTTCTTACCGCGTTTTCGGGAGAACACATCCGCCTGAACGCTCCAGAACAAAGATGTCAGAAACATGATGTAGACCGATACCCACACAAAAAACACTGGAGCGACATAAGTGACCACTACTGCATCCGACTGCCGCATCGCCAGGCTGAAACCAATCAGATTCAAGGTCAGAAACCGATAGACGATCGGTACCAGACGCCTGCGTGGAAATCGAGCAACCACGATGGCGTACAACGGGACCGCAACCAGCATTGTCAGAAACACAGCTGTGAAGAAGAACTTCAGTCGAGTCGCTCCTTCCATGCTGCCCAGTGCTTCACGTACCGGGCGGACGATATAGTAAGCAGAAAGAACGGTTGCGAACCAACCGGCAGACCACGCAAATGAATGACGATCTTCCGGGTCGATATTGAGCAAGCGAGACAGCAATGTTTTGTTTTCGTGGTTGATGTGCGTGGCTGATCTGAGTTTATGATTTACGGTGAGCACCTGTGTGTTCGGGGAAGCGTAGAGGCTGCTGAGTTTCAATCAAAGGCCGGAACTGCTTATGCTGGGGTAATGTACCGGTATTGTAAGTCAACACTCCAGGCGACAGGTTTTTCCAATGCAGGCACTTCGAACACCGGATGATCGCTTTAGCGATCTGCCCGGCTATTGTTTCATACCGAATTATGTGGAAGACCTGCCTGGCTACGAAGGTCTTCGAGTACACTACCTGGATGAAGGGCCGCCAGATGCCGACGTCGTGTGGTTGTGCCTGCACGGCGAACCTACATGGAGTTATCTTTACCGCAAGATGCTGCCCGTGTTTGTTGCTGCAGGAGATCGAGTTATCGCGCCTGACCTGTTGGGGTTTGGGCGTTCAGACAAACCCATTGATGAGAGTGTTTACACGTTTAGCTTCCATCGGAACATGTTGCTTGAACTTATTGACAGACTCAAACTGTCAGGTGTGCGGTTAGTGTGCCAGGACTGGGGCGGGCTTCTGGGGTTGACCCTTCCGATGGCCCGGCCGAACTCCTTCGCGGGATTGCTGGCAATGAATACTGCATTCAACAGCGGCGATCTGCCTCTGGGTGAAGGTTTTGAAAGATGGCGAGAGTACGCCAACAGTCAGCATGATCTGGATATTGCCAAATTACTAAAACGCAGCACTCCGATTTTGTCCGATGACGAAGCCCAGGCATATGCTGCGCCGTTTCCAGATGCCGCTTATAAAGCGTGTGTCCGTCAGTTTCCTAAACTGGTCGCCGACAATCCGGATGCTGATGGAGCTGCTCTTTCACGAGAGGCCCGCGACTGGTTTTCCAGCCGGTGGGAAGGTATGTCGCTACTTGCTGTCGGTATGCAGGACCCTGTGCTGGGTATTCCGGCGATGAAACTTCTGAAACGATCAATCCGGAATGCCCCAGATCTGATGGAAGTCGCCGACGCCGGTCACTTCACTCAGGAGTGTGGCGTGCCAATCGCAGAAACTGCTGTCGCCATGCTGCGGTGATTGTTGTTGGAGTAACCAAACCGAATGACAGACATTGAATGCGCTGGTACCATGTGATGGTTGTAATACTCCACCGGGATTCTCAGATCCGTCGTCTGGCGAGTAACGAGTCAGGCTGCTCGACACAGGCTTGTTGTTTTTCATGTCCTTTCGATTGTAAATCGCTGCATCTGCAATGTCTGAGTCGTCTCAAAAACTTAAACGAATGAGAGCTCGTCTTCGCGGGACGGTGGCGGCGGAGCTTCCTGCGAAATTCACAATTCGATGTGAGTGCGGTTCTTCCGTGAGTGGTACACGCGGGAAATCATGGCAGGAGTCGACGTGCTCAGAATGTCACACGGTTCTCTATCTTTTACCAACGAACGTTTACCCATCCACTGATAGTGTTGCTAACGACGTGATCGGAGGAACATTCGGTAAACGACTAAGTGTCGTTCTCAGCGAAGTCATCCCCCTTGGAAAACGGAAAAAGAAGGAATCAAAGCAAACGGCTCCATCGCCAAACAAGGACTCAATGCGTACTGGAAGCCGTAAAAAAAAACAACCACCCCCAACAACGCAAGGGCGTGTTCCCAGGATCTCGTTACCTCGCTTCAATCCCGTTCAGGCTGTGCGACGTATATTCACTCCGATTCGCTTGCTGGTGCTGGGCATGTTGGTGGCTGTCGGAATGACATCCTTTTGGCGATACCACCGAAACCAGATGGATGCAGCTGGCCGAATGTGGCGAGAATCGCTGGATGCGATTCCTCAGCTGATTGCCGAGCGCGATTTTCAGGGATTGCAGGAAACTCTTGCGGAGACGACCCACGCCGGAAGGTTAACGGGGCAGAGAGGAGCGGAATGGCGACGGACTGTGAACCTGCTTGAAGAAACTCAAGCAGTCACTGCAATCTGTTACGACACCCTGCCCGAGTTACTATCTGAAAAGACCGGGTCGGAAGCCTCTGCACTTGGGGAGGTCGTGGATCAGTATTTTGTGATCGATGGATACATTGATCCTGTTGGCGATGCTTCCGGGTCGTTTGTTCTGGATATCCCTGCGATGTCTGGCCAGCAATCAGTCGTGGTCACGTTGCAACTGCCTCCGCTTGCCGACTATCTACAGACAAATCCAACTCAACGGTTTGTATTCGGGTTTAGGCTCCAGGGAGAGGTGCTTTCGGAATCAAATGGCGAGTTCCATAAACTGCCTGTTGCACCGGAATCCTTCGTATTGTTTACGAGTGCAGAACATTGCGACCAGTTGGGAATGTCAGTACAGGCAGATCCAGCACTTGCGGAAGTTTTGGAAAATCAAAAAGTATTTGTGGAAGAATCATCGCGATGGGAAACGCGTCACGAAGAACGGACTCAATTGATACTGGATGCTGAACTGAGGAGTGAGCGATGAATCCACTCATGCTGGTTTTGTTCTTCGTTGCCATGTCGTTGCCAATCGGTGTCCATGCAGAGGAATTGTCATCGCAACAAGTTCTTGAGCAACAGGAGCAATGGAGTAAGTGGGCCGATGAAGAAAACAAGGTGCAATTGACGGGACGATATCGTTCTCGTGCAGGGACCCGATTGCAGCTGCAGAAACTGGCGATTCTCTTCACACCGGAACGAGGGATTATTATTCCCGATCGATTGAAGAGCGGAACGCGGTTGGCGATTTCCGGTTACTTCGTCAAAGATGCTCAGAAAACAGAATTCCGCATGACTCGTCTGTTGGTGCAGCCCTCAGACTACGAAGAGCTAACACAGACCTTGAAAAAAAACCCCGAGACAGACTCGGCTAAACGGTATAAGCTGGCGAGTCAGTTCGAAGTCATTGCAAGGTTCTTCAACGACAAATATCTACAAGCAGCAGTGGATCGTTGTCGGATCTCGACATTTGCCGCGCAACGCAAACAACATCGGGACGACGCAGATTTACTTTGGAAACTCATTGATCCCGGACCGGGGTTTGAGATTGCAGAAAAGACGTTACAGGATCTTCGATTTGAAGCGTTCTGCTTGAGAGTAAACCGCAAGATCGATTTGACATTGATTGAAGATCTGAAACTTCATCTTTCCGGATGGAATACACCTCTTCCGGATGTTGAAGAGTCCATTCAGCAGGCCTTCGCCAGTAACCCGGTGGCTGCATACGCGGCAGCAAACGCGACGACACGCAGTCAACTGGAACGTCTGCTGTATCGTCAACTGCGTCTTCGAGAGTTGCGGGAGACGACTAAGCCTGACGGCAGTAATGCACTTCGCGTTTCGGCGATCGTTTCACATGAGCTTCCGGAAGAAGCTGTGGAGATTCAGCGGCTTGAATCTGTGTGGGCGGACTACCGACTCAAAGGTGTTGTGGAGCTCAAACGCCGCGAGCTCGACGATCTGGTGACTTTGCTGCATCGAATCGGACGAGCGGTCGATGCCAGTCCCGGTCTGGACGGCTGGTTGAAAAAGCAGGAGTTCGCGTTTCGTGACCGTGGCATTGAAGGGCAAATTCGAGTGGCCGACGAATATTTTCACGCGTGGGGAAAATGGAAATATCCGAGGCATCAGAAGCAGGGAATCGAATATCTCAAACGCGCCTGGACGACGGCTTCGAGGGAATCGCCGGAATCACTGCCGGAGATCGAAGAGCGACTGGAAGACCTGGGGATTGTCAGACTACACAAACGCTGGATGACAAACGAAGATGTGAGACAACTTCCAGTGAATGACACCGAACGGGCTGAGCGAGCAGGTCGGGTGGTTCCGGGGATGTCACTGAATCAGGTCCAGACTATCCTGGGAACGCCCAGTCGACGGATTCGTATGGCATCATCGCAATATCTTGAAGATGTGTGGGTGTACGGCGAACGACATACGAGTCGTCTTACGGTGCGTTTACGTCGGTCTCGAACCAGCAATGATGATTCGGCGACCGTAATCGAAGTATTGCAGGTGAGCGGGACGTAGCAGTATTCAGTCATCGTGGATGACGAGCCCCCTGCCGGGCTGTTAAACAGAGGGTGAACAACGTTGATTGGGTGAGGCCGGCTGTCTACAAAGCCGCCCAACCCCAGCGGAATCGTTTCAGCCATTTACCAAGTTACGACGTCGATATAAGTTTCTTCACTGGATCCTACGTGTCAGATTCCCGCACTCAAATGACTCTCGCCGAAGCCGCCACGGCGGCAACTGAGCGGCTTTTGTCTGAACGAAACAGTGATGGTTGGTGGACCGGAGAATTGTCGCAATCTGCGTTGTCTACCGCGACAGCAGTGATGGCTTTGGAGCTGGCTCGTCGGGCAGATATTGAACCATACGGCGATCTGATCGCAGGAGGCCTCAACTGGCTGGCAAACCATCAGAACAGCGACGGCGGCTGGGGAGATACTGTACTGAGTCGCAGCAACATTTCGACTTCGATGCTGGTGCACGCTGTCTTTCAGGCAGCCTCAAGAGATGGCCGCTTTGATGAACTTATCATTTCCTCACAGCGATACGTGGATGACAACGGTGGCATTGATGCAGTGATTCAACGCTATGGCAAAGATCACACCTTTTCCGTGCCGATCCTCACGCACTGTGCACTTGCGGGGACGATTGGCTGGGATCGAGTTGTGCCACTCCCATTCGAACTCGCCTGTGTTCCCGGCAGATTCTACAACGCCGTCCGCATGCCCGTCGTCAGCTATGCGCTTCCTGCTTTGATCGCAGTTGGCCAGACGATTTTTCACCATCGCGGGCATTGCAATCGGATTGTTTCTGCGATCCGCCGGCGAGCAATCGCCCCGTCGCTGAAGGTGCTCGAACGAGTTCAGCCTGAACACGGAGGATTCCTTGAAGCCACACCGCTGACGAGCTTTGTTTGTATGAGTCTACTGGGGTGTGGACTGAACGATTTCGTCGTGACACGACGGTGCCTGAATTTTATCGTCGATTCAGTTTGCGATGACGGCAGTTGGCCGATTGATACCAACCTAAGCACATGGGTCACGTCACTCAGCGTTAATGCTCTTGCGCCCACTGCACCTGCAGAGTCGCAAGACTACCTTTTGGATAAACAGGAACGTGATATTATCCGTAACTGGTTGCTCAATCAGCAGTACAAGGTCATTCACCCGTACACTCAAACACCTCCCGGAGGCTGGGCGTGGACCGATTTACCGGGAGGAGTCCCTGATGCCGACGATACTCCGGGTGCGATCTTAGCACTGCTGAATCTCCGCAGCTCGGATGAGACTTTTTCAGAAGCAGAGAAAACAGCCCTGCAGGCTGCGGCAGAATGGCTGCTGAGGCTGCAGAATCGCGATGGCGGCTGGCCGACGTTTTGTCGTGGCTGGGGGACCTTACCATTCGATCGCAGTTCGAGTGACCTGACGGCTCACACGTTGCGTGCGCTGCACCAATGGACGTTGCGAATTGACACGATTCCAAATTCCTTGCGAAAGCGGGCAGCAAAGGCATCCGATCGCGGAATTGATTACTTAATGCGTCAGCAGGCGTTAGATGGTTCGTGGTTGCCGCTGTGGTTTGGGAACCAGTGGAATGAGAATGAAGAAAACCCGCTTTACGGGACCGCCAAGGTCGTATTGGCACTTGGCGAGATTGGTCATGAGAATTTGGCAATGTTGCAGCGAGGGCTGCAGTGGCTCTTAGACAATCAGAACGCGGACGGCAGCTGGTCCGGACGAAAAGGACTCACAGGGTCCGTTGAGGAGACTTCGTTGGCAATTGAGGCACTCTGCGGTCATTTTGAGGCAAATCAGGCCGTTATAAGCGGTACGAACTGGCTCATGGAGCGAATTCAGGACGAGCAGATCGCAGACCCATCGCCTATCGGTTTCTATTTCGCAAAACTCTGGTATTTTGAACGTCTGTACCCAATCATATTCGCGACGGCTGCGCTGCGGCGCGCTTCCTTTGCCAGTCACTGTGATTGAATCCCGAAGGCCATCGGAGCCAAACGTGTCGATATCTTCAGTTCCGGATATTTCATCTGATGCGGATCACCCGCTCGATGATCCAAAACCCGTTCGTAAAAAAGGCCGTCGTCGAAGTACCAGCCATCTCAAGGCGGTACCGGAATCCCTCGAAGAACGCACTCGAGTTAAACAGGCAGCAGAAGAGTACGCTCGCACGATGGACAAAGGTCGAGCCATCGCCAAAGGGGAGATGGAAACGCATTCACGATCTCTGATGGGGCAGTTGGGGCTGCCGGAAAAGTATCTGGGCTTCACCATGGTGATGCTGGGAAACTTCTTCTGGAAACAGCAGTTTCTGGCGATCCCTTTTGAACGTCGCCTGTTGCTGCTACCTCACTGTCTGAAGCATGCGGAAGGCTGTCCGGCCGAATACACAGAATTCGGACTCGACTGCGAACGTTGTGGAGCATGCTCCATTGCCGATTACAAAGTTCGTGCCGAGCAGCTGGGGTATAAGGTTCTCGTTGCCGAAGGTTCTCCTGTTGTTCTTAAAATTATTGTATCAGGATACATCGATGGGATTCTGGGTGTTGCCTGCCTGAATGTACTTGAAAAAGCGATCGATAAGGTTTTGATCGCCGGAGTGCCTTCGTATGCCGTGCCGTTACATTCGGGCGACTGCATGAACACGACATTGGATGAAGCCTGGGTCTGGGACGTACTGGACAAATATGAACCATTGCCGGAACGTCCAACTGCCAGCTACATCCCAATGATGCGGGCGTCATCGCGGATGTTTGAAGCCGATTACGAACGGCTGTTGCCGCGAATTCGTACAAAAGACACTCAGCGAGCCGATCATCCCGTAGCGTTCACTGAGACAGCGGCTTACGACTGGCTGGCTGAAGGTGGACGCCGTTTCCGTCCATTCATTACCCTGGCTGCATGGTATGCCGCGACTAACGATACAGTACTGACTGCCGGTGACGCGACTCCCGAAATTCCGGACGACGTCGCTCGAGTGGCAATGGCGATCGAAGCTTTTCACAAGGCATCACTTGTTCATGACGATATCCAGGACGACGATGCCTGGCGTTATGGTCGAAAGACACTGCATCGACAGCATGGCAGTGGTCAGGCAATCAACATCGGTGACTATCTGATTGGTCTGGGGTACCGGCTGGTGCATGCCGCTCATCGGATTGATCCGAAGATTACGGTGGATGTGCTCGACAGCATGTCAACAGCGCATCTGCGACTCTGCGATGGACAGGGTGCAGAGATGGCGTGGCAACAGTCACCAGACTGGAACCTCACGCCGCTGGATGCCATGCAAATCTATGCCATGAAAACATCGCCGGCGTTTGAAGCGGCATTGTATTCTGGCTTACGTCTGGCCCAACATCCGCTGGCGGAATCCGAGATGGTGTCGAAGTTCTGTAGGCATCTGGGAGTCGGTTTCCAGATCCTCAACGATCTGAAAGACTGGCGAGGTGACGCGGACAACAAACTTGTGGCTGGTCAGGATGCACTCGCTCGACGCCCTACGATTCTGCTGGCATTGGCACTCAAGAGTGTCAGTCATGATCAGCGCATTCAATTGGAAGAACTCTTCGCATCAGACTGTGTCGACGAAAACAGCGAAGCGCGGCTATTGCAGTTGCGCGAGATTTTCCAGGCTTGTGACGTCTTTGAGAATGCAGAGTTACTGGTCCAGCGTTGTTGTGAACGTGCAATTGGTTTGATCGAGGATGTGGAAGAGCGGCCCATTCGCGACCTGTTGCATTTCTTTCTGGAGACGGTATTGGCCGTTGATTCCAGCCCCGGTCCAGCCGAACACCTCGATCCATCTGAACCGGTACTTGCCAATCTGCAGCCACCCGCAGCCCCGATTATTCAGTTAGGGATGCCGACGCGGTAACAATCATTAATCTTGTGTCGAATCTCTAAATCACCGGATTGCACCACCCGCTGCTGAGAAAATGTGCTTCTATGGCAGTTGGCAGTGCCTCAGCCTCTTAATTTCAGTGCAATCCGCTTAAGATAGTGGTTGTTACGCAGATGTCTGCATGCATTCCGTGCTGACTGCATAGAATTCCAGCAAAACGTCGCAGTCGTTGAGAGCTTCATGACCACCGGAACGAATCTTATTGGTGGGCTAATTGGGCAGGGACCTGCGATGCAGGCCGTGTACCGCGTCACACGCAAGGCCGCACCGTCGCATGCAACAGTGTTACTCACCGGAGAGACCGGGACCGGCAAGGAACTGATCGCTCGAGCGTTGCATGAACTGAGCCCTCGGGCGAGTGGGCCATTTGTTCGCGTGAATTGCGGTGCTTTGTCTGAAAGTCTTCTGGAAAGCGAGTTGTTTGGGCACATCAAAGGTGCGTTCACCAGTGCTCATGAGAATCGGACGGGTCGGTTTGAAGCTGCCCACGGGGGCACAGTGTTTCTGGATGAGATCAATTCGGTGAGCTACCAGCTTCAAGTCAAGCTGCTGCGCGTGTTGCAGGAGCATGAATTTGAACGCGTTGGAGACACTCGGACAATTCAAGTTGACTGCCGAGTGATTGCGGCGACAAATGTTGACCTGCTGGATGAGATTGCCGCGGGCCGCTTTCGTGATGACCTCTATTATCGACTCAACGTCATCCCAATTGATTTACCACCGTTGCGTGACCGATCGGAAGATGTAGAGTCTCTGGTTCGTTTTTTTGTGGAAAGCTATTCATCCGCAAACAAACAAAGACCGATGGAGTTTTCAGCTGCCGCTTTACAGCTGCTATCTCGCTACAATTGGCCTGGTAACGTTCGCGAACTCCAGAACTATGTTGAGCGAGCATTGGTGCTGACAAGCAATTCGTCCATTGATGTGGATGACTTACCGGAACATGTTCGTGGTCTGCCTGCAGTGAGAACGGCAAGAGCAAAAACCGATTCCATTGAATCGCTTTGCGCGGAGTTGGTAAGCCGAACGGTTGCGGACGCCGATCCGGACTCCAATGAACTTTATGGAGCAGCTGTTAGCTGTGTTGAACGGGAAGTTATTCTGCAGGTGTTGCGACAGTGTCAAGGGGTGCAGACACGCACAGCGACTCGCCTTGGAATCAACCGCAATACTTTGCACAAGAAAATCGACGAGCATAAGCTGCACGAAGAAGCACGCTGAGCAGGACATCCCGTGAGTTCAATGATAGCTGGACTGTTATCGGCTGTTAAGCAGAAGACAGGAATGATCGCGGCCCGCGAGTCCTGATAGTGGATTGTTCAGAATCGTTGTTGTGCAGTCCGGTGATTTGTGTCACTCAGTCTCATGAGTCACGCCCGTCGTGAATTTGACAGAGCGATGCCAACTCTGTGTGACACATTCAACGCATCACAAACTGGCAGTTACTCCTCGGAATCAACATCGGCTGATATTGAAGCCCCGGGCATTTTACTCTGATACAATCGCAGTGTGTTTAATAGTTCATTCAGTTCCGGTGTTCGTTTTTCGTGTTTGACGGCCACGCGCTGCCATTCCACTGCCTGCGAGAAATCAGCCTTTTCGTAATGAACACGGGCGAGGGTATCCAGAATCATAGAATTTGAATGATTCGTAGCTTCACTGGCCGATATGGCGGCCTTCATGGCTAGATCGAGATCGCGATTGTCCTCAGCATGGACCGTAGCAATTGTCCAGGCGATGTTATTGAGCAGCACAAAATCCTGTGGGTTGGCAGCAACGACCAGTTCGGCCGTCTCATTATAATCGACCTCTCTCCCCATATTCAGTAAGAGTTCCAGTTGCATCATCCAAAGCTGTTTATTGTTTGGGTAACTTTCAGACAACTCGGCAAGTAGCACCAAAGCACTGTCGAGATCTCCCTGAGCGATCACCGAATTGACGTCGTGTTTGGCCTGGAAAATGGCGGTCGACTGCTCAATGTCAAAGCTCCCGTCAATGATCTGCGACAGCGGCCCGTCGACTTCCTGCGAATTGCCGATCCATGCGACATTGCCCTCCCGATTAACAATGAAAGCGCAGGGAAGGTTTCCGTGCTGACCTGCTGCTTTCATGTAATTCGTATTGGTGATGCGATTGCTATCCAATGCAATGGATTGTTTCAGTAAATCGGACACCGTATTTCCGTTCTTGTTGTCGTTTGTGTTTCTTCTGAGAAACTCTGCCACAGTCGATCTGTCTTCTGCTGTGACGCTAATGACCTGCAGAGAATCGCCGTACATGGTCTGTAAACGACTGACTCGAGGCATGCTGATTTGGCAAGGCTCACACCACGTGGCCCAGAATTCTATCACATAGACACGTCCCTTCTCAAAAATGCCGTTGAAGGGAGCGCCCTGTAAAACGGACGCAAGTTTTACCGGAGGAGCAGTCATACCAGGTTCAAGTGCCGGACGTTTTGTTGCAGAGACTTTTGATGTGGTGGTGGGGGGAGCTGCAAGAAACTGTTGGCGAGCCAAACCCATGTCCCATGCTCCGGCAACGATTTTGGCGAGTGGTGCTTCGATTCGGGCTGGATGGCCAATCCAGGCAATGAGCCCTGTTTTATCAATCACAAAAGCCCGGGGAATCGCCTGTTGTTGAGCAGCATGCATGAAGTTGGAGTATGTCTTCTGGGATTGGTCCAGCCCAATTGTATACGAAAGGATATCACCCCATGTCTGATCTTCTTTCACTTCATAATTCAAAAAGGCAGTGACAAGTTTTTTATCTTCAGCAGTGATAGCAATGAATTGAACGGCGGTGCCGTACTGCTGTTGCAGATCGCTGAGGTGAGGCATATTTGCGAGACA
>Ga0315315_10004210_pt1 | contig 13264 bp, 4 predicted proteins | sample M140m3416metaG_FD_203699 | JGI IMG/M metagenome (GOLD analysis project Ga0315315, IMG submission 203699) | Ammonia-oxidizing marine archaeal communities from Monterey Bay, California, United States - M1 40m 3416 | ecosystem: Environmental > Aquatic > Marine > Intertidal zone | place: USA...
GGTGGACGAATATCGAGCTACCTTCTTTTATCAAGATAAAACCTGGACCTATCTAAAAACAGACGTGCGACAAATTTTAGACGGGAAGCCAAATGCGTCGACAGCGGAACGCAATCGGGTGATCGCAAGTAAGAAATACGGGGTAGCCCGTGAAGTAGAAATGTGGCAAGACCTAGGTGTACTACAACCCGACTCGACGGTCCCTGGCAATACCGGAGAGCAGTCCACTTCGGTAGACTCGGATGAGACGCCGGACACAGTAACCGCTGACACCGCAAACGCAAACCAATCCGTTCCTAAAGACGACGTTGAAAAAGAGCTGCCATTCTCACTTCCCAAGGAAGCCGGACTCGAACGTTTTGCCGCAGCGAAAAGGACGTTCAACCAAAAGGTTAATGAATACAGTATTCAAATCAGGCTTTTCCAAGATGACCGAATTTCGGCGGAAGCGTTCCTGCTCATGACGGAACAATTCATCCCTCACCTTCTAAAATCAAAATTACTCATCGATACCGATGAAGACCAAAGAAACTGGGACGACGTGAAAAAGTTCACCCTTCAGCACGCAGAAACCGCCCTGCGAAAAGCAATTGACTCACTCGATGCTAATACGAAGACCAATGCAGCCCAACGTTTCAAAAATAACTATCGGGAAAGTATGCGACAAATTGCTCTTTCTAAACAGCAGGACGTCGAGACAGCCATCGAAACTTGGGCGCAATTAATCGAGGAAAAGTAGGATTTTGAAGTAACGCGGTGTCGGATAGCACGATCAAAACTGCATATCCCTATCATAAAAGTACCCGTTAACAGCCGCTCAGGAACCTAAAATGCTTTTCTTCGCTTCACTCGTGTGTGTCATTTGCTGCACGCTGTTTCTTATTCCACTTGGAATTACTCTCGGCAAGTACCGAATCGCCCGTACTCTGACCGAACCTCGAGTGTCCGCGCGACAGGTAATCGTCTATGCGGATACCTTTCAGGAGGCGAAGTATATTGCAGAGAGATCGTATCCCGGCTGGCAAGCTATGCGTGCCCGCCGTCCGGATATCGGCAAGCATTGGCACGTAAAAATTAAATTGATAAAGAAGAGAAAAGGGTACCACTAGTTTCCGACTAGTAGGTCAATTCCAATGACGTGAAAAAAGTCGCTCCAGGTTGATACATCGAACTACCGCTGGGCGACCTAAAGTCCAAATGCTCTCTATAATGACGATCCGTGAAGTTATACGCACCAAACCAAAACGTCAGGTTATCCCGATGGCGATAGAAGGCATTTAGGTCAAACGTTGTGAAGCCGGACGAAGTTGATTCGAGTAAGCTCTGAGCCACACGATTCTGAGAATCCACGATTCTAGACGACAGCTCTAGTCCCCATTTGGGTAGCTCTCCCCCACTGTGAAAACGAATCCCTAAAACACTTTCCAGAGGAAGAATGGAGGGAAGGGCTTCGATTGCATTTCCGGTGACTCCACTGAAATCACCTCTGGGTAAACCCGCTACCTGCTCACTCGGATTACCGCCGGAAGCTGGGTCAGTTGCAAAATTCCCGTTGCGTGTTCTATCTTCTCCGTGTGTATACGACAGGTTCCCAAAGAATGTCACATTTTCCTTCCAGTCGTATTCCCCGTAAAATTCAATTCCGGATAGATAAGCCAAATCCGTATTCACGTATTTCAAATCGACCTGTTCGATTTCCCCGTTAGGCGGTCCGTTAAATACGCCCACATTTTCGAAGGTAATGTAATCATTTACCCATGCAAAAAACGTGTTCACCTTACCTCGCACCCTATCGCGGTCCAAGGTAATTCCAATATCGAACTGCATTCGCCGTTCTTTCTTCAGCAACGGATCACCTGTCACCGTGTTCATCCCATTTTGCAAGAGAAACATAAAGGGCTCCGCGGCGTACATCTCCGTCAGCGAAGGAGCTCTTTCGGCGTAGCCAAATGAAAGATCCAGCGTACGTTCGTCATCAATCTGCTGCTGTGCTGTTACATATCCCATCAACAAGGTAAAGGATTGATCAAACTCATCTGTACCGAGGATGTCAGCAAGAGACGATTGAGGAGACTGTAATCCAAGTTGCTGCAAATTTGTCGGATCTTCCAGGACTCCAGCGTCGACAAAATCAATGCGTCCACCACTCCGAACTGTAATATCATCTGATTTACGATGAACCTGTTCGAGGAAAAAACCCGGATTCATTGACTCGGATTTTGGAATCGGTGAATTGGCATCTTGAAACGCGTTGAATCCTATCCTTCCCGAAGCGATCTCGTCGAGTTGTTGACGAACATGTCTCAGATCGAATCCAGCGGTCACATCCTTGGATTCATTTCTCTTCCATTCCGAAGCAAGCTTGAGGCCCTGGCTGACAGATTCCACGTTCGTAATCCCCTGATAGTTAAAGAGGCCAAGCATCGGAAACTGAGTTAATTTATGAGGGCTATCCGAATTCCCACGAAATCGTGTGTCATTAAGCCACATATCCAGTTCAAGGCCATCCGACCAACCATGGTCTGTCGCAAGATAGGTCAATTCGAACGCATCCGTAACCAGATAATCCATATCAAAGGCCATTCCGGGAAATTCAACATCTGTCTGATCAAGACGTAGGTAGGTGAATTCAAACGAACTTTCATCCGTTAAGTCACGACCATAGGTAAAATCGAAGGTTCGGGAGTTATAGCTTGCAGGTATTTTCGTGCCGTCCCCGGCGACATAATCGTTCCCGGTACGATGGCTATATCCAAAACGGTATCCCCAATCCTGATCCCCCCCAACAAACGTCTGACGGCCATGCCACTGCTCGCCGTTGGACAGATATTCCGTTCGCGTACTGCCTTCACGATTGGTAAGTTCGTCGTACCTGGGCGCACCGGCCAACTCAATTTCCATAAAACTGAAGCCTGGGCCGTGCTGTGCTGTATAAGGCCCTTTGATTACTGCGATGTCGGCAATCTGGCTAGAGTCAAGCTTACTAAGCATCGTGTCCAAATCGATACGGGCCGGCACCCAATAAGAACCGGAAGCTGCCAACCGTCCTACGCGCCCACCTCTAATTCGAGGATCTGAATAAATGGGTGTTCGACGCTGTACGCCCACTCCAATGGCTGCCGGTGATTTACCAAGAATGGCTCCGGAGTCCGTGGTTCCCCGAACCTTGGACTCAATCCCAAGAACCACGTCGACATTGCTACTTTTTTGGAGTGCCGGAACACTGGTTAGGACACTCTTCCCGACTCGATAAGTCGAAAAGAAATCGGAAACAAACTGGTTTGCCTGAGTCGGTGTTTGAATACGAGGTGTAAAATTCGCTCTGGGTAGGAGGGCCGGTTGTTCCTGAAATAAATTAGCACTCGTAAGCAGCCAGGGCACTTTATTTTCGCGATTCAGGTTCGCAGCACGATCCTGCACACTAAAGGATTGTTGAGCGTCAACGGCAACAGAACACAGACTAACTAAAAGACCTGTAAATAAAAGAACAACTAAACGCGGAACGAACATCCTGTTCTCCTCTGGTACCGAATATAGTCTGCGCACGTAAAAACAGTTCTGCCCGCATCTTTATAATATTCGGTACAACCGACACCCTATGTTTAGCATTTTGCCTATTTTTATTCCGTACCCTTGCTGTAGGACTGCTCGATGCGTTGCAGTAGCCAGATTACCTGCGGGCTCCCAGGAGAATAAGCTTGCTGCCACTGCTCTATTTCTCGTTTCACTTCGACAGGGTCTCCTTCAGCATCCTGCTTCCATTTTCTGATGTACCGAACAAGTAAGGGGCTGACGGTATACCCCAGTTGCAGGGATTTCGCTTGGCTAAGCAACGCATCCGCTTTCTCCGGATCGCCGTTAAATTCTGACCACAAGGCCAGCGTCCCGAGAAAACGGGCGCTCTTATCAGCTTCTAATTCAATCTTTACGGCTAAGGACCTCACTTCGTCGGAGTCTCCAAGCTTCAACGAAGGATGTTCCACAACAAACTGTAAATACTCCTCCTGAATATCAACAGGGCTTGCCTGTAAATCCAAAGACTGCCAGATTTCCATGGCACGTTTCCAATGCGTCGCCGCTTCTTCAGACGCTCCCTGTTGAAAGAGGAAATCCCCCTGTTGCACGTGGACATGTGCTAGAGAATTCCCATAGGTCGGGATGCCATCTGAAACTTCAAAGAGACCACTAAGAATACCTACACTTTGCCGGTTTAATTCCGTCCCCGCATCTGCGTTCCCGCCTACCTGTTCAATCACAGCCTGCATTGCCAGACCGAGGGCATAGCGGAATTGGTGTTGGATAATTTCGGGAGAAGCCTCCGACAACTGCCTAAACAACCCCACCGCCTCATTGATCAGTTCAAGCGATAGCTGCAAATCATTCGTCAGATAGTAATATCTGGCCAATGCCTCCGTACTAACGGCGTAACCTTCCACATAACGCGGGGCACCTTCATTTTGTTGAGCTAATCCTCGGTATAATTGCTGTGACTCAAGTAACACCTCCCGTGCGGATTCAAGCTTGTAATACTCTAAATAAAGCTGGCCAATATCGGCTAAAGTCAATGCGGTATCCTGACGAATTGACGGAACATCGGGCAAGGCGATTTCCAAACGCCGATAAGCCTGCAATGCTTCCTGATAAGCCGCAATTTCGGATTTTGCATCTCCAAGAAATCTTTGCACCACCCCCCGAGAGACAGCCATCATCGCCAAGGACTGTAAGTAATCAGGACGGTCGGGCTCATTCACGACCAAAGCTTCCATGACCTGATACCCACTCTTGAACTGTTGATGGGCTTCTGCAATCCTACCGGTTTCCAAATCAACGGTGGCTAATAAGTTAAGGGTGTTTGCCAGGCCTAATTGAAAACGCCTGTTCTTCGGATGACGGGACAACTGCTGCTGATAGTGATTCAAGGCCTCAAATCCTGACGCTTTCGCGGCATTATAATCCCCGACAGTCAGTACGATGGCGGCTAAATTAAACAGTGAGCTACCAAAGACCTCGTTCACCTGAACCTCAGCGGGGAATCTTTTAGCCAGATTTCTAACATCTAGGACCGCCTGCTCAATAATCCCCCTCGCATTGCCTAACTCGCCCTGGATTTCAGCCAAACCAGCTAGCTTGATCTGCGTTGTAATCGCCAATGTAGCTAGATTCAAATCGTTCGCATCTTGCTTGTTGATTTCTTCGATTGCCCTGACAGCGTTCTGATAAGCCTGCCCTGCTTCCCCCAATTCCCCCAGTGCTTCGCGAACGTCGCCCAATCTCAGGTACGCCCTAACACGTTCAATTTGAATTTCCAAATCTTCTCCCTGCTCAGCAGCAAACTCCTCATACTCACGTGCCACACTCCGCAGTAAGCCCTCACGTGCTCTTTGAACGCCGGGGTAGTACTCGATAATCTCGCTGATTCCCGTAAGCGCGGTATCCACCACCTGACGTGCTTTCCGGAAATTATCCATGGCATCAATCCGCCTAAGTTCAGCCAGTTCTTTTGCTGTCTTCTCACTTTCAGCCAATAGCCGGTTCTTTTCAGCTTCAGTCTCCGCTCGTTTGGTTGCCTCCATCGCCAGGTTCTTCTGTTCGGCTTCTGCCACTCTAGCACGATTCACCATCATGGTAGCAACAATAGAAACGGTCGTGACGAGGATTAGTGCCGTGAGAGAAGTAAAGGCAAAAGCCTTATGCCGACGAAACCAGCGGGCTGTACGCTGGACAAAATTGTCCGGGTATGCCTCGACGGGTTCATCCGCAAGCCAATTTTCCAAATCCTCCACCAATTTAATCGGAGATTCATAACGTTGTCGCGGTACCAGCGCCAGGGATTTCAAACAAATTGCCTGTAATGGCTTGGGAACCCAGGGAGCAACATCGCGTGGCGGCTTGATCTCACCATCAATCACACTGGCAATGATAGAAACAAGATCCACCCCCTCAGTTGGAGGCTTACCTGTCAGCAAATAATAAAACGTGGCTCCCAGACTGTAGACGTCACTTTGATTGCTTACATGGGCTAATTCACCTGAAGCCTGCTCCGGCGGCATAAAAGCCGGGGTCCCCACGGTAGAACCATACTGAGTGGGCATCACATTAGAACCAGAAGAGGGGAGCAAGCTAGGTTTGTCAGCAAAAGATATTTCTTCTTCTGAATCCACCGGTTTGGCTAACCCCCAATCAACAACGAACGTTTCACCATACTTACCCAACATAACATTACTGGGCTTGATGTCCCGATGGATGATGCCACGGCTATGGGCATACTCAATCGTATTACAGACGTTCACGAAATGACGAATCAGGCTAATAAACTGAAGACGTTTTTCCCCCTCCAGAGGCCCCTCTTCATAACGACTATGAAACTGATCAATTTCTTCCTGAAATTCCACCCCCCGCACAAACCGCATCACATAATAAGGGTTTCCATTATCCATCGCCCCCTGACCGTATACGGGAACCACCCCGGGGTGCTCAAGCCTCCCCGTAATCTCCGCTTCCATTTTGAACCGTTCCACCAGGTCCGTATTTTCAAGGAACTTATCCTGTAATTCTTTGAGTGCAACATCACGATTAATCTCTGCATCATGCGCAACCGATACCTGCCCCAATCCGCCTTTGGCAAAGGCTCGTAAGACTTTGTACCGACCACCAATTCGGTTCACGCCGGACACCTCCCCGGACGGAAGGGGCCCGGATGCAACTTCCCGACTGGGTGGAATGGTGTCAAACTCAGAATCAAATGGCTGGCCCGTCCGAGGTGGTAATGTCCAATCGCTTTCCATATTCTCCGGGGGTAGCGTAGCATCAACCACTTCCCCTAACAGCGATCCTTCACCACCCGGAGGCAACGTCAACTCAGTTCCGGAACCGATTAATGAAAGCATTTTGGCTGAGAAGGAACTATCAACATCAAGCTCGAGGACTAATTCCTCTACACGCTGTTGAAGTCGCTCACTACGATGGCCTAAAGAACTATCTGTATGTTTAACTAAGGGCAGCACTACGTCTTTAATCTCAGAGGGGAGATCGATTCCGTCCCACCAGGAACTGTCCGGTTGCTGTGTTGACGAATCTGCTGTTATCTTATCAACGGCTTCTTCAAACTCTGGCCGATTGATAAAATTATTATGATAAGCAAGACACAAAAACAATATCTGCCGAATTCTACTCTCGTTTTCCACGATCCTGCACTATTCCTAACAACGGGTTCTATTTCAGAGTACTTAAGAATGGACTCACTAATTATTTAACTCTAACTTATTGTAGAATGAACCTATGATTGAATTCCAAGTAGATAACGAAAATCAGACCACCGATTTTGTAGTTGATGCAGACGAAATAACGATCGGGCGTTCGTCCAGCGTTAGCGAAAATCATATCCACATCAAAGATCCGTCTGTTTCCAGAAAACAAGCGACCGTCCGCCTGCAAAACGACCGAATCCGAATCCATAATCATGGCGGTCTAATTAAATTCGGCAATGGCACCCAACTGGCAACTGACGAATCCGTAGAATTGTTTCTACCGGTCCAAATTCAAATTGGGAACTCACAAATAACGATCTCAGCCATCTCCGACGATCCCAGAGTGGTCGTCAATACAGTCCTAAACTGGGTGGACAAGATTAAATCCAATGACCAGCAGGCTTCCGCTGATTTGTGGGACAAATACTTCCGGAGATTGATTGCCTTCACACGAAAAAAACTCGCTAACCTGCCGAAACGTACATCCGATGAAGAAGATATCGTCGTCGACGCGTTCGATAGTTTTTTTCGCGGCGTTCGAGCCGGAAAGTTTATCGACCTGAACGATCACGATGATTTATGGCGTGTACTGGCGATGCTTACCGCCAGGAAGGTATCTCGTGAAATTGGTTATCGTCTGGCACTAAAACGTGGAGCCGGACAGATACGCGGAGAGTCTGTATTCATCTCAAGCCAAAACTCGGTTGCACCCGGAATCCAAAATGTCTCCCGTGAACTTCTCGCCACGCCTGATATCCTACTGGAAATGCAGGACAATATCGGACAAATGCTTGATGTCCTCACAGAAGAACAACAGGAAATATGTCGTTTGAAACTTGAAGGCTATACAAACTCTGAAATCGCCGAAAAGCTTGAGGTGAATGAACGCACCATCGAGCGTCGCTTACAGGTGATTCGTGCCGAGTGGCATACTCTGCTGGAATCTGAATAAGATTCCGACACCGGCTAAATGGCACTTTTGGATTTTTCTTGTCTTGCATTGTCGGTTTGAGATGTGATTCTTGCATTTCCCTTCTATCGAAGTGAATCCTGCCCTTTTTTAGGGTGTTTTTAGAGAGAGATAGAAGAGCAATGTCTAAGAAACAGTCCCCAAGTGACCAATCCGGAACCCATTCCCCTAACTTCCGCAAAAGCACCGAGCAGCGATTTCAGCTGGAATCACTTGAAAAACGTGAACTGATGGCCGCCGACCTGCTGTCTTCGCTTTCTCCGGAACCCGTCTTTGCTGAATCCGCAGAAATTGCTGAAGGAGAGGCGGACACGGCCCCCGTGGCACGAAACGACGCGTTCGAAACCACTCAGGGACAAAAGCTCGTGGTGGCAGAACAACTCTTCGCAAAAACCTTCGATCTCCGCAGCGAAGAGATGAAAACACCGTTTTACAGCCAGAACGCTTCGATGCTGCGGGAATCCTTCTCTCCCAACAACTATTACTGGCAACCCTCGAGTCTCAATCAGTGGGCGGAAGTCACCTATAAGGTCGAAGTTCCCTTCGAAATTGATCATGTTGATATGCCAGGCTTAGGAGCACATCATCTGCCGTACATGGCTGTCTATAACGGCAATGCCGATGTAAACTTCGATTCCGGAGCGAGAGGTGAAGTACAGGTCTCGGTCGATAACCAGAACTGGTTTACGCTTTACGAGAGTACTCCTGAAGGTGGGCGGCAGGCTCCCAATGACATCAACGACATTGTGGCAGGTCACGACACCTTCTACTTCAAGGGACGCATGTATGCCACTCGTCATCTGGGATGTTGTGGGCTCTCACAGTTCCTGCGAAGTTCTCCTGAACGCGATTCGTTCCCTGTCCTTAAAATCCACGGCGTCGCCGGGGTACTGCAGAATGACGCCGATCCTAACGGCGATCGATTAACTGCAGATCTGCTACGCCAACCCTCCAACGGTCAATTGGTTCTCAATGAAGACGGATTCTTTGAGTACACACCTAACAGTGGCTTCGCCGGTCTGGACACATTCAGTTACACGGCCAGTGATGGTAATGAAAAAAGCAATCCAGCCACCGTCGCCATCAATGTCAAAGGGACAAACAATCCCCCTACGCTCGACAACATTGCCGACCCTGCTCCCATCAACGAAGATGCGGCACGTCAGTCGGTACGGATCACCGGAATCAGTTCGGGCGATACGCGTCGGGAAGATCTGGAACTCCATGTCTCCACAGACAACCCACAGTTACTCACCAATCTGGAAGTCAACTACAATCAGGGCGATGACTTTGCCATCGTCTCCTACACTCCCGCAGCCGACGCCTTTGGAAAAGCAGAAGTCACGGTAACGGTCGAAGATGACGGCACAGACTGTAAATTATCAACTCGCGGTGACAATCTGAAAACCTCTCAAAGCTTTACTGTCGTTGTCAATCCGGTCAATGACCTTCCACTAATTGACTCCGATGTCATTCAGGTCACGATTGAAGAAGACAGTCAGTCCGACTTAATCCCCTTCACGATCAGTGACGTGGAAACTCCAGCAGACCGTCTTGAGATCCTCATCGAATCCGGTGACCCCGTTGCCATCCCTCCTGAGAATATTGTTATCACCGGAGAGGGAAACCAGCGGTTCGTTCAGATCACCCCCGATCCCGATCAACATGGTCATACGCACATTGTCCTGACCGTGATGGATGAAGAAGGGGCACTTGCCCAGCATCGAATTCAGGTCGACATCTCCTGCATTAATGATGCTCCCGTAGCTACAGATGATCAATACAGTGTCGATCGTGACAGTCGACTGATCGTCCCCAGCAGACTCTACCGGGAAGTCGGACTCGGTGTGCAAAACTCGAGCACCGTAAACAAACAGGATTTCATAACAAATAAATTTGTCTGTGACTTCAATGATAACTGCCCTGAGTTTTCGGAAACCGGAATAGTGGATGGTGTAAAAGGAAACGGCCCTTCTGGAAACTATTATCGGATCGCAAATCGAGACTCAAACGGTCATTCGTCTATTGTCTTTGATCGTTTAATTAAAGGGGCACATAAAGCGGTTGAAATTGAATTCGATTTTCGCATTGGTGAGCATCGTTTCAATCACAATCCTGCTGATGGGATTGCCGTTGCCTTAGTAAAGACCGACGCTTATGGAATTTCCGATCCACTCACAATGGAATCGCAAGTTCATCCTAAATTCCCCCGTCTAGAGGATGCGTTAACCGTGAGCTTGGCGACCTTCGAAGAACGTCGAATCAAAGTCAATCACAACGCTGAGGCAGATTGGACAACCCACTATAACCCATTACTGGAGGGGAGTGTTTCAGGTGAGTGGCAACATTGGCGAATGACTGTTGTAGCCGACGGAGAAGATCAATTGATCAACTTGTGGATCACAGACCATAACGACAACACCTATCAGATCCTAGAGGAACACCGGATAACTGATTACTCCGTTGGCGAAAGCCGATTAGCCTTTTTCGGCAAAGTGGGGGCAACTGCTTCTAATCATGATCTGGCTAACATCTCTATTACCTACCAGGAAGAACAGGAAGCCAATGTATCCAAAACAAACAATACCGCATGGACTTCGGTAGGAAACAATGAAAATGGAAACGATTTTAGCACCCATACTGAAAGTGGTGTTATCGGAGGACGCTTTACCCGTTCTGCTCACAAGCGAATTCTGGCAGATACAGATCTCTCAACTGTCCTGAGCTTCGACCAGCCCTTCTCTGCTGCGGGCGTGTTGGAAATCGGAGACATCAACGTTCCCGACTTCGGCAACGGAATGATGATCGGACACTTTGATGATGGGAGTGCTGCGGAAGTAGATGAAGTGCGTGATGGACCCGTTGAAATCGGAATCGGATTTACCGACAACAGCCAGGGCAATCGCATCTTCTGGTACGGCGGGATCATGGATCACGGCGGGCTGATGATGCCGGCCACAGGAATGACTGAAATCACTCCCAATTCCACCCACCTCTGGAGTTATGAATGGGATCCGGCCGGAGGCGACGGCAACGGAATCTTCAAGGCGACACTCGACGGTGTCTCACATACCATCGAACTCAACGAAGAGCAGCGCAAACAACTCGATCAGACGGAACTAAATGCCTTTGGCTTCGCCGGGAATGCGGCCTCTCATCCTAACGGTGGAATGTACGCTGATATTTACATGAAACATGCCAGCTATACCAGTGGCCAGCAAAAAGGGGTTCTGGAAAACGACTATGATGTTGATCTGGATCCACTGGAAAGTAAGCTCGTCAGTCAACCTGAGCACGGAACACTCGAACTCAACAAAGATGGCTCTTTCATCTACACTCCCGACGAGGGCTACCACGGAAACGACTCCTTTAGCTACACCGCCTATGACGGAGAAGCAAGTAGCAATGTCGCTGTCGTCAGCATTGAGGTGATCTGCACCAACACACCGCCCGTCGCTGTCGATGACGCCTTCCAAATCGACAACAAATCCATACTACAAGGTGAAAACCTGCTGGAAAATGACAACGACGTTGACGGAGACACTTTAACCGCCAACTTACTCTCCAACGTGGAACATGGGACCGTCGAGATTCTGGACGATGGAACTTTTACTTACCTTCCCGACCCCGGGTTCTTTGGAACGGATTCCTTTACTTATGTGGCGAACGATGGTCACGAAGACAGCAATGTAGCCGTGGTCACCATTGAAGTCTCTGATGCAAACGATGCCCCCTTCTTCGTCTATGAAGAGCTGAGTACCAATCCGGATCTGGAAGGTGCCATTCAGTGGAAAGCCGTCGACGGTGGCAACAACCACTGGTACAAGCTTGTCATGGACCCCGAACAGGATTGGGAACAGGCTCAGGTAAAGGCCGAAGCCATGGGCGGTTATCTGGCAACGTTGACTTCCGCAGAAGAAGATGCCTTCGTACTGGAGAATTTACTGCAACCGTCCTCACAGTGGAGCAGTACCGTAGGACCCTGGTTAGGTGGATTCCAGAATACAAACAGCCCTGACTACAGCGAACCGGCCGGGGGCTGGGAATGGGTTACCGGAGAACCCATGGAATTCACTAACTGGAGACCAGGAGAACCAAACAACGGCCCCTCATCTATAACTGATGAAAACTACATGCACTACTATTACGTCAACAGCCCTAACCCTGCCTGGAATGACATCGACAATCCAGTTAATGACCCCCCCACGCCGGGGTTCATTCTAGAATTAGAAGCACCAAGCACTCCCATTCAAGTCACACGAAGCCAGCAGGCTTTCTACACTGATTTCAATGACGGAATACCAGCTGAATTTAGTGGATACACTAATCTCGAGTCGGTCCAGAGATTTGCCGGACTGGGACACGAAGACAATCAGTTCTCCGGTCAATTCCTTAGAAATGCCACACCCGAGGGCCCTACTCATCAGAGCCCCGGCCAAATCCAACAGGCCTCGGTCCTCACGTTAAAGGATCTACCGGAACACACTCACATAGACATCAACTTCCTGCTTGGAGTCATCGATTCATGGGACGGGAAAGAAAGTGCTATATCCCAAGAAGACGTCTTTAACGTCGAGGTTGACGGGAAACTTATGTTCAGCCACCATCTCAGCGAAGTGCCTGGTACCGAGGGACGCCAGCAATCATACGAACCGCTCCCTCACGAGATACTCGCCCAGGAACAGCAGTTAGGCTTCTCGACATCCGGGGGCTTCTTTGATTCTGCTTACGACCTCAGCACAGACCATAGCCTCAATCACATCGCCCATACCTCCGACACATTGACCGTACGATGGTACGCCAATGGGTCCGGATGGCAGGGTGGTGACGATGAATCATGGGCGATCGACAATGTTGAAGTCATCCTCAAGGGAATCCCGGAAACCAATGTTTCTAACGTAATTTCGATCTTTGAATTCTGTGAGATTGACAATCCCGGCAACTCCATTGCCGAATACGTTGAACACCACATCGAAGATCTCGACATCGACGCCGTCGAAGGAATTGCCATCATCGGGACTACTCACTTTGAAGACGGATCCTGGCA
>Ga0315315_10004213_pt1 | contig 13261 bp, 12 predicted proteins | sample M140m3416metaG_FD_203699 | JGI IMG/M metagenome (GOLD analysis project Ga0315315, IMG submission 203699) | Ammonia-oxidizing marine archaeal communities from Monterey Bay, California, United States - M1 40m 3416 | ecosystem: Environmental > Aquatic > Marine > Intertidal zone | place: USA...
GCTTCATTCTAGAAACATACCCGTTTCTTTCTTTGTAAGAGAGGACAGGTTTTGGGGCAATGTACTTCCATTAAAGGAAGCAGATATTATAGGTAAACACCTGGAGAGCAGGGGAATTAATCTGCGCTTTAATACGGAGTTGAAAGAAATAATTTCAGATGAAAATGGACGTGTAAAAGCTGTAGTCTCATCTACTGGAGAAGAATTGTCTTGTCAGTTTGTTGGCTTAACTCCTGGAGTGTCCCCAAATATAGATTTCTTAAAAGATACGGGTTTAGAAACTGATGAAGGTATTGTTGTTAATCAATTCCTAGAAACGAATCAGACTGATGTTTATTCAATTGGTGATTGCGCGCAATTTTCAAAACCAGTAGCAGGAAGAAAAAATTTAGAGCAAGTCTGGTATACAGGGCGTATAATGGGAGAAACGGTTGCGCAAACTATATGTGGAAACAAACTAGCCTACAAACCAGGTCATTGGTTTAACTCCGCTAAATTTTTTGATATAGAGTACCAAACTTATGGTAGCGTAAATTCAATGCTGCAAGAAGGAGAGTCAAACTTTTACTGGGAGCATAAAGGTGGTGAAATGTGTATGCATTTTGTATTCGATAAATCGTCAAGAAAGTTTTTAGGTCTTAATACCTTTGGTATTAGAATTCGACATGAAGTGATGAATCGTCATTTAGATGCTGATTCCACTATTGATAAAGTAATGGAGCAGTTAAAAGATGCTAATTTTGATCCAGAGTTTTATAGAATTTACGAAGATGAAATTGTTGCGAAATTCAATGTAGAACAGGGCACAAACATTTCAGTAAAAAAGAGAAGTTGGAAGCGAATTTTAGGTGCAGGGTAGTATGAAAAACGTAAGAAATATTGGCTTAGTAGTGTTCCTTATAGGTTTTGCAGTTTTTATAGCGTCTCTATTTGTAGGTACTTATAAAATTTCGGAAGATAAGTTAAAATGCCTGTATGATACTACAGAAAGAATTGACAAAGGCGATACCATAGCAGCTAGTTTAAAAAAAGCTGCTATTGAATTGGAGATACTAGATAAAGAGTTTAGTAACCAATTTTTATTTAGTTCTTATCTAGCTGATTTACTGAATAAATCAAATGCGGCCATTTCTGAAGGCTTTGCTGAAAAAGATGGAATAACAGCTACAGAAGTTGAAGTGATTTATGACTTAGCGATTGTAGATGGTAAGGTAGCATATAGTAAGGATGTGGTTATAGAGGTGTTCTCTGATAACCCTAAGAAGCAGAAATTATTGATGGATAATACCAGTTGGATGTTCAACGAAAGTAAATCGTATGAAAAGGTTGATGACTTTAAAAAGGATTTTGAAAACAAACTAAAAGGAATAAATGGAAAATTAGGAGAGAAATATTTTGTTTGGGATAATAAATATTCTCGGTTTGATTTAGCAAAGGCAGCCTCGAATGGACCAATTACAGATAATAAAGGGCTATTTTTGTTCTTAACATTTGGTCTTTGTATTATTGGAGCACTGATGTATATTCTACCCGGGGCAATTTTAATGGGTGGTCCTGGAATTAAAAACAATGGGGTCTACCATGATGCTGCAACTAGTAGAGGTTGGATTGGAATCTTAGCTTTCGTTTTCTTATTGTTTTTTTATATTCTACTGTATTTTTACCCGTGGCTAATTGTTAATTGGACAAGTATAGTAGATCCTTTCAAAGGTTTGTTTATTGAGGGAGCTTCTGCATCTCAATGGTTTTTATACGGTACGTTATACACAGTTTCTATGTGTGTAATGGGAATAAGGATGTTTATCAAGTACCGCCATAATCGCTATCAAATAGTTAGAACTGCTAGCGTGTTATTTTTCCAAATAATTTTTGCTTTTCTGTTAGTGGAAATTTTACCCTTATTTGATTTACCTGCGATGGACTTGAAAAATGCATGGCCATTGGATTATGATATGTTTTTTGACTGGAATGTAAAAGGTCACTTTGATTCAGGAACAGTAGGAATATTTATGTTTGTTTGGGGGGTTGTTTTGAGTGCAATAGTTATTCCCGTCATGGTTTACTTTTATGGAAAAAGGTGGTATTGTTCATGGGTTTGCGGATGTGGAGGCTTAGCTGAGACTTTAGGAGATCCCTACAGGCAACTATCCGATAAACGATTAATTACATGGAAAATCGAAAGATGGATGATTTATGGTGTATTTCTGTTTGCAATAATTATGACCATATTCGCTGGTTATCATTCTTACAATGAGGTAAATTATCCGGAAATGGGAAGTAAAGATGTATTATTTGGAATGTCGTCCTATAATATTAGAGAATGGTATGGATTTTTAATTGGGTCAATTTTTGCTGGAGTTATTGGAACCGGTTTTTATCCAATTCTAGGGAATAGAGCTTGGTGTCGATTTGGTTGTCCATTAGCTGCTTATATGGGAATAGTTCAACGATTCAAATCTAGATTTAGAATTACTACTAATGGCGGTCAATGTATTTCTTGCGGAAATTGTTCTACTTATTGTGAACAAGGTATTGATGTTCGAGCTTACGCTCAGAAAGGACAAAACATTGTAAGGGCTTCTTGTGTAGGATGCGGCGTTTGCTCTGCTGTTTGTCCAAGGGGGGTTCTTAATTTAGAAAACGCTTCTAATACTGATGGTTCTCGAGTGGAAGCTCCTGAAGTAATTCTAGGCAATAAAGGATTGAAAGAGTTTCTAAATAAATAATAATTACGGTCTTTTATTAATGATTCAAAAACCAACTATCGATGTAGTAATTCCCGCCTTTAACGAACAAGAGTCAATTGTATGCGTATTAAAAGATATGCCGATGGATTGGGTTCGAGAGGTGGTAGTGGTTAATAATAATTCTGTTGACGATACTGTAAAACGAGCTGCTACAAATGGCGCAACTGTTTTGGACGAACCTCGCCAAGGTTATGGATATGCTTGCCTAAAAGGAATTGAATACTTAAAGAATAAAACAGACCAACCAGATATTATTGTTTTTATGGATGCGGATTATTCTGATTATCCAGAGGAATTACCTTACGTGGTTCATCCAATTGTAGAAAGAAACATGGATATGGTGATTGGGTCAAGAGCACTGGGCACAAGAGAGGATAAATCCATGATGCCACAGCAACTATTTGGCAATTGGTTGGCTACTCGACTTATAAGGTGGTTTTATGGAGCTAGATTTACAGATTTAGGTCCTTTTAGGGCTTTGAAATTTGAAAAATTATTAGAATTGAATATGCAGGATACTACCTATGGTTGGACTGTTGAGATGCAAGTGAAAGCAGCGAAAAAGAAATATGATTTTTGCGAAGTAGCTGTAAGCTACAGAGAAAGAATAGGGGTGTCTAAGATAACGGGAACCGTAAAAGGAACTATTTTAGCAGGTTATAAAATCATAATTACAATATTTAAATACGTTTTTAAGAAATAACATGGAATTCATCATCATTGGACTATATATTTTCTTTTTGACTTTTATTTTGCTTTATGCACTTGCAGAACTCAACCTAACGCTTTTGTATTTGAGGGATAAATGGAAAAATAGAGGAGATCAAGAAAAGTCTTTTGATAATGATGAGGATAAACCTATAGTGACAATACAACTTCCCGTTTACAATGAATTTTATGTAGTTGAACGCTTAATCGATGCAGTTGCTAATTTTGATTGGCCAATAGAAAAGTTAGAAATTCAAGTTCTGGATGATTCCAATGATGAAACAGTAGATGTTATAGCTAATAGAGTAAAGGAGCTGCGGAAGAAAGGAATTGACATTAAACAGTTAATTCGACCGAATAGAGAAGGCTTTAAAGCAGGAGCTTTGGCTTATGGAATGGACTTGCTAAGAGGAGAGTATATAGCTATTTTTGATGCCGACTTTGTTCCAGAATCAAATTTTTTAAATAAAACGATTCCTTATTTTAGAGATGATAAAATTGGTGTTGTTCAGACGCGCTGGGGGCATTTAAATAAGGACTATTCAATTTTGACGAAGCTACAAGCATTTGCTTTAGATGCGCATTTTAAAATTGAGCAAAGAGGAAGAAATTCTGGTGGTCACTTTATAAATTTTAATGGTACTGCAGGGATTTGGAGAAAAACGACTATTTTAGATGCTGGCGGTTGGCAATCAGATACATTGACCGAAGATTTAGATTTAAGTTATAGAGCTCAATTAAAAGGATGGAAGTTTAAGTATTTAGAGGATGTTGAATCTCCAGCGGAATTACCTGTAACAATGCCTGCTCTTAAAAACCAACAATTCAGATGGAGTAAAGGAGCTGCTGAATGTACTAGAAAGAATTTGGGTAAAGTTCTAATTAATAGCGGTATTGGAATGAAAACAAAAATCAATGCTACTTTTCACCTTTTAAATAGCTTTTTGTTCATTTGTATTATTTCTTTGGTATTACTGAGTATTCCAGCTATGTTGGTCATTAATCAATTTCCTCAGTTTGATAATGTATTTAGGAATTCTTTGTCCTTTTTCTTTATTAGTACAATAATCCTGGGGGTAATTTACTTTGTATCCAACAAGTCTCAAGAGGATAATTTTTTCGTTGCTTTGATTAAGTTTGCTCCATTCTTTCCGGTTTTTCTAGCTTTAACTATGGGGGTAGGTTTATACAATGCAATTGGAGTAGTAGAGGGTTATTTGGGTAAGAAATCACCTTTTGTCAGAACACCTAAATTTAATGTTAATAGCAAATCTGATTCCTTGAAAGCAAATAGGTATGTGATTTCTTCATTCAGTCCTATGGCAATATTGGAATTCCTTCTTGTTCTTTATGCTGGATATGGAATATATGTAGCATTAGAATTTGAGAACTACTATATGCTTGGTTTTCTTGTTATGATTGCAATCGGATTTAGTTACACTAGTTTTTATACGTTAAAACATGCGGCAGCTGCAAAATAAACAAGCAGCTATAATTGCTTTAGTCGGAATAACCTCTCTTTTCTTTTTTGGGTATTACATAAATCGGAGCAATTCAATCTTCTTGTTTATAGTTTATGCTATTTTAACGGGATTATTTCTTTATGTATTTCCTTTTTGGAAATCATTTTTGAGCCCAAAACTTGCGTTTAAGCAAGTACTCGTTATTGGCATTTTATTTAGGTTTGTTTTACTTTTTTCAACACCAAATTTAAGTGACGATTACTATCGTTTTATATGGGATGGAGAGCTTGTTTCAAGTGGGAATAATCCTTACAAGTTCAAACCAGTGGATCAGATGTTTGCCAGTGCGAAAGATGAAATTAACTTAAAGGATAGGGTTTATTACAAATTAAATTCCAAAGAATATTACTCAGTCTATCCACCTGTAGATCAGGTTATTTTTGGTTTGGCAGCTTATGCTTCTGGAAATAATTCATTTCAATTCATAGTCTTATTGAGGTTATTACTTATTGGTTTTGATATTGGTGTTATTCTTATTTTAGCTAAACTATTAAAGTGGTTTAATAAAAAGAGAGAGTTAGTTGTTCTCTATGCATTAAATCCTCTAGTTGTTACAGAGCTTACTGGTAACTTACATTTTGAAGGTGTTACCTTATTCTTTATGTTAGCTTCTATATTGTTTATCATTCAAAAAAGACATATTCAGGCTGGATTATTATATGCCTTGGCAATTTGCGCAAAGCTAGTTCCTCTATTGCTATTACCGTTTTTTATTTTTAGAATTCAGTGGAAATCTCTTGTTGTTTTTTATTCTGTTATTGCTGGTCTGACAATCGTATTATTTCTTCCATTTTCAGATGTTAATCTATTAGAGACAATGGGTTCTAGTATTGGTTTGTATTTTAATTCATTCGAATTTAATGGTAGTATCTATTACTTATTTAGAGAAATTGGTTTTCAGATTTATGGTTACAATCAGATAGAAAATATTGGTGCAATTGGCCAGGGGATAGTTCTGATTTCTTCAATTATTATTCTTATAAAAAGTAGAGAAACAAAAGATTTCAAAAGTTTATTTACCTATTTTGTTTGGATGTTACTTATCTACTATTCGGTAGCATCAATTGTGCATCCTTGGTATATTATATATCTTTTAACTTTCTCTATTTTAACAAACTTAAAATTTCCTTTGATGTGGAGTTTTGTTGTCGTGCTAAGTTATTACGCTTATAAAGATATAGGTATAGTAGAAGAAAATTATTGGTTAATAGGTGCGGAGTATCTTATTCTGCTATTCGCAATTATTTGGGATTTGAAAAATGGTCTTCGTGGAGTTACTTTTTACTCCAAGGATGGTGATCCATAATAACTTGTTTTAAGAAACTTCTATCTAAGTGTGTGTATATTTCCGTGGTGGTAATGGATTCGTGCCCTAGCATTTCTTGAACGGCTCTTAAATCGGCTCCACCTTCAACTAAATGTGTCGCAAATGAATGTCTAAAGGTATGAGGGGAGATACTTTTTTCCAACCCAATCTTTTCTGCTAGTTGTTTTATTATGGTGAATATCATAACCCTTGTCAATGATTTTCCTCTTCTATTCAAAAAAACAAAATCTTCAAAACCTTTTTGTATTGTTTGATGAACGCGTACATCGTTAATATAAATTTTTAATTGTTTCAATGCTTTTCCTCCTATAGGAACAAGTCTTTGTTTATCTCCTTTCCCAATAATTCTTACAAAACCTTCCTCCCAAAATATTTCGGATAGTTGCATTGTAGTAAGTTCTGTTACACGAAGACCACAACCGTAAAGTATTTCAAGTATAGCTAAATTTCTTTCCCCTTGGGCATTACCTCTATCAATCGCATTTATTAGAGAATCAACTTCATCAATAGAAAGAGTGTCTGGCAATTTTCTTCCAAGTCTTGGTGATTCAAGTAGTTCAGAAGGGTCTATTTTTATCATATCTTCTAAAACCAAGTATTTAAAGAAAGACTTTATTCCTGAAATTATTCGGGCTTGGCTCCTTGCCGATAAACCAATTTCATTTATCCATTTAATAAAACTCTGCAAATCATCAATTGATACAGAGCTAATGTGTTTTTCTATTTTTACAATTTGATGAAAATAGTTCTCTAATTTACCAACATCGCGCAAGTAATTAGAGATAGAATTATCTGAAAGTGAACGTTCTAATTTAAGATAAGCCTTAAAGCCTGCTATTGCACTATGCCATGCCATTATTGCCGTTAAAGAAGCATTTTAATAAAGATATAATATTTTTTATGAAAAGACTTGCAAATACAAAAAACCGTTCTATTTTTGCAGCCATTCGGATAGTTGGCAGAGTGGTCGAATGCACTGGTCTTGAAAACCAGCGTACCGCAAGGTACCGGGGGTTCGAATCCCTCACTGTCCGCAGCTAGGGATAACTGAAGATTTAATTCAGTTATCCCTTTTTTTTTCTATTATCCTAAATAGCTTTGGTCGGTAAGCTTTTATTTTATCATTCAAAGATTCAGTCTAACCATTAGTACTCTACCGTCAAAATACTATATTTGTTAGAATTATATGGAAATAGAAAACCAAAATATTCAAATATCAATTGTTGTTCCTTTGTTCAATGAAGAGGAATCTATTGGAGAGTTAACTGATTGGATTAGTAGGGTATGTAGTGATAATAATTTCAATTATGAGATTATAATGGTTGATGATGGTAGTACCGATAAATCGTGGAGGAAAGTTGAAGAGTTAATGATTTCGAATAACAAGATCAAAGGGATTTCTTTTCGTCGAAATTATGGTAAATCAGCCGCTTTGAATGTCGCTTTTGAAGCTGTAAAAGGGGAAGTTGTAATTACGATGGATGCAGATTTGCAAGATAGTCCAGATGAAATTCCTGAGTTGTTTCAAATGGTTAAGGAGGAGGGTTTTGATATTGTGTCTGGTTGGAAAAAGAAACGATATGATCCGTTAACTAAGACTATTCCTACCAAGTTATATAATGCTACAACGCGAAGGGTAAGCGGAATAAAGCTGCATGACATGAATTGTGGTTTAAAAGCTTACAAGAAAGAAGTGGTAAAGTCCATAGAAGTCTATGGAGAAATGCATCGTTACATTCCTGTTATTGCAAAATGGGCAGGGTTTAACAATATAGGTGAAAAAGTTGTTCAACATCAAGAAAGAAAATATGGCAAAACGAAATTTGGTTTAGAAAGATTTCTTTTTGGATTTTTAGATTTGTTCAGCATAACATTTATTGGACGATTTGGAAAGAGACCAATGCACTTTTTTGGCACAATAGGATCCTTAATGTTCGCTATTGGGTTTTGTTTTGCATTGTGGATAGGGATTGATAAGTTATTTATAGATAAAACTGGAACTTTAATTGCATCTAGGCCAAGTTTTTACATTGCATTGACATGCATGATTCTTGGTGTTCAAATGTTTTTAGCTGGTTTTTTAGGAGAAATGCTTGCTCGGAATTCCCCTAATCGAAACATCTACTTAATCAAAGCGAAAACAGCTAACTTGGATGACTAATCGAAAGAAAGTTGTTATTGTTGGTCCTGCTTTTCCTCTGAGAGGTGGAATAGCCAATTTTAATGAAGCCTTATCGAAAGAAATGAACTTGAAGGGCTATGACACAGAACTGGTTTCTTTTTCATATCAATATCCTAAATTTCTTTTTCCAGGTAAGACCCAGTTTGTAGATGGTAAAGGTCCAGAAGGTTTGAAAATTTTCACGAGAATAAATTCTGTCAATCCATTAAATTGGATAAAAACGGCAAAGTTTATTGCTCGTTTAAAACCTGATTATGTAATCATCCGGTTTTGGTTGCCTTTTATGGGGATGGCCCTCGGAACAATAGCCGGAAAATTGCGTAAGAAATCAGTTAAGGTTTTGGCTATTACCGACAATGTAATACCTCATGAGAGTAGATTGGGAGATAGGCTACTTACTAAATATTTCCTTCGAAGATGCGATGGGTTTATCACGCTTTCTAAATCTGTTTTGGAAGATATTTCTCAATTTACGAACAACCAAAATAAAATAATGTTGCCACATCCTGTGTATAATATTTTTGGAGAACCGGTTAGTAGGAGTATGGGCATTGAGAAATTGAATTTAGACGTAAATTCAAAATACATCTTGTTTTTTGGGTTGATTCGAGGTTATAAAGGATTGGATTTAGCTTTGAAAGCTTTGCAAAATCCTCGAATTAAAGAATTGGGTATAAAGCTTATTGTAGCAGGAGAATTTTACGACAAAAAGGAAAAGTATTCGAAGCTATTAGAAGCTGCTAAAGTTTCGGTTATATTGCACGATCACTATATTCCGCAAGATCAGGTAAGGTATTATTTTGCAGCTGCAGATTGTGTTGTCCAGCCTTACAAGACGGCAACTCAGAGTGGTATTACGCAAGTAGCTTATAATTTCAATAAACCGATGATAGTTACAAATGTTGGTGGTTTACCTGAGATTGTAGCGCATGAGAAGGTGGGTTATGTTACCAAACTAAACGAAACTGCCATTGCGGATGCGATCGTTCGTTTTTACACTGAAAATAAAAAAGCTGAATTTGAAAAGAACGTAGAACTGGATAAAGCGAAATTTTCCTGGGAGTATTTTATTGATAGTTTAGCTGATTTCGAAGAAGGAGTTTAATGACTATTACTTATAGGTCACTTCGGGTTACTTTTCTTTTAGTAATAGCCAATGCAAGGTGGTTCCAGTTCCGCAGTTGAAATAGAAAAGAATAGCGGTTCTATACATGCGCTGGAATCAACTTGATTCATCATGGTTTCGAACTCTTCGTTGGATAAGTCGAAAATAATTTCTTCCGATAAATTTTCGAATTTACGAAGTTCATTAGGCGTTAATCTATGGTGTTCAGTATTTAATTGTTCTGGTTTATTTACTTTTATCATGCGGTAATAAGGTTATTTATATTGTATTTTCTTTGTAAAAAAAAGTAACGCTCACTCAATTGTGAGCGCTACTGTCTAGGTATTAACTATTGTTTTGTACCTAGCATTAACAATTCTTGCACAACGATTTCGGTTACATATCGTTTGTTGCCGTCTTTGTCATCATATGTGCGGTTGTTTAATTTACCTTCAATACAAACTTCTTTTCCTTTTTCAAGATGTTGTTCAGCGATTTCTGCAAGTTTTCCAAATACAGTTAGGTTATGCCATTGCGTTTCTTTGATGGTTTCGCCTTTTTTATTTTTATACGTATCGTTTGTAGCGAGGGTAAGTTTTACTAGTTTTTTACCTTCTTTTAAATCGATTACTTCCGGTGTAGTTCCTAAATTCCCGATTAATTGTACTCTGTTTCTTAAGTTATTCATAATAATTGTGTGCTTGTTTTGTTACTAACTATTCATTGATAGCGTAACGGGTTAGTAATTAAATAGTAGTTTTATGCTGTCTATATTTTTGAATCGACGGTGCAAAGTAATGGAGGGTTCAAAATGTTATTCGTACTTTAATTAGTTAACATTCGTTTATTGTCGTAAGTAAGTGTTTAAAAATGAATAAATATCAGTATATCAGTAATTTATGCATATTATTTTTTTTATTTATTTTTTTAATTTTTTCTTGCAACAATGAAAATAAAGGTAAAAAAGATGCTGTTTTCGTTCCTGATAAGTTGAAGATTGACAGCGTAAATGCCGCAGAATTTGCACATTCTTTTGTTCAGGATATTTATCATTCTGATACAGTCAATGCAAGAAGTAAGGTTCGAATTAAATACAAATCGGATTCTACTTGTGTTTCTGATCTTTTAGCTATTAAGGAGATATTCAACAACTTTGATATATTTTCGGTTTTGCATCAAGCTATTCTAGTGGGCGGAGAGTTGGACTTTCAGTTTTATCAAGTCCAGGAACAGAATAACATAATTTGGCTTAGGTTATTTACGGCACCTCTCGAGGTGAATTACTACAGAGTACTACTTTCTGTAATAGATGATTCAATTGTAATTTCTGATTTTACTTCTTTTTACTCCCCTCATAGTTGCGATGCTATGATGACGGAATTAGTTGCTCTTGTGCATGAAAAACGACAACTGAGTTATAAAGATATGAGGGAAGGTTTTAGGTTTATGGATTCATCAATTACTGCTTTTTCTTCTTTGAACCCTAGTTTAGCAGAATTATATTATTCTAAGATGGACATTGCCCTACGAGAAACAGTGATAATGAAATCTATAAAATATAACGCAGATTTTCATTGCTCTGCTGACGTACGGACTAATGCCATATTGGAAAAAACATATGAAATTGGAAAAGAAGGAAGTACAGAATGGTATTGGTTGAGGCAATACTATTTAAATCTTGATTTGAAAAGTTATGGGGGAGTAAGAGAAGCTATTGACAGATTAGGTAACTCAATTGGTGATGACCCAATTTTAACATATTTAAAAGCGGTAACGTATTTTGAGGAGTATAATTATTCGAGAGCGCTAGAATTATACAATCAAGCACTTATAATGGAGCCAGCAATTCCGAATATACATTTTGCAAAAATTGTCTGTTTGATTGAAATGAAAGAATTTATCCTGGCTGCAGAGAGCTTATTGGTAATGGAAGATTACTTTGACGTTCGAAATATCAATTGGGACAAGGAATTTATGGCATACCCCGCTTTTTTAATCAGTGATGAATACGTTCAGTGGCTGGAAAGGGCAGGAGTAACTGAAGATGATGAACTACTTTAAAGAGTCGGGTCGCTTGTGTTTCCATCTTTTGTGACTCCATAACCAATATTGCGGGTTTTCCTGGATGTCTTTTTCCAATGTTAATGTATGCGCTTTGGTAATTTCACCATACTCAGTTTTGGCAGGTTCTTCGAATAACAAGGTGTATTCAAAATCGTAATGTCCTCTTTTGATTTTACGAATTGCTCCAAAAACGATCGGTAAATTGTATTCTTTTCCAAATTTTTCTACCCCAAAAGAAACGGGTGTATCTTGGTTTAGGAATTCCATCCAAAAAGCTTTCTTCGGATTTCCTGGACGCTGGTCAGCTCCAAAAATAATGGTTTTTGGCTTTTCTAGTTTTTCATTAAAACAAGTTTTTGTTTGTTTCATTGGTCGCATAATCAAACCATACTTTTGTCTAGAATTTAAAACTTTTTGATTGAAGAATTTATTATTTAGTGGTTTGTAAATAGCAACGGGTATATGTTTTGAGATAAGGCCAATTCCCAAAGCTAGCATTTCCCAGTTATTAAAATGTCCACCAACAAAAATTATATCTTTTCCTTGCTCGAAGTATTTGTCGACCACCTCGGGGTTTTTAACTGTCATCCTTTTTCTAATCTGCTTTTCAGAAATCGAAAATCCCTTCACACTCTCCAGAATCAAATCACACAGGTGCCGGTAAAATTTCCGCATGATTTGTTTATGTTCAATTTTTGTTTTTTCTGGAAAAGAATTTTTAATATTCTCAAATACAACTTTTTTACGGTACCCAACGATATAATAAATTACGACAAAAACAAAGTCGGATAGTGCATACAGCAAAAAATAGGGAAGATAAGATATTGGTAATATGATTCCGTAGTATACTATTTTACTTCCCATGCGCTTAAATTCAACTGCAAATGTATCTGAAATATTGAAACTCGTTAAAGTTTTTTTACATCGAGTGTAATTTCAGCTAATTCAAAACATTCTTCATCGCAATTCCAAAATGAAGATTCCTTTAATTTATTTCCGTCCAAAGCTATAATGGTGGCGTTAGCTTCGTAGTAGTAAGCTTCTACGGCATACCTTTTTCCAAGCGGTAAATAATAAGTTCTTTCTTCACTCCAAAGCGTGTCATAAAATAATATGTCATTCTGATCTGCATAACCGTTATATACGATTATGGGGATTCCATTTCCGTTATATGATACTTTTATTTTCACATCTCCACCATCTTGTGGTAAAGTGTCACAAAACCTATCTGGATCGCAATCGTCATTTTGCTTTGAACAATTAATTAAAGCAAAACCCATAAAAACTATAAAACCTATGCTTTTAATTGATTTCATTTTAAAATAAAATTTAAGCCAAGAGTAACTCTTGAGTCTGGTACATTTACTAATCCATCTGAAAAGTGTATATATCCAATCTTCAGATTAATTTCATCTGAGAAGTTAAAACAGAACCCCACCATTGGCGTTGTTATAAATTTAGGTTTTCTATTTTCGTTAGTTCCTTTGTAGTTCCCCAATAAAAACCCTGTTCTTGTTCCTACAAAAAATTGGGTATCTGTTCCCCATAGGTTAAAGTGCAGAAATCTTTTGTCTGCATCAAGGGATATGAAGTATACGACCTCTT
>Ga0315315_10004214_pt1 | contig 13261 bp, 15 predicted proteins | sample M140m3416metaG_FD_203699 | JGI IMG/M metagenome (GOLD analysis project Ga0315315, IMG submission 203699) | Ammonia-oxidizing marine archaeal communities from Monterey Bay, California, United States - M1 40m 3416 | ecosystem: Environmental > Aquatic > Marine > Intertidal zone | place: USA...
TCTTCTGATTCATCTTCTGATTCATCTTCTGATTCATCTTCTGATTCATCTTCTGATTCATCTTCTGATTCATCTTCTGATTCATCTTCTGATTCATCTTCTGATTCATCTTCTGATTCATCTTCTGGTTCATCTTCTGATTCATCTTCTGGTTCATCTTCTGATTGATTTATAGAATTATTTATAGAATCATCTGGTTCATCTGATTCTATTAATTTAGGATAGTTTGGTTTTAATTCAATAATAATATTATTTGGTTTATAAATTGATGATAAATTACCAAATACCATATCATTAACTGTATCAGATTCTATGTCAGAATCTGATTCAATCATATCATCATTTTTGTCATATAAAATATCAAAAAAAGTAGTACAGTATTTAGTAATTATTTGTTTTATATTATCTATTTTTTTAGTAAAACTCATTATTAGTATTATTTAGATAATATAATAAAAAAAAATAATTTAATCAATTTTTTTATATTATGAATTGAGGCAAAAATCATAACATATTATAATTTATTATGAAACACCAATATGATGTGAATTATTTGCTCATACAAAAATATATGATTTCACTTGTGTTATGAGATGTAAAGATATAATATTCTTTATATTTAAATGAATTTTGATGAATTATTAAAAATTGCCTCCACGCTGAATTCAGTAAAAGGCGAAGAGTGTATGATATGCCATTTTCCAATTGATGAAAATGGTAATATGGTAAAATTAAGTTGTAATCATTTATATCATCATAACTGTATTAACTATCTTGTAAAAAACAATATAATAATATGTCCATATTGTCAAATAAAAACAAATATGAATAAAATTACTAAATCTAAACCCAAGTTATTAAAAACAAGTTGTACAACCATACTTAAAACTGGTAAAAATAAAGGAAATATATGTAATAGGAAAAATTGTATGATTCATAATAAAAATCTGGAGGTGTAATATATTTAATTTAATCAACAAAACCACTTGTATTTTTAACAACTTTCTTTTTTTTAATCTTATCTTTTACTAAAAACTTAGTTCCAATGGGAACATCATTTATATTTAATTCTGTTTTCAATTTATAGAATTTTTTTCTTTTATCTGCTATTTCCTGAATCATTGGTAATTCTTCTAAATGATTTCGATAATATTTAACTTTTTCCCATGTTTCTTCTAAAACTGGGAAAATAGAATTAAACCAATTTGTATCTCTTGGTATAGTAACTGTATGGGCATTTAATATTTTCCAATAAATTACTTTGTCAAAATAATAATCATTTGCTTGTTCTGGATAATTTATTTTCCAATCATTTAGATTATTTAAAATCCATTCGTCATATTGTATTTGAGACATTGTTAATCGGGGTGGATAAATATAAAATGATTTATAATGATGTTTATCCTCAGGAAACAAGGGTTTGTATTCTTTTGGTAAAAATTGTAATAAACATCCTCTACTCATTGTATTTGAAGCATTAACACTTGTTCCTTCAACACTTTCTGAAACAGACATTATATGATCACAATCTATCAAATATGCTTCTCGATCTTTATATTCTTTAATATTACATTGAATAAAATCACAGTTGTCTAAATTACAACATTCTAATTGTTGTTGAACTTGACAATAATAATAAAATGGACATATTTCTCCAACAATTTTTCCTTTATTTATGATGGGTCTAACATAAGGACATTTGATTTCAAGCATATATCCTAATTTGTTTTTATTAAATTTATAATCAAGAGTTGATTTTGAACCAATTCCATCAGGTGATGCACCTAGGAATGTATATTTATCACTTGGTAAACAACCAAATTCTGTTATTTTAGAATTATATAAATGTTCATATAATGATGTAGCAATTTGTTCATATTTTTTACCATGAAATACAAAATCATTATCTAAAAATGGAAAATTTGGATCACATTTTTTACAAATAAATCCTTCAACTGAATCATATGGATTCAAATCAATTGCTGATGCCATATCTGATGCTGTTATTCTGTCAAAACGATAATCAAACCAAGCTTGTGATTTTTGTTCTGGTTGTGGAGTTAAATATAATTTCATAAAAAAGTCTGCTAATTCTTTTGATTCAGATGGAACTGTAATAGTATTATCAGATAATTCATCTATATTATATAATTTATCCCATGTTCTAAAATTAATATCTGACATCTGTGTATTAAATTTTATAGTATTTGTACACATTCGTCCTACTATATCGCGTACTACTAAATATTTGGTATCTGGAAACTTTTCAGAAATATAATAATAGATAGTATTTACCATACTATCATATGTATCACCAGTATACTCGTCATTAAAATCTCTTTTTATAATTATTTTAATATAACTTATAACTTTACCTAATTCACCTAAATATTGTGATTTTGTTGACATTTATAATATATAATAAAATAATGTTTAAACATTATAAAATATTTAATTAATCAATTTTTATTAAAGAGATTAAATGATATTTTGATAAGACATATTTACACCCGTGAAGATTTATACATTAAAAATAAAAAAGTAAAATAAATATCTATTATAAATCCACAAATAGAAAAAACAAATAAAAAATATTCAAAAAATGTTTTATTTTTAATACTTGAAAAATATTTTATTAAAAACATAAATCCAAATATTGCTAACATATCTCCATAATGAATTAGATTTTTCATTAAATATATATATACTAGAAATTGTTTGCAGTATTTATATATATTAAATATTTTTTTGATATATCCAAAAGATCTCGGTGTAAATGTTTTAAATAGTGTAAAAAATTGATATTTAAATTTAAAAACAATAATGTTATATATATTAATGATCTATATAATATGTCCAACATGTGCTTTTAACATAGGTGCAAAAACAATAGAATTTGAAACTAAGAAAGCTCAAATATGCAATAATCCAGACTTGACTGAAGAAGAACAAAGTATTGAAATTAGTAAAGTTATAAATAATCTAGGTATTCGTAGATATTGTTGTCGAATGAGAATACTTACTACAAAAGATTTAAGTCAAGATATTTTACCAGCAAATATTTAATAATTTATTTTAATTTTTCCAATTTCTTTACGACATATTGGACAAATATGATTATAGTTTTGTAAATAGGTTGTTAAACATTCTTGGTGAAATATATGCTTACATTCAATATCTAAAAATTTATCTCCAATTTCAAAATTGAACATACAAATTGAACACTTGTCTAAAATTTCTTTATCTAATATATTTACTTGTATTTTATTTAATTCAGTTTCATCAGTTGTTACAACTATATCATTCAAATGTTCTGTATTAGGTATATTATCAAATAAATTATTAACTGGGTATAAATCAAGTACAAAATGATTTATATTATGACCCTGATGAATACCTATAATATCTGCAATAATCATATCAATATTATTTATATTGTTTTCATCTATATTGTTTTCATCTATATTTATATTATCCTCATCTATATTATTTATATTGTTTTCATCTATATTATTTATATTGTTATCATCTATATTGTTTTCATCTATATTGTTTATATTGTTTTCATCTATATTGTTTTCATCTATATTGTTCATATTGTTATCATCTATATTAAAATTAATTGGATTAAAAATTACATTATTAATTTCTACAAATGTAATTGATAAATCAAATGATATGTAGAACTGAAATATAGTATCATTTAATTCATCAAGAGATATCCCATTATTATATGCATATTGTTTTAACTCCCATATGATCATATATTCATTGTATGACATATATTGGAATTGAACTCGCATAGCAAATAAATCATTAAATAAATCCATTTATATTTATATATAATGATTATTTAAATATTTTAAAAATGTTTAAAAATGTTTAAAAATATTTAAAAATATTTAAAAATATTTAAAAATATTTAAAAATCTCAGTTTAATATATGCTTGATTTAACTAAATTTATAGCCGAACTGTTTGGTACTTTTCTTTTGATTAGTGTTATTTTCGCAACTGGAAAAGCAATTCCAATCGGTTTAACACTTGTTACAATAGTATTTTTAATTGGAAATGTGTCAGGAGGACATGTAAATCCTGCAATTAGTGCGATAATGTATATGAAAGGTAGTATAGATTTGTCTACATGTACTCTATATGTTGTTGCACAATTATTAGGTGGTTTAATGGCTTTATTGTGGTATAATAAAACAAAACACTTTTATTCAATAAAAGCATAAACTGTTTTCATATTTAAAAAAATATTAACAATATAGTTAAATGAATACACTTTTAAAAACAATGGATATGTTGTATAATAATAATATTAAATTGTACGCAGCTAAAAATAAAATACAAATTAAATCTCCTCATTGGGAAAATGAGATGAATGATATTGTCACATCACCTATAATTGGACAACCTCCTGATACCGAATCAGAAAATAAATATTCAGATGAATATATGTATAGAAAACCGTGGACTAAATTAAATATTATTCATAAAATAATAAAAATGAAAGAATTTATAAATAATTTAAATACAACTGATATACAAATTAAAAATAAACTAAATGTACAATTAACTGCACTTCTTAAAGAAAAGAAATTAACAAAAAAGAATGATATAAATTATGACATGATTAATGGAGTAATTGTATCTATTCCTATATTAGAATATATTAATGGTACATACATTATAAATTAAGTATATTTTTAACTCTCAATTCTCTTGTTTTTTTGTTGACGACACCCATTTTTTTATATTTAATTCAATTGGGGCATGATCACTGCCTAAAATATTTGTTAATATTTTAGATTGTTTGACATATTTTATTATATTTTGCGATGTAAGAAAATAGTCTATTCTCCATCCTTTATTTTTATTCCGTGCCTGAAAACGATATGACCAATAACTGTATTCTATTTTTGTAGGATTTAAATATCTAAAAGTATCAATTAAATGTAATTCATTTAATAATTTTTTAAAACTATTACGTTCTTCTATAGTAAATCCTGCATTTTTTGCATTAGTAGATGGATTATGTAAATCAAGTGTATCATTTGCAACATTCAAATCACCGCATACAATTATTGGTTTCTTTTTTTGTAGTTTTTCTAAATATTTTTTAAATTCTACGTCCCATGTATTTATACGATATTTTAGCCGAGCTAATATTTCCCCCGAATTAGGTGTATATACATGTATTAAATAAAAATTATTATATTCTAAAGTTATAACTCTTCCTTCAACATCATGTTGTTCTATTCCATAATATATATTTAGAGGTTTCTTCTTGGAAAATATTGCTGTACCACTATATCCTTTTTTTATAGAACATTGACTAAAATATCTATATTTATATCCGGTTATTTTTTCTTCAAGTGTATTTTTTACAGATATAATTGGACAAGTTAATTTAGTTTCACCAAAACATATTATATCTGGTTTAGCCTCGTCTATTAAATTATATAAATCTTTTTTAGTTATCATTGTACGCATTCCATTTATATTCCAAGCAATAATTTTCATATTATTATATATATAAATATTTAAATATTAAATATTTATACTAGTTAAATGCTCCATGCAATATTATTAAAAGAAAAATTAATTGGTTTATACTCGGACTATACACAATGTGAAAATATGATACAAGGATTGGTTAATAATAAATTTTCACAAAAATCACATCTTAAAATAAAAAGTTATTATACAAATTCAATTACCTGTGATATATATGATAATCAACCTATTCCTATAGAAGATTCAGATATTTTATTATCTAATGAAAAAGATGATACAGTATGCCCTAAACTAACTAAACAAAAAAAATGTCATAAAAGTAAATTAGAATATAATATAAATTTATTGAAACAGAAAAAAGAAAAAATAGAAGAACAGAAAAGAGTATATAAAAATGACTATGATATCTATATTAAATTCAAGAAATTTAAAACAGATTCTAGTGTATTTATTGTACCAGAATTATTTCAAAAAAAATATGAATTATTTAATAAATTAGAATCTGAAAATAATTTATCATGGGAAACATTTAATACACATTATGTAAAAGAAAATTTAAATACATCCTATTCAAATTTATTTGAGACAGGATCAAATATAGTAGAACGAAAGCTATTAAATATTAGTGATACTGAGAGTGAGGATGACTAAATAATATAACAATCCTATACTTTCTAATTTTTATGACATATTTCTTTTGAACAGTGATTGCTCATAATTATGTATATTATAAATATCTAGTTATTTATAATGTATAGACAAAAAGAAATTGATTTGATCTTGCAGAATATTGATTTGATTCAGGATAAAGCAAAAACAATATATTTAAATACATATGAACCCACCTTAGATGAGACTAGAAATGTAATGAATGACATAAAAACATTTATACAAGATAAAAAAAGAATAATATATGGGGGTTATGCACAAAATGAATTAATTCGTTCTAAAAGTGAGAATGATGTTTTTTATAAAGAAATAGATTTGGCTGATATTGAGTTTTATACACCAGATCCAATTGGTGACACGATTGATTTATGTGATTTATTATATAAAAAACAATATAAATATATTCAAGGAAAAGAGGGAGTTCACAATGAAACATATAAAATATTTATTAATTTTTTAAATTATTGTGATATTTCTTATATGCCACAAGAAATATATGATAATATACCAACTGTTACAATAAATGGTTTATTATTAACTCATCCACATTTTATGTTAATTGATGCATATCGTGTATATACAGATCCAATGACTAGTTATTTTAGATTAAAGAAAACATTTGTACGATTTACTAAATTAATTAATTGGTATCCATTTAATGAAAATATGATTTATAATAAACTTGAATATAGTGATTATAATAAAAATAAAACCAATATAAAAAATATGTTAAAATATATTAAAAAAAATATACTAATTAATAGTAAATTAATTGTAATAGGACATCATGCATTCAATTATTTAATAAAAAAAGCTAAAATGCCAAGTACTTTTAAAATAACAAAACCTTTTTATCAAGTTATTTCCACTAATTATTCACACGATGTAGATAAAATACATAATCTTTTAAAAAAGAAATATACATCTATTGTTAAAAAATCATTTTATCCATTTTCTCAATTTTTAGATCGTTCAAGTGAATGGTATATAGATAATATATTAGTATTTAGAGTGTATGGTAGTTATGATAAATGTTCTGTTTATCAAAAATCAAACAAAAATATTAATTATGGAACATTTCAATTAGTATTTTTATATACATTAATACATTATATTAGAGGTATTATTAAAAAAAATAAATTTAATGAAACAGTATATGGGACAATGTTGGTTAGATTATTGAAAGCCCGTAATACATTTTTAGATACAAATAATAAGACAGTACTTGATAATACACCATTTGAAGAGTTTACATTAAAATGTATAGGTGAACCAAAAGATTTATTAAGACGTTCATTTTTAGATAAAGAACAAAAGAAAGACTCTGGTAAACAAATTTCATTTTCATATAAACCACGTGGGAATTCAGGAAAAAAACCAATATATACATTTGAAAATACATCTGGTATGGAAAAACATTCAAAAAAAAGAGACTCGAGTAGAAAAAGAAACTTTGGTAAAATCACTTGGAAATCTTGAGAAAAAAACATTTGAGAAAAAAACATTTGAGAAAAATCATTTAATTAAAATGATTTTTCTAAAGTAATTTAATAATTTGAATGTCTAAAGAACAAAATATTAATCTTGAAATAAATGGACGACTTTTTCCATCATGGGTTTTATTAAATTTTAAATCATACGAACTTCCTGAAATTTTTAGAAAAGAGGGCGAAGATCCATGTAGTGAACAACTTAAGAAAGAAGTAACAGCATATCAAGCATTTTTAGGACAATTTTTAAATTATCAATCTCCTTTCCGCGATATATTAATTTATCACGGTCTTGGATCAGGAAAAACAGTGAGTGCTATTAATATTTATAATGTATTATATAATTATACTCCAAAATGGAATGTATTTCTATTAATAAAAGCATCATTAAAAAATGATCCATGGTTGAAAGATTTAAATGACTGGATTGATACAAATGATAAAGATAATAGAATGAAAAATTTAAAATTTATTCACTATGATTCTCCTTTTGCTGACAGAGATTTTTTAGAAACAGTTAAAAAGGTTGATAGTAGTAAAGAATCTTTGTATATTTTTGACGAATCTCATAATTTTATAAGAAATGTATACAGCAATATTTCATCTAAAAAAGGAAAACGAGCTCAAGTAATATATGATTATATTCAACAAGAAAAAAAAGATAATGAAAAAACACGTATTATATTAATGTCAGCTACACCTGTTGTAAATAAACCATTCGAATTTGCATTAATTTTTAATTTATTAAGACCAGGATCATTCCCAACAAGCGAAGCTATATTTAATCAAATTTATATTTCTTCGAGTAATTTTGATTCACTTAATGAAAATAAAAAAAATCAATTTCAAAGGCGAATAATGGGATTAGTATCATATTATATTGGTTCTACTCCTGATAAATTTGCTAGAAAAACAATTCATTATAAAAAACTAATTATGGGTAAATATCAACAAGAAGTATATGATTATTTTGAAAAAATAGAAGAAGAAAAAGAAAAAATGAGAAGAAAAATGTCTCGAGGTAAAGTTGGTGGAGACGACATGTCAACATATGCATCATATACTCGTCAAGCATGTAATTTTGTATTTCCAAATATAGATAGTGATGTTACTGGGGAAAAACGACCTCGTCCTGGACAATTTCGAATAACTGACGAAGAAGCAAATATAATAGATGAAGGAAAACACAAGCATAAAATTGAACAAATAAAAATGACAAGTGAAATGATTGTTAAATATATAAAAACAAGTAATAAATTTGTGAATCAAACAATTGAGTTTTTCAAGGAACAATTACGAAAAGATATTAAAAATAATCATACCATTATGAATGATGTTAGTGATTTTTTGAAAAAATATAATGGAAGTTTTACAAAAATGATAGAAAGTACTGATAAGAAAAGTAATTTATTTAATCATTTTTATGAATGTGGTCCAAAAATATTAAATATAATATTTAATATTATTAAATCACCAGGTCCTGTTTTGGTGTATAGTAATTATGTTAAAATGGAAGGATTGCAAATGTTTAAAATATATTTAAATTTTTTTGGATTTGTGTCTATTGAAAATGATACTGATTTTAATGAATATAAACTAGATCAAACAACCAAAAAAGCAGGACTAAGATATATTGAATTTCATGGAGATATTGATCGAGAAATACGTGAAAAAAATAAACTATTATTTAATACTAAAGAAAATAAACTAGGTGATATTATTAAAATAATTATGATATCACCTGCCGGTGCAGAAGGTATTAATCTTAAAAATTGTCGACAAGTTCATATAATTGAACCATATTGGAATGAAGGTAGAATAGAACAAGTTATTGGTAGAGCTATTCGACAATGTCATCATTCTGATTTACCAATAAAAGATAGAATAGTAGATGTTTTCAGATATAAAATGATTCGTAAAAATTGTAAAGAAACCTCAGATGAAATGATGGAAAAAATATCAAGGAAAAAAAATAATTTATTAGTATCATTTATAGAAGCAATTAAAGAAATAGCTGTTGATTGTGAACTTTTTAAATCTCATAATATGATGGGATCAAAATATAATTGTTTTAAATTTAACGAAGAATCATTATTTGATAAAAATGTTGGACCAGCATATAATAGAAATATTGAGATCGACAGTAAGATGGACAATGGATTGAATTCACTTGATAGTATTAAAATGAAAATTAAAGTCAGGAAAATTAAAGTTGTTAATATGATTGGGGAAAAAACATATTCAGAAACTATAAATGCATGGTTGTATGAATCAAGTGGTGTTATTTATAATTATGATACGTACTATGCTATGGGCAAGTTAATGAAAGATGAAAATGGATTTTTTATGAAATTAGATAAAGATATATATATTGTAGATAAGGTTATTAATATACCTATATTTAAATTATATTAATTGAATTATAAAATAGTATTATTAAGAAAAACAAAGTTATTATAATTTTGTTTTTCTATTATGATAAGATTAATTTGATAAATGTTTAATAAATTAATTACATTTTCTTCAATATACGTGTGTATATATATTTAGAAGTTCGTCGTCCACCACCTGACATTGATTGTTTTTCTTCTATCATATTGTTATCCATAGTATCATTTGCATCATTTGCATCATTTGCATCATTTGCATCATTTGCATCATGTGCCAAATATTTATTATTTATATTACCAGCCATACTATTACCAGCCATACTATTACCAGCCATACTATTACCAGTCATACTATTACCAGCCATACTATTACCAGCCATACTATTACCAGCCATACTATTACCAGCCATACTATTACCAGCCATACTATTACCAGCCATACTATTACCAGCCATACCATTGAAACTCATACCATCATGCTTATTTGCGAATGAGTTTGCACCACTTTTATTATGAGATGTCATAAAGTTAACATGAAGAGGATCAAAATCTAAATTAGATGGATTTTTAAGACCTGATATATTATTCATTTGTTGATTCACTTGTTGATTCATCTGTTGATTCATTTGTTGGTTCATTTGTTGATTCATATATGGGTCCATTTGTTGGTTCATTTGTTGATTCATATATGGGTCCATTTGTTGGTTCATTTGTTGATTCATATATGGATCCATTTGTTGATTCATTTGTTGGTTCATTTGTTGGTTCATTTGTTGATTCATATATGGATCTGTTTGTCGGTTCATTTGTTGGTTTATACCATATTTATTCATAGTAGATTCTTCAAAAGATCTGTTGTATTTTCTACTACTTTTTCTACTACTTTTTTTACTACTTTTTTTACTACTTTTTTTACTACTTCTACCTAAATAGCGGTTTCCTTTTAAACTTTGATCACTAGGCATTTCTATATATATAATATTAAGAAAAAAAACTAAACTTAATTAATTAAATCTTTTTTTTTAACTTGATTTTTAACTTGTTTTAATGTAGCTTTTAATTTTTTATTCTCCTCTTTTAAAGCATTCATTTCATTTTCATTTTTTTTATTAATTTTTTTTATTAATTCTTCTTTCATATCATTAAATGACATTTTAATAAAAAATACTGTATTTTTTATTTGGACAGACCAACTTATATTATTATTTGACAATATAATGTACTCATCTTCAATTTTTGTAACAAATCCACCAAGTCTAAATTGCTTATCTCCTGTTTTTGGATTAATTGTAAAATATCGTATATGTGAATTTAATGATACCTCTTTTATATCATCTAGCATTTTATATTCTTCTAATTTTTGTTTAATTTCATCAGGGGATAATGATTCTTGATAACTTTTTTTAGTTTTATTATATTGTGTATCACGAGATAATCTTTTGGTTATTTTACTCATTAATTTTAATTAGAAAATAATATTTATATATTAATATTATTTTCATCTTTTTCAATACTGTTTTATTAATATTTATCTAAATATGATATAAACATTTTTCTAGTTTTATCAGATGCACTAACATGTTTTTTATAAAATATAGTATTTCTATAAAATGATACTGTAATACATTTCATATTAGTATTTGCTACGATCATATAATCTATATCATTTTTTTTAATTTTTTTTAATAATATACCTCCCCATTTTAATATATCATTAGAATCAATATAACGTATATAACCACCAACTTTAATTTTATAATATTCTTTAATATTTTGAACAGGTAAATACTCATCTAATTCATCTTTGTATGTAATTAAAAGTTCTTTTAAATAAGCTGCTTTTTTTTTATACCATTCACTTTGAGTCATTATATTATTTAAAAATATATCTTTTTTATTATCTCTATCAGTAGACATTAGTATATTTTATATTTAAATTTTAAATCTATATGAATTATTATTAAATCTATTTTTATTCAATTCGTTGTTAACACTTGTATATTAAAGATAAATTATATATATAATATAATGACTCTAAATAATGAATTATATAATACATATTTTAATAAAACTATTTTAAATATTACAGATGATATATTTATACAACAAATAAAAAATACACATATAACTGATAATGTAATTGAAGACAGTGATATAAATTATATTGATAAAATTAAAGAAATTGAAGATTCATATGACGTTAATACAATTAAATCTATTTTTACTAATAAAAAATCATTAGAAATTATACAAAAAGAATTAGAGATAATAAAATTAATTTCTAAATATTCTCTACAAAATAATAAATTAGAATATAATTTTATTATAGTTTCATTAAAATATCTATTTGAATTAAGTGAAATATTAAGGGAACGATTGAAACAACCGACTATATCTTTTTCCAAACAAAATAAAAGTAGTATAATTCGTTGTTCATATAAATTTTGTAATTTTAAAGATTCATGTACTTATAATTACAATAAAAAAGGAAATTGCTGTTATCAAGATCATTATGTTCATAATATGGTATCACATGACATTTATGCTATTATTCAATATATTGAAGATAATAATACAATAAATGAAATTATTATACATAATAAAGATATATTAAAAAGCATTAACACTTTATCATTTGTAATTGGGCATATGGAAACTGAACTTCGAACCAAGTGTATGTATGCAGAAATGAAAGATTGGGATTCATTTCATTATATACATGTTATTAAAGGATTTAAATAATTTATAATATCATCAATTATGAAAGGGAAATATTTTAGAATCAAAACATCATAAGCAGATGACTATTTATACTATTATATATGATAATATATGATAATATACATGGTTACATAACCATAGATTCTATAGCAAGTAGTATAATTGATACTACAATTTTTCAACGTCTCCGTTTTATCCATCAAACAGGTATTATGTATTTGGTTTATCCAACAGCAAATCATAGTAGATTTGAACATTCTATAGGAACATATCATTTAGCAAAAACTATGATTGAAAGTATTATGAAAAAACAACCAGAATTAAATATCACAGAAGAAATAGTATTGTTAGTATCAATCGCAGGATTATGCCATGATCTAGGACATATGATGTTTTCGCATTTATTTGATGATTGTTTTTTACCTAAACTACCTCATTATAAAGATTTATGTGATAATACAACGAATAT
>Ga0315315_10004215_pt1 | contig 13257 bp, 14 predicted proteins | sample M140m3416metaG_FD_203699 | JGI IMG/M metagenome (GOLD analysis project Ga0315315, IMG submission 203699) | Ammonia-oxidizing marine archaeal communities from Monterey Bay, California, United States - M1 40m 3416 | ecosystem: Environmental > Aquatic > Marine > Intertidal zone | place: USA...
GGCTGGGTTCGGCGTCATCTGAAGCCCGAAAAGCATACCAAGGTGGCGATGTTTTGCACGGGAGGCATCCGCTGCGAGAAGTCGACTTCTTACCTTGTTTCGCAGGGGTTTGATGAGGTCTGGCATCTCAAGGGTGGGATTCTCAAATATCTCGAAGAGATGCCGCAACCCGAATCTCGCTGGGAGGGAGAGTGCTTTGTTTTCGACTCGCGCGTGGCGATTGACCACAACCTTGAGAAGGGGAGTTTTGATCAGTGTTATGCCTGCCGGCATCCGATCACGGAACAGGACAAGACCTCGGAGCACTACGAGAAGGGCGTGTCTTGCCCTCGGTGCTACGGGGATCTGACGGCCAACAAGCTGGCCCGTTTTAAAGAGCGGCAAAGACAGGTTGAATTGTCGGCCGGTCGCGGCGAGCAACACATCGGTAGCCCACCCCCTGAGCGTCAGCGCAGTCGTCGGACTCGCTCAAGCAGTGACTGAGCGGGGTAAAAAAAGCTCACCGTGTTGCCATCCCCTGCTGAAATGATGCCGAGTAGCCGAGCGCTGCCGCTGGCGGTTTGAGTAAGAATCGCGCCGCCAGACGCACCCTGCCTGGCAACGCAGTTTGACGCCGCCGGGCGGGATTCTGAGTCGGTCACACGGCAGGCCGTATCGGCGACCAGCTGTCTGTGGGTCACTGAGTCATGGAGATGCTCGGTGGGGGCGAAGCCGGCCGCGATGACTCGCGAACCGGACCGAGGCCGGGTAAGGGAGATGGGAATCCAGCCTGCGGTGAAAATAGGACGCTGCGCGCGCAGTAGGGCCCAATCCTCCAGCATAGAGCCGCCGCTCTCGATGAGTGTCAGCATCAAGGGCTCCTCTTCTCGGGGTAAGACGAGTTGCAGCGGGTCAAGGGTCGATCGATAACCGTCGAAGCAGTGCCACGCGCTGACAAAAATAGGCAGCGGGCCGGGAGTGATGGCCACCGCCGAACAATGTTCCGTGAAGTGCCGGAGTTGGCCATCCTCTATTCGTTTCACAGGGACTTCCAGTTGACCGATGGCTAGCTGCCAGTTGGCGGTATGTGGCCCGAGAGGTGTTCGCGGGTCGCCGGCTGGCGCGGCCGTTGGGGCCAACGACAGCCCGATATAGAGTATCGCTCTGGCCAAAGAGTGATTGCCGCGACGACACATAGCAAAGCCGGTGCATCCGATTGATCGGGCAAAGTATCACTCCCGGCGTCACTCTGAAAAGCGCATCGTATTAGAAGGCCATTTTCTGCTCTCCCTTAGTGTAATCTCGCGCTGCGGTCAGTCAGATGATGGCTCTCCACGATCTGCCTCAGAGGAGTAAACATTGCAGTACACAGCACAACAGCTGAGAACCGGATTGGCACTCGGGGTTATCGCCAATATTATTTGGGGTGTATCTGCCCTGTACTGGGTTGAAACAGCGCCCGTCAGCCCAGCGGATGTGGTGGCCCACCGGGCAATCTGGAGTTTGCCGGTGGCAGCACTGGTATTGCTGTGGGCGGGGCGATTCCGCGCAACCTGGGCTTTGGTGCGAGTGCCAAAAACACTGCTCTGGAGTGCTGCGGGCACCATTCTCTTGAGCCTCAACTGGGGTGTGTTCGTCTATGCGGTTTTCTCCGGACGCGCCACGGAGGCGAGTCTGGGCTATTTCATGGTGCCGCTTCTCACTATCGTGGTCGGCAAGGTGGTGTTTCATGAGACGCTGGGTCCGGCTCAGCGAATCGCGATTGTGTTAGCGGTAATGGCGGTAGCGCTCCAGCTGGTGTCCTTCGGCAGCCTGCCTTGGATCAGTCTGGTCGTGGGCACTAGCTTCCCCCTGTACGCCGCGATTCGTAAAAAGATTGAAGCCGACACCATGCAGGGATTGTTTATTGAAACGCTCTGCATGGCGCCCTTTGCCTTGACATGGTTGTGGATGACGGGCGGTGCTGGGATGGGTCAGCACGGCTTAAAGGTCGATGTATTCCTGTTGCTCGCGGGTGTCTATACCGCGACGCCCCTGCTGACCTATATTGCGGCGTCGCGGCTGTTACCGCTGAATATCGTTGGCTTGATCTCTTATCTCGGACCGTCACTGCAGCTCTTGGTAGCGCAAACGGTGCTGGGCGAATCTATTGACACGGTCACCGTTATTTCTTTCGCGTTGGTTTGGGTTGGCGTGCTGCTGGTGTCGGGTCAGGGATTGGCGCGCATTCGGAAGCGCTAGTGGCGGGCTGGATGATAAGCGTATGACCATCGCAGTACGATTAAGGCAGGAGTGGCTGGCACTGCTTGAGCAAGAATTCGAGCAGGAGTACATGAGGCAGTTGGGCGGGTTTTTACGCGCCGAGAAAGCTGCGGGCAAGGTCATTTATCCGGCGGGCACAGACTTTTTCGCAGCCCTCGAGGCCACCCCTCCGTCTGCGGTCAAAGTCGTGATTTTGGGTCAGGATCCCTATCACGGTCCGGGCCAGGCTCATGGCCTCAGTTTTTCCGTCAAGGGGGAGCAGAAGATCCCGCCGTCGTTACGGAATATTTTCCGGGAGCTGCATGAGGATGAGGGGCTGGTCCAGCCAGCCCATGGTGATCTGTCTGTGTGGGCCGAGCGAGGTGTGCTGCTGCTCAATAGCGTGCTGTCGGTTGAGCGAGGTCTCGCAGGGTCCCATCAAGGTAAGGGTTGGGAGCAATTCACAGATGCGGTGATTGCTCAACTGAACGAGAGTCAGGCGCCGCTGGTATTTATGTTGTGGGGTGCCCATGCGCAGCGAAAGGGGGCGGGCATTGATCGTGATCGCCACTGTGTTTTGACTGCTCCGCATCCTTCGCCGCTGTCAGCCCATCGCGGCTTTCTAGGTTGTCGACACTTTAGTCGGGCCAACGCCTTCTTGATCGCGAATCAACGTGAGCCGGTAGATTGGTCATTGTCCTCGTGACAGGGCGAAATATGGGTCAGCGCTTCGCCTCCCGCCCGCAGGGTAACCCTGCCTGCTGCCGCCGCGGGGACGAGTTCAAGGAGCAATTCGGTGTGTTCACTGTGCTGGCAATGGTTGACGATGCTACCGACAGGCCGGTTCTCTGCGTCGATCAGTGCGTCGCCCGATGCGACGGGAGCGGCCACTTGTGCGCGGTGCAGTCGGCGTTTCGGCGTGCCCCGATAGTGTAGCCGAGCGATAATTTCCTGGCCGGTATAGCACCCTTTGCTGAAGCTGACTGTCCCGTTAAGGTCGTAATTAAGATCTTGTGGTAAGTATTGACCCACGGTTTGTAGTTCAATTCTCGCTCGGTTGCCCAGTATGTCAGGCCAACTTTGAGCCGAGGGTTCGTGGTCTTCCCTCGAGCGGGGTGGCCGCCATTGTTCCTGATATCCGGCCTCGACGGGAATCGTCACGACCGTTAAATTTTTTGCGTCATATTCTAGTGTTGCGTGAGGTTCGGCTTGGATGCCCGGAATGCGCTCAACGAGCCAGTCAGTGGGCGACAGCTCGCATCGGGAAAAGGCAAGGTAGGGCGTGAGATGTTCCGCCAGCTTGAGCATGACAGGCTGCCGTCCTCTGAGCAGGACTTCTGTATCGCTGACCACGACGGCTAAAATATCGGCTAATACGCGCCCTTTGGGATTGCAAAACGCAGCATAGCGTATGTCTCCGGGGGCACAGGCTTTGAAATCGGCCGTAGTTTGCCCATGGAGGAAGTCGCCAGCCGCTTTGCCTTGCAGCCGCATGACGGTATCGGCCTGATCGGCGGGGCTACCAGATTGGGGTAGAGTCGAATCGGTCACGTTAGGCACCGCAAAATGAGAAAGGCCTATACTACAACGTTTAGTGCGAGAGGCCGCCGGTGTCTGATGGATCAACGAGAAGAGTGGAATAGGGCAAAGTGGGCCAGCCGCCGCGGGCTGCTGGAGCTTGATCTGTTGTTATCCCCATTTGTAGCGGAGGCCTTCAGCGATTTAAGTGACGACCTTAGGGCTGACTATCGCGAACTGCTCTTTCAGGATGATCAGGATCTTCTGGAGTGGATTATGGGGCGGGCGGACATCACCAATGTTCGATTCCTCGACATCGTTGACAGCATCAGACGTTTCCACCGCATTCCATTGTAACGGCGCTCAGTCCGAATACGCGGGCAGCGTATCGGTCGGTCCGCTCAGCGCCGACGCAGGATCAAAATGAGGCGGGATCAGGATGGAATCAGAGGCCTTTGCCGCGGAATCAGGATAGTCTGAGTTGTAATGTAAGCCCCGACTCTCTTTTCGTCCCGCGGCGCACTGGACCATCAGCTGCGCAATCCTTGCCAGGTTCCGCATCTCTAGGAGCGGTCGAGTGATCTGAAAGCGCCCGTAATAGCCAGAGACCTCTCTATCCAGCAGAGCGATCCGCTCAGCGGCATTGTGCAGTCGTCTGGATGTGCGCACGATCCCTACATAGTCCCACATCAATCTCCGCAGCTCTTGCCAGTTGTGCTGAATCACGACTTCCTCATCAGAGTCTCTGACGCGACTGTCGTCCCATGCCTCGGGCACTGTGCTTAGGGGGGTGATGGAGTCCGCAATGTGCTCGGCGGCCGACTGCGCATAAACGAAACATTCGAGTAATGAATTACTGGCCATTCGGTTGGCGCCGTGCAGGCCAGTGCAGGCCGACTCTCCGACCACGTAAAGCCCGGGCACGTCGCTGGCGCCAAATTGATTCACTACCACACCGCCGCAGGTGTAATGGGCGGCGGGGACAACCGGGATGCGATCACGAGTGATATCCATGCCCAGTGCCAGACAGCGTTTGTAGGCCTGCGGAAAGTGGTGGGTGATGAACTCTGGCGACCGCTTGCTGATATCGAGGAAGACACAGTCGGCACCGAGACGCTTCATTTCGTAATCGATCGCTCGCGCGACGATGTCCCGGGGCGCCAATTCCTCGCGGTCGTCGAAGCGGGACATGAAGCGCTCACCGCCGGGTAAGTGGAGGGTCGCCCCCTCACCCCGCAGCGCCTCGGTCATCAAAAATGATTTGCTGTCAGGGTGATAAAGGCAGGTGGGGTGAAATTGATTAAATTCGAGGTTGGCGACCCTGCAGCCCGCTCGCCACGCTACCGCGATACCGTCTCCGCTAGCGCCGTCGGGGTTGGTCGTGTATCGGTATGCCTTGCTGGCACCCCCTGTCGCCAGCACCACCGCATCTGCGCTCACGGTATCGACCCGATTGTGCTCCGTGCTCAACAGATAGGCGCCACAGACTCTTGAACCTGTTTTGATGACGTCAACCAGACAGCGATCCGTCAGCAAAGTGATGTTAGAGGCCTCTGCCACGCGGCTGGCCAGCACCTCCGATAACGCGCGTCCGGTCTGGTCTGCGGCGTGAATGACTCGGCGGTGGCTGTGCCCACCTTCAGTCGTCAGATGAAACTCGCGGAATTCGGCGTCTTGTTGGTCCTCGCGCAGATCGAAGTGCATGCCCTGAGACACCAGCCAATCGACCATCTGTCGACTGCGGCCAACCGTAAACTGCACCGCGGGTTCGTGACACAGGCCGGCGCCCGCGGCCAACGTATCTGTAACATGCGCCTGCACCGAGTCCCGATCATGCAGCACCGCTGCCATGCCCCCCTGGGCCCAAAGCGTAGAGCCCGAGCCCAGTTGGGTTTTCGACAGGACGGCTACCTTTAGTTGCGGCGGCAATTGCAGAGCAAGACTCATCCCAGCGGCACCGCTGCCGATAATGAGCACGTCAAATCGGGAAATAGTAGGCATATTTCATCGGCCGTTGGTTCGGTGCAGGTGCGGTATAGTAATGAAGAGATAAGTGTAATGTATCGGGAACTTTTTGCCTGCGCTGTGTTCATACAGGCCAATGGGTGTCCGGTAGGGTGGGCATCCCGGTATGTCGGGTAAAACAAAGGCGCGGTTGTGACAGCCTCTGACACAGATAAGCAACTGGTTCAGAGGGCGCAGCGCGGCGACCTGAGAGCGTTCGACCTGCTGGTATTGAAATATCAGGGACGGATTGCAGCGTTGGTCAGCCGGTACGTGTCAGACCCGGGAGAGGCAGAGGACGTCACTCAGGAGGCGTTTATCAAAGCCTTTCGGGCATTGGAGCAGTTTCGTGGTGACAGTGCGTTTTATACGTGGCTGTACCGTATAGCGGCAAATGCGGCCAAAAATTATTTGGTCGCCAAAGGGCGCAGGCCTAGGGCTGATGCGACCATCGAGGACGCCGAGGGCTTTGACGATGGATGGCTGCTCGCGGAGAGTAGTTCGCCCGAGGCGGTTGCGATGGGCGACGAGCTCGCCGGAGTCGTGGAGGCAGCGATGCGAGCGCTGCCAGATGAGTTGAGGTCCGCCCTAACACTCAGGGAGCTTGATGGTTTGAGCTACGATGACATTGCGGACGTTTTGGAGTGCCCTGTAGGCACGGTGAGGTCAAGAATTTTTCGAGCGCGTGAGGCGATTGACGCACGCGTGAGAGAGCAGATGAACGGAGAGTCGGGGTTTAGATGACAGCCGAAGACAGAGATAGAGAGGCGCTTTCAGCGCTGATGGATGGCGAGGCGCAAGAGCTTGAACTGCGTCGGGTGCTCGATTCGATCTCCAGTGACCCGTCTCTACGGGAGCGGTGGCGGCGGCAGCAGCAGGTGCGGGAGCGCCTGCAGGGGCAGCGTACTCACGCGCCTGATGTCGACGTATCAATTCGAGTGCGCGAAGTGCTCGATACCGGACGGTCTGTCAGTCGAAATCCAATCTGGAGTATGGCCGTTGCGGCGTCAGTGACGCTGGCTGTGGTAATGGGGGGGCAGCAGTTGTTAATTCCTTCCTCGGGGATTGCGCCCGCTCCGGTGGTCAGTGAGCTGGGCGGGGCGGTCGTGCCGGTATTGGGCGCACAGCCAGTGCAAGCCAGTTTGGGCGCTCGCTCGCTCCCGGTGTCCAATCGTCAGACCGCGGGGATCCAGAGCGCCGGTCAGAGCGTCGCCGCGGTCTACGAGCGGCTGGCTCGGGACCGTTATCATCGCCTCAACGGTCGTCACGCGGCGTCGGCCGCGCAAAGCCACCCAGCGCCTTATATATCGTATGTTCGCGTCCCGGAAATCAAGCCCGAAGCACCTGTTTCAGAGTAACGCTGTTCGGCGCAGCCTGCGGCCGATCTTGGTCGCGTGGGCGCTCGTTGCGTTGCCTACTCAGGTGTCAGCTCAGGCTGATGAGCAGTGCGTCCTCAGTGCGCCATCGGAGAGGGCCTTGGCAACAATGTTGCAGGCGTCATCTGACGTTACTTTCGAGGGCACAGTGCTCTTCGAGCGCTCGGGATCCCGACAGTTTCTGACGGTGGCATCGACTGCTGAGGGCAACCGGGGGGAGCTGCGCCGGATGAACGCAGGGGCCAACCCCAGGTCCGAATTTTGGCCGATACCGAGTCGCTCGTTGACGAGAATTTGTCATGTGCTGGAGGTCTACGTCCCTAGGCTGGAGTCCGGCCGGATTATTGCGGGCCGCTCTACCCAGCGCCTCACGTTGCGGCCGCGCGATACGCTGCGACTGACGCATCTGGTGGATATGGACCAGTCGACTGGCCTGCCGCTGGCCATGATCACGCTGGATCTCGATGGACAGATGCTAGAGCGCTATGAGTATGCGGCCATCGAATATGAATCAGTTATTCCAGACGCGTCTGTCGGGAACGTCGTTGACGCAGAATACAAGCGCGGTCGCAATATTGTGCCCGGCTACTTTTTGATCTCTGAAAACCCCGATCGAGGTCTTTTTGTAGTCAGTGACGGACTGGCAACAGCCTCGGTTTTTGTCGAGCCGCTGCCAGCCGGCGCGCCGGTCGGTGAGGGTGCGATTATCGAGGGTGCGACGTTGACCTACACCAGGGGGGTCCGGTCTGGCAGCGGGGGACTGCTGATCAGCGTGCTGGGAGAGGTGCCGTTCGTCACCGCTCGGTTGTTGGCTGATGCGGTGCGTCCGCCCCTCGAGGACTCGTGATGGGTTGGCTGACGGAGACTGCGCGCGTTGTCGCGGTAGAGCATGACGCGGTATGGGTTGAAGCGGACCGGAGTGCGGCCTGCGGCAAATGCGCTGCGCGCGCCGGTTGTGGTCAAGGAGCCCTCTCCGCCTTATTGCAGAGCGGCAAGGGGCGCGTCAGAGCCAAGTCGGGGGACACGCTGGCTGCGGCGAGCTGCGAGGTGGGGGATGAGGTCGTGATACAGGTCCCTGAGTCAACCCTGCTGGGCGGTACCCTGTTGATCTATGGTGCGCCTTTGCTCGCGGGTACCGTGATTGCGATGCTCGCGTCTCATTGGGGGGACCTCTGGTCTGCTTTGGCCTTCGCTGCCGGTCTCTTGAGTGGTTTTGCTATCCTTCGGGCCGTCAGCGTGAGGTCAGGGGGTGTATTGCCCGGTCTCGCTGAGCCCAGGTTGGCCGCAAAGCAGGACAACCAGATAGATGGGCTGCTCGTAAAGAGCTGATCTCAATTTCCTTAATATAATGCGGAGTACGGCGATGATCGTTCGCTTTCTGATATTGGTGTTGGCACTGTCTGCGATGGCGCAGCGAAGCGTGGCCAGCCTGCCTGATTTCACTGAAATAGTGGACTCAGCGTCGCCGGCAGTGGTGAAGATCCTAGTCGAATATGAGTCGGAGAATCCCCGGTATCAGGAGCAGATGGAGGAATTACCTGAGGCACTGCGACGCTTTTTTGACTTTCGTGGCGGCCCCCCTGTGCCACGCGAGCGCGCGGGTATGGGTTCAGGTTTCATTTTTTCTAGCGACGGCTATGTCGTGACTAACAATCATGTCGTGGAGAATGCCAGACAGGTGGTGGTTCGCTTGCCGGACCGGCAGGAGTTCGATGCAGAAGTGATTGGCACAGACCCGCGGTCCGATTTAGCGGTGCTTAAAGTAGACGCCAGTCGCCTGCCCTTTCTGCAGTTGGCCGATGAAGATGACGTCAAAGTAGGGCAGTGGGTGCTCGCGATCGGGTCACCCTTCAGTCTCGATTTTTCTGTGACAGCGGGCATCGTCAGCGCGCTGGGTAGAAGTCTGCCAACCGAAACAGGGGACAACTATGTGCCTTTTATCCAGACTGATGTGGCCATTAATCCTGGGAACTCCGGAGGGCCGCTATTTAACCTTGATGGAAACGTGATTGGCGTGAATTCCCAGATCTTTACGCGATCGGGCGGTTCTATCGGGCTGTCGTTTGCCATTCCCGTGTCAGTCGTTCGCAACGTGATCACTCAGATCCGGGAAAAGGGCGTCGTCGAGCGTGGCTGGCTCGGCGTCAGCATTCAGGACGTTGACCGTAATCTGGCTGAATCTTTCGGGCTTGATCGCCCCAGAGGTGCGCTCATCGCGCAGGTCGGTCGAGATTCGCCCGCTGAGCGGGCAGGATTGCAGCCCGGTGATGTGATTACGGTGTTTGACGGCGAGCCGATCGAGACCTCAGCGGATCTGCCGCATGTGGTGGGGTTGATTGCTCCCGGTACGCGCGTCGAGGCACTCATTGTCCGCGAAGGCGAGGAGCAAGCGATTGGCGTCGAGGTCGGTGGACTGGCCGCAGATGAAGTGGCGCGTGTTGAGGCCGGCGCTGCTGCAGACGGCAGCATGACTTTATTGGGGATGCGTATCGCTGAAGCGGAGCCAGCGGTTCTATCTGAGTTGGGACTGTCAGGTGGCGTTGTGATCAGAGAGGTGGCCCTCAATTCGCCGGCCGAGGAGGCTGGCGTTAGGTCGGGTGATATTCTGACTCGGTTGGGTAGCCGCCCGATTAGCCGCGTGGAAGATCTCGAAAGTGCTGCTGAGGAGCTGGCCCCGGGGCGATCCGTTCCCGCACGTCTCATTCGGGGCCAGAGCCCGTTATTTATTGGTATTCGTATACCCGAAGCAGACTAATGAGTCGCCTCCGGGCATGCTAAAATTACCGCATCGATCAAGCGGCCTGTGTTGTCAGTGGCCCGCATTCCTTTGAGGCAATCTAACTGTGGCTGAGCTCAGTCATATAAGAAACTTTTCTATCATCGCCCACATTGATCACGGCAAGTCCACGCTTGCGGATCGATTCATTCAGCATTGTGGCGGGCTGTCCGAGCGGGAAATGGCTGAGCAGGTGCTCGATTCCATGGATATCGAGCGGGAGCGGGGCATTACGATCAAAGCGCAAAGTGTGACCCTGGACTACCAGGCTCAAGACGGCGCGATTTATCAGCTGAATCTCATTGATACGCCTGGCCACGTCGATTTTTCTTATGAGGTATCCCGTTCTCTCGCGGCCTGCGAGGGCGCGCTGCTAGTGGTGGATGCGGGGCAGGGCGTCGAGGCGCAGTCCGTGGCAAATTGCTACACGGCAATCGAGCAGGGACTCGAAGTATTGCCCGTGCTGAATAAAATGGATCTTCCGCAGGCGGACCCCGAGCGAGTTCAGCAGGAAATCGAGGAGATTATTGGTATTGATGCGACCGGGGCGGTTCCGGCCAGCGCGAAAACCGGCATGGGTATTGAAGACGTGCTGGAGTATCTCGTAGAGCACATTCCCGCGCCTACGGGTGATCGTGATGCTCCGCTTCAGGCGCTCATCATTGATTCGTGGTTTGACAACTATCTAGGCGTCGTCTCGCTGGTGAGGGTAAAGCAGGGTCGGCTCGGCAAGCGTGACAAGTTTGTCGTCAGCTCGACTGGGAAGCAGCATCAGGCTGACATAATCGGGGTCTTCACGCCGCGCAGGACTGAGACCGGCAGCCTAATGGCGGGCGAAGTGGGCTTTGTCGTGGCGGGCATCAAGGACATTAAAGGCGCGCCCGTTGGGGACACGTTGATCTCGGCGTCGCATCAAGAGACAAGCGCGCTGCCGGGTTTCCAGAGTGTTAAGCCACAGGTCTATGCCGGCATCTTTACCGTCAACTCCGATGACTACGAGGATTTCAGGGATGCGTTGGGCAAACTGACGCTAAACGATGCCTCGCTCTTTTATGAGCCGGAGTCGTCGGATGCCCTGGGGTTTGGATTTCGGTGCGGCTTCCTCGGGATGCTGCACATGGAGATTATTCAGGAGCGTCTGGAGCGGGAATACAACCTCGATCTCATTACGACCGCACCGACGGTCATTTACGAGATTGTGACCAAGAGCCAGGAAACGGTTTATGTCGATAACCCCTCCAAGCTGCCAGACGTCGGGGACATTGAGATCATGCGCGAGCCTATCGCGCGCTGCACTATCCTCACGCCTCAGGAGTACCTTGGTGCGGCGATCACGCTGTGTGTTGAAAAGCGGGGTGTTCAAGTTGATCTGCAATTTTTGGGTCAGCAAGTTCAGGTGATCTACGATATTCCCATGGCAGAGGTAGTGCTCGATTTTTTCGATCGACTCAAGTCAGTCAGCCGTGGTTACGCCTCTTTGGATTACGGATTTGAGCGGTTTGAGGCGGCATCCCTATCGCGCCTCGATGTATTGATTAATGGCGATCGGGTCGACGCGCTGGCCATCATTGTGCATCGAGACCATGTGCAGTCGCGCGGGCGCGTATTGACGGAGAAGATGAAGGAGCTCATTCCGCGGCAAATGTTCGATGTCGCGATTCAGGCGGCCGTGGGTGGGAAAATTGTCGCGAGACAAACAGTGAAGGCGCTGCGCAAAAACGTGACTGCTAAGTGCTATGGCGGAGATGTGACCCGTAAAAAGAAGCTTTTGGAAAAACAGAAGGCAGGAAAAAAGAGAATGAAGCAGGTGGGGAATGTAGAGATACCTCAATCTGCGTTTTTGGCGGTATTGCAGGTGGACGGTTGACGGGCCAGAGGGCTCGTCAGTGTATGATGAGGCGTATTAATTATGGCAATGGGGGCTTGGAAAATACGGCCTCAAAAACGCCCCGGTTGATGAAGAGAGCGATAGACTGTGAATATTGATTTCCCGCTGATTTTGGTCATTGTCGTACTGGGTAGTGGGGCCATCTGGGCGATGGATAGCTTGTTGCTGGCTAAGGGCAGGAAGGCGCGCCGCGCCCAGCTGGCGATCCAGTTTCCCGGCCATGAGCAACTGGGTTCGAAGGCGGCCGGTGCTTTTGCGGAGGCCTGCGATCGAGAAGCGGGGGAACCGGCGGTGGTGGAGTATGCGAAGTCGTTCTTCCCGGTTTTAGCGGTCGTGCTGGTGCTGCGTTCATTTCTGTACGAGCCTTTTCAGATTCCCTCATCTTCAATGGTGCCGACCCTCGAGGTGGGCGATTACATCTTGGTGAACAAGTTTACATATGGCCTGCGGCTGCCGGTAACGCGTACAAAAGTTTTTGACATCGGCGAGCCGGAGCGAGGGGACGTGATGGTTTTTTTTCCTCCTCATCAAAATGACACTTACTACATCAAGCGGGTGATTGGTAAGCCCGGAGATCGTATCGCGTATCGCAACAAGCAGTTAGTGGTGAATGGCGAGCCCGTGCCCCAGGAGTGGCTGGCGGAATTCCCCAGCGGTCGATACAGCGTCAAAATGGGCCGCGAGTCCCTGCCAGAGACAGACGGACACTTGATGCAACTCGATAACCGTCGTGGGCCCCGGAATTTTTCCGTCGTCGTCAAACCTGGCCACTATTTCATGATGGGTGATAATCGCGATAACAGCAGTGACAGCCGCGTCTGGGGGCAGGTCCCCGAGCGGGATATTGTTGGCAAGGCCGTCGCCATATGGATGCACTGGGAAGCGTTTCTTAGCGTGCCATCCTTTGGGCGAGCGGGTGCCATTGATTGACCAGCCAGGAGGGTAGGTCATGAATAGCAGCAAACGGCTCAGGTCTAGGGCGTCCGAGAGCAAAAGGTTTCAGGGCTTTAATCTCTGGGCGGTATCGCTCAATTTATTGCTCCTCGGTACGCTGCTGGTCATCGCCCTGCGGGTAGTGCCGGGTTATGTCGAATATCTGACGGTCAAGGATGTCATTACTCGAGCGGCGCAAGAGCATGATCCGCGTGATCAGACGGTGACCGACTTAAAAATGCGGCTAGCAAAATTACTCAATACGAATCAGGTCTATGACCTCAGCGTCGATAACATCAAGGTGTATCGAGAGCGAGGTGTGATCGTAATCGATGCGCGCTATGAAAAGCGTTTCCCGCTCTTCTGGATCCTTGACGGCGTGATGAATTTCGACGATCTGGTTGTCGAGACTACGCAAGCGGATCGGACTTGAGTCAGCCTAGTCAGCTGCTGCTCGATGCATTGCAGCATCGGTTGGGCTACCAATTTTCGCAGCCCGATTTGCTCGTGAAGGCGTTAACGCATCGCAGCGCGCATAGAGA
>Ga0315315_10004216_pt1 | contig 13257 bp, 14 predicted proteins | sample M140m3416metaG_FD_203699 | JGI IMG/M metagenome (GOLD analysis project Ga0315315, IMG submission 203699) | Ammonia-oxidizing marine archaeal communities from Monterey Bay, California, United States - M1 40m 3416 | ecosystem: Environmental > Aquatic > Marine > Intertidal zone | place: USA...
AACTATATTTAGTGTCTGGGATAGAATTTTTACCACTCGGAATTCACTAAAATTAAAAACAATCAATACTATCGGTATAGAAGGCGAAAAGGATCAGTCCTTGATTCAGTTGTTAGTCCGCCCATTTTTTTTAAAACCCTAATCAGTTTTCCCTGTTAGAGCTACTGAATAAATTTGGATCAACCTCAAATAGTTTAGGGTTCAACCGAGCTCCACGCTGCATATCCATAAGGGAAACTCTGACTTCGATGCCCTGTTGATCCCGAATTGTCCATTGCCGGAGCTGCATTGGTCGATCCGAAAATAGCAATTGAATTGAACCCAAACTCAAATCATCCTTCATAGTCAATGTTAGTCTTAATGTCCCCGGTCCACTTTTAATATCCTTTATTTCGTACCATGCCTGCAGGTCAACGTCTTTCTCTATTAAAACTCTTAATGGTGTTTGTCTGATCGGAAAATGACTTATTTGTTCCAAATTTTTTTCTACATAAATTACATAACTTCCATCAGAAACCAACAAAATAGGCGACGGTTCATCATACTGAACGCGCATTTTCCCCGGCCGATCTAGGAATAAAACCCCGCCAGAGCGTTCCCCCGTGCTAGCCGTCTGCAAAAAAATTGACTTTAAAGTTGTGATTGAGTTTAGATAATTCTCTATTTTGCTAATATTATCTAGATCATCCTGTGTTAGATCAGCGCCTCTAACTAAATTTGAACCATAGCTAAAGTTAAATAATACCATTACGATAAAAAGGTTTTTCAGCATAGCAACGACCCTCATTATCATTATAAATACATATAAAAATTAAGTTTCCGAATGGTCTGACACTAGGACTTCCCTCTTACCTACATGATTAGCAGAGCTTACAACGCCATCAGCCTCCATTCGCTCTATAATTGTTGCGGCTCTATTATAGCCAATCTTGAGGTGTCTTTGGATGAAGCTAGTCGATGCCTTTCTCTCTTTAGATACAATTGCTATCGCCTGGTCATAAAGCTCGTCACCACTATCTCCGGTCTTATCACCAGCTCCCAAACCATAGGTCGCCAGGGGATCTCCAACTTCGTCTTCCTCCGTTATAGACTCGTTAAACTCTGGTTCACCTTGTGCACGAAGGTGCAAAACTACATCCTCTACTTCTCCATCTGATACAAACGGGCCATGAACACGTGTAACACGGCCACCACCAGCCATATGCAACATATCACCTTGTCCTAGCAACTGCTCAGCTCCTTGCTCTCCAAGAATTGTACGGCTATCAATTTTTGATGTTACTTGAAAACTAATTCTGGTTGGGAAATTTGCTTTTATGGTGCCAGTTATGACATCCACCGACGGTCTCTGTGTCGCCATGATAACGTGGATACCTGCAGCACGCGCCATTTGAGCTAAGCGTTGTACCGCTCCCTCAATATCCTTCCCGGCAACAAGCATTAGGTCAGCCACCTCGTCAATGACCACCACAATGAAAGGTATTGGTGTTAAATCCAGCGGCTGATCTTCAAAAACAGGCTTACCTGTTTCTGCATCAAAACCAGTCTGAACCCGACGTTTTAAAACTTCACCTTTTCTACGCGCATCAGCTAAACGTGCATTATATCCTTCTATATTACGCACCCCTAGCTTAGACATTGCACGATACCTGCTTTCCATTTCACGTACAGTCCACTTCAAGGCAACTACTGCTTTTTTGGGATCTGTTACCACGGGGCTGAGAAGATGGGGAATATTATCGTAGATCGATAGTTCAAGCATTTTTGGATCAATCATTATCATTCTACATTGTTCGGGCGACAATTTATACAACAATGACAAGATCATAGTATTAACTGCGACCGATTTTCCCGAACCCGTTGTGCCTGCAATTAATAGGTGTGGCATTTTCGCCAAATCAACTACGACTGGCGCGCCCCCTATATCTTTTCCAAGAGCAATTGGCAACTTTGCGTTAGTGTCAGAATATTCATCAGTCTCAAAAAGCTGTCGAAGAAATACCATTTCTCTTCGAGCGTTGGGAAGCTCAATGCCGATCACATTTCGACCAGGAACCACAGCTACGCGCACCGAGACTGCGCTCATAGAACGAGCTATATCGTCTGCCAAACCTATAACTCTTGATGATTTTGTGCCTGGGGCTGGCTCTAATTCATATAAAGTCACAACTGGGCCCGTCCTTACTTCAACTATTTCTCCCTTTACTCCAAAATCCTGCAAGACTGTCTCTAGCATACGAGCATTAGCTTCCAGAGTTTGCCTATCCGGGGTACTATTTATTATTTCTTTTTTATAAGCCAATAAGCTTAATTGCGGTAAAGCGTATTCACCTGTAAGTTGAAGGTTCAAATTTTCTTGGACTTTTTTAATCCCCGCTTTCCTTGATCCTTTATCTCGTTTCAGCGTCGTAGAGACTAATCCTCTCCCACTAAATTCAGTCGTACTTTCGAGCTCTGCAGCACCTTTCTGTTGGTCAGATCTGTTAATAGTAGATTGATTTTGCGCAACAATTGGCTCCATTCGCCGCCCTGCATTGTCACGGTTATTATTTGCAAATTTTGCAGTTAGTTTCAGACCCGATCCCATCATCCTTAGTCCAAATAGGCTGAGCCTGCCAGTTAATATTAGTAGTGATTTTAGATGCCTCAAAATACCACGGATTATTTTGGTCCACTCTCCCCATCCAGCACCGAAGCACCAAAGTATTGTAATTGTACTTGTAAATGCTAATAGATAACCCAAAATGTCGCTAGTAATACTCAAAGGTTCCACGATTAAAAAAATTTGATCAAATACTATTGGACCTAGTGTTCCGCCAAGCCCTGAACTTATTGACCAAAATTCTGGGGCGGAAATTCTGGCAACGGAGCTTGAAAAAAGAATTACGCCGATAGTCAAGAATACAAGTCGCAAAAATGGCTTTTCGATGGAACTATGGGTCAATAGGCGAATCCCCCAAAAAGAAGGGACAATAACTAGAAGGAAATTGGCTATACCTATCATTTGAATCAATAAGTCTGAGATTATTGCTCCGGGTACACCCACGATATTGATAACCGTTGCAGTGCTTGCCGAGTTCCAGGACGCATCGGAAGCGTTATAAGTAAAAAAGGCCACGGACAAAAGAGCCATAAATGCAAGTAAGACAAGACCCGCCAACTCTTCAATTCGTTTTTTTAAAAAAGAAGTAGGTTGGATTTTTAAATTTAACGATAAATCTTTCTCTATTGAGGTCATGCTACTTCCCTTTTTTTGAACCAGATAACGGCATGAATAGACTTTTTACCACTTGCTGAAGACCAAACTTAGTCGTATCAGCATCATAAACTAATGCCAGTCTTAGGTATCCTTTTCCTGGGTTTTCATTTCCCTGACCCGCACGAGCCATTAGCTCCCCAGGTACGGTTTTAATCGCTTTCTCTTGCCACAGTTTTTTTGCGGCTGCGGTTCCATCTCCCACGTTTAACCACAGGAAAAAACCTGCTTGTGGCACTTGCAGATCATCATATGGCTTGAGAATTTCTTCCGCTATCCTGAAGTTTTTGGCGTAATAAGATCTGTTCTCTATTACATGTTCGTCATCATTCCAGAGAGCTGTTGAAGCATGAAGAATCGGGAGGGGAAGAGGTGAACCACCAAATGTCACAAATTGTCCATATCGTTTAATAATTTCTTCATCACCAACTAAAAAACCAGACCGAAGCCCAGGAGCACTTGATCTTTTAGATAAAGAATTGAAAGAAATTACATTACTTAGCCCTTCACCAAGGTCAGCACATGCCTCTATACCGCCAACAGGCGGAGCACCCCGGTATATCTCACAATAACATTCGTCTAGTGCTAACACGAAATCATATTTCCTTGCTAAGGTTATAGCATCTTTCAGGTATTTAAGTGATGCTGCACTGCCTTGTGGATTTGACGGTGTGCAAAGGAAAAAAATGACAGTCCGATTTAACACGTCCTCAGATATACTATCTAAATTTGGGAAGAAATTATTCTCTTCTTTAGCTGGCAAATAAATGGGTTCAGCACCTGCCGACATGGCTGCCCCCTGATAAACATGGTAAAATGGGTTTGGCATCAAAACTGCGGAACGAGCACCGTTCTTTTCTTTTGGTGAGCAAATAAATCCAATCTGATACAAAGGTTCTCGGGTCCCTGGCACTGGAATGATATGTTTATCCGGGTTCACTAATTTTTCTGGTAAATTGTAACGGCGCGTCAACCACCCACCCGCCGCTTGACGAAAATTCTCGTCGCCCATGGGCGGAGGATACCGGTTCCATAGATTAGAATGGCGAGCTATTGTTTCTGAAAGCAAATCCGGTGCTGATTTTTGTGGCTCACCCAAAGAAAATAGAATAGGTCTCTCATTCGACTTTGGTGATATGCCTGTCAACATATCGTTGAGACGTGCAAAAGTATACTCTGCTAAAGGGGTGGTATCTGGGTTTAGCATTAATCTTACCGGATAATAATAAAACTGCATATATTATAGTGAGTTACGGCACATACTTCAAGTCGTTTAGAAGAGTAGGACAAATTTGACCTACTCTGACAATATTTTTTAGGCGACGAGCAAAAAAGGCTCGAGTAACCCCGAGCCTTTCAAGCGACAGTATATAGAGCTATTACTAACCAAATAGAACTTAGATGGCTGTATGGTTATTAATTGAATTCGGGATATGCCTCCATCCCACATTCCGACTTGTCCAAACCTGCGAGCTCCTCCTCTTCTGTAGGACGCAAGCCAATTGTAAGTTTTATCACGAACCAGACAATTGCACTGGTCAGAACTGTAAATAGACCTATCGATACTATTCCAATTAATTGGGTTGCTAACGATGCGTCACTGTTGCTCAATACCACAGCAATCGTTCCCCATATTCCACATAAAAGGTGAACGGGAATAGCCCCAACAACATCATCAATCTTTAGTTTATCGAGCAATGGCACTGCTAAGACGACTATGATTCCACCTATCCCACCAATAAATATTGCCAATCCTGGTGATGGCGCCAAAGGTTCGGCGGTCACCGCCACTAACCCACCAAGAGCCCCATTCAACGCCATGGTTAAATCAAGTTTTTTATATAATATTTGATTTAAGACTATAGCTGCAATAACACCTCCAGCCGCAGATAGGTTCGTATTGATATAAATGGAAGAGATAGCAACCGCGTCCGCTGCAGAACCCATAGCAAGTTGAGATCCACCATTGAAACCGAACCAACCCAACCACAGGATAAAGGTTCCCAATGTAGCTAACGGCAGGTTCGCGCCTGGCATTGGGGTCACCTGCCCATCGTTGCCGTATTTTCCTTTCCTAGCACCTATGATCAATGCACCTGCAAGTGCAGCCCATCCTCCAACGGAGTGAACAATAGTAGATCCGGCAAAATCTGAAAAACCCATTTCAGATAACCAACCGCCACCCCAAGTCCACGAACCTTGGATTGGATAGATAATAGCAGTCAGGATTACAATAAAGATAAAAAACGAAAATATTTTAACTCGCTCTGCAACCGTCCCTGAGACGATCGAACCAGCAGCCGCAACAAAAACCATCTGGAAAAACCAATCGGACCCCGCTGCATACACATTACCGTCATCCGCTTTGAAACCGTCTGCTGTTACTGCAGGATCAGAAGCCGCCCAAGGACTAAACGATCCAATCCACCCGCCATCGACACCCGAATACATTAAATTGTACCCAACGAGCCAATACATAACCCCAGCTATTGAATAAAGACCTATGTTTTTTGAGCATTGTATTGTAGTGTTTTTTGATCGTACTAACCCAGCTTCAAGCATGCAGAAACCGGCTGCCATCCACATCACAAGAAAGCCATGCATTAAAAAGGATAGTGTATTGAAGATAAAAGCTGTCTCAGCTGATACCTCAGCAGAGGCGGAAGCAGCGACTGCAACGGTTGATACACCCGCTGTTAAACAAAAAAGCGTGTAAAGCCATATTTTTTTCATTTTTCTATTCTCCTTAAAGTGCATCAGCACCGGTATCACCGGTTCGGATGCGGACCGCTGTCTGCAAATCCACCACAAATATCTTTCCATCCCCAATTTGACCCGTATTGGCTGACTTCTGTATCGTCTCAACGACCTGCTCCAGAATCTCATCCGTCACCGCAACTTCAATTTTTATTTTGGGTAAAAAATTAACCGCATATTCGGCCCCACGATATATCTCTGTCTGTCCTTTTTGACGTCCAAATCCTTTAACTTCACTCACTGTGAGCCCCTCAATACCCAGCCCCGTTAGTGCATCGCGAACTTCATCTAACTTGAAGGGCTTAATGATCGCCATAACAAGTTTCATATTTTGCTCCTTTTTATTTCTCAGGACACAAACGTAATACCGTCTTGCTGAAGAGATTTTTCGGTCTCCCTTGAAGCAATACCAAGTTGGCCCTAGTTTTAGGTAACAGAAGATCTGCTAACTAATTCTCTCACTCAATAAATGTGCCATGACTAGATTTCTCAATAACTTCCATTAAAACAATGACTTAGGAAGACTCGATACTGAATATTAGAATTTTGCCCATAGAATATGAATAAAAATTAGGCAAAGAATTTAAAGTGCATATTTATTAGGCATTTTATTTTATCTTTAAACTCTCGCTTTTATGATAAGCCTTTACAGGCAAATAGATCGGACTCAACAGAAGAAAAAGTAGCTTAATTCATGAGTAAAAAACTAAGTTTCGATTGCATTGTCATTGGTGGAGGCCTCTCCGGGCTTACAACTACTTTAGCTTTATCAAAAATAGGGCTTTCAGTGGCCATTATTGACAAGACTTCACTAAAAATAGTGAAAAAGAACGAGGGCGATCAGAGAACCACGGCCGTGTCCGCTAGCGGAAAAAAAGTCTTTGAGGCTCTAGATGTTTGGGACAGTTTAAAAAAGGGTGCTGAACCAATACTTGATATTGTCGTCTCCGAAAAAGGCAAAAAGGGGCACTTAAGTTTTGATCATCAAACTGTTGGCACCGAGCCTATGGGACACATTCTAGATAATATAGAATTAAAGAATTCTCTTATCTCCAGCATAAGAAGCCAAAAAAACATCCAATTATTTCCATTCAAGTCTTTAAACAATTTTTTTCCCGAAACTGGCGCTGTAACTATCGATTTGAATGATGGATCAAGTTATGAGGCAGCACTTTTGGTTGCGGCTGATGGACGAAATAGCGACGGTCGTAGGATTGCAAAGATAAAAAGTACAAATATCGACTATAATCAATCAAGTATAGTTTTTACGGTCGGTCACGAAAAGCCCCACAGAGGGACCGCTTACGAACAATTTACAACAGGCGGGCCTATTGCATCCCTGCCAATGAGAGGGAATAAATCATCAGTGGTTTGGAGTGAAGACACGGAGGTGGTCGAGTCACTCATGCAACTTGACGATAAAGATTTCGCAGCTGCGGCTAGCTACAGATTAAATGATTGCTTGGGAAAAATGACTATTATTGGGCAACGCAAAGTCTTCCCTCTAAAGCTAAATTACGCTGACACAATCATCGCAAATCGTTTCGCTATGGTAGGTGATGCAGCCCACGGACTACATCCCATTGCCGGACAAGGCTTTAATCTTGGATTAAGAGATATAGCCAATCTCACAGAAGAAATCTCCAACGCTAGGCGACTAGGTCTCGATATAGGAAGCTTTGAAACGCTTCGCTCTTATCAAGCCGCCCGGCGTTTCGATAATTTTTCTCTTGTTGCAGCTACAGACGGGCTGAACCGGCTTTTCACTGATAACAACAAAATCGTTGGTTTTATTCGGAGTTCTGGGCTTGATGCCATCAATACAATGAACCCGATAAAAAATCTTTTTATGCGACTCGCCATGGGTGAAGTGGGATCTCTCCCACATCTACTAAAAGGCCAGTTGCCATAGACTCATGGTTCCCGACTGAGGCCTAGCTCGTCCAGTCGCGCTATATAGCTGTCCAGAAGATCTTCTTGATTAGCACCTAAATTATATAAATATTCCCATGAGAATATGCCGGTATCATGGAGATCGTCAAAACTGATTTTGATAGCATAGTTACCAACGGGCTCAACATTCAATATGTTAACATGTCTTCGGCCTGCAGGCGTTACTTTTTGCCCTGATCCGTGTCCCTGTATCTCTGCCGAAGGACTTTCAACTCTCAATAGTTCGGCGGCTATCGCAAACGACGCTCCATCATCAAAATCTACTTCCAATATTTTTTCTTTTGACATGACCCTAATTTCCAACGGCCAGGCTTTTGCTGCAAAACCAGTCATCTTAATTCCCTAGCAACATTTAATCCGAATTTATATTGCGGGCCTCATCAACTAACATTATCGGCACCCCATGTCTTATAGGATAAGCCAAAGACGCCTGCTCACTAACAAGCTCCTGTGTTTCCCTATTGTATATAAGTGGCGTTTTTGTAAGCGGACACACGAGGATCTCCAGCAATTTTTGATCTATTGTGCGTTCACCCTTGTCAATGCTTGACATCTTTTATTTCATCTCCCTCATGGCTAGCCATCTCCAACAATGAAATCATTGTAGAAGCCCTATCTTCGATTTTTTCGGCAACGAGAAGCGCTTGTTGTTCGGTTGCATTGAACGGACAGATCATAGCTAAAGTGGTTATTAGCTGGACATTATTCATGCGATTTATGGCTTCCCAGTCCGCATCAATAGCCTTTTTTTCGAAATAGCCTCTAAGGGCAACTAGCAAACGTTCTTTATCTATATCAAATTTATCACGTTTTACGACATCGGAACGAAATGGCTCCCAGTTCGGCACTACACGTCTATATCCCCTTGTCGAATCAACTTCGTGTTCAACGTCAAACCGACAAATACCGAGTAATGTAACAAGATAACGGCCATCATCTGTTTCCGAAAACGCCGTTATTCTGCCCGCACAACCAGTTTTGTAAAGTGAGGGAACTTTCTGTTGGCCTTCGACTTCACTGGTTGGTTGAATAATACCTATTAGCCGCTCCGATCTAAGCGCATCATCAGTCATGGCCAAATAACGTTGTTCAAAAATATTCAATGGAAGTCTACCATAAGGCAATAACAAGACCCCACCCAAAGGAAAGACGGGCAGCGATGCAGGTAGATTATGGAACTCTGTAGAAAATCCTGACCCGGTCAAAAACTGTTCTCCCTATAATTACGCAGTCGGGTATCAAAAGTGCTATGAAAATAAGATTGATGATAGGCGTTTTCTAGCATCTGATGTCAAAGGGTCCGTTGGTCCAAATATACCAAATAATTTGATCAGCTGTTTTCTCGCAGCTTCCTCATTCCATGCCCTGTTGATCCTTATGCTTTCGAGGAGATGGTCAACAGCCCCCTCATTGTCACTGCTGCCATATAATGCCATGGCCAAATTAAAGTGGTTTTCAGGGTTTTTAGGGTCTTGTTCAACTGAGGCACGAAGATCGACCAAGTCGCCCACCTCTGAGCTAGCCTGAGCTAGTTCCATTTGTGAAACAACTGCCTGGATCTCAGAAGTTTTTTTCTGGTCTTCCGATAAACCATCCAATAATTCTTCCGCTTTTTCACCTTCCCCCAAAGCAATGAGGGCCTTACAAAGCCCAGCTATAGCCCTGGTACTTGTGGCATCATGTTGAAGAATTTGACTAAATAAAGCACTGGCTTCCTGAAACTCTCCCTGCTCCAACATAGCTTCAGCTGCATCTAGAGCTTCGGCAATTGGTGAATCTCCCGCCTCACCATCTGTTAATTTTTTTACAAACTCGCGTATTTTACTTTCGGGCAGAGCACCTGCAAAGCCATCTACCGGCTGCCCCCCCTTAAATGCGAAGACCGCAGGAATCGACTGCACTCTCATCTGCTGCGCTATTTCAGGGTTTTGGTCTATATCTATTTTGACGAGTTTTACCAGGCCATTTGATTCTTTCACTACTTTTTCTAAAATTGGGCCAAGCTGTTTGCAAGGTCCACACCATGGAGCCCAGAAATCAACAATAACAGGCACAGTGGTTGATGCCTCGACGACATCTGACATAAATGTTGCTGTTGTCGCGTCTTTAACGGCATTTTCAACAGGGTTGCCATCGCTTCTAGTAATACCGTTGTCTGCCGATTCCATATTAATTCCTCCCCGAGTAGACCCCTAGTATATGGTCGTTATAATCTTCAGGACAACCCATCCTCACAAGTTTACTCTAAATCAATTATTTTTGGTTGATGTCCACATGACCCAATGTATTTTAGAAGGTCATCTGGACTTATAGATGTCGTTTTTTCATTTGTTATTGGATGGAAATTTAAAAGAGAGGATGACATCATGCCCTTATCCAGAATTACATCAACATCCTGATTAACATCATTTATTAATGCAAATGGTGATACCGCTCCTGGAATTACACCCAAATATTTAAATAGACGTTCAGGGCTGCCAAACGAAAGTCGTTGCCCTCCCAGTCTCGATCCAATCTCTTTTAAATTGACTACGAGATCTTCACGGCAAACGATCAACCACATCTGACTTTTTTTGCCGCGCAAAAAAAGGTTTTTAAGATGATCTCCTGGTATAGGTCCACGTAAAGACTTAGAATCCTCCACTGTAAATAAAGGAGGATGATCGTAGGTGGTAGAAGCAATGCTCAATGTCTCTAAACGCTTCAGAACATCATCTGTTGATGATTGGGCATTATTCCCCAGAGTATTTCCATTGTCACTTTCACTCATATCTCTTTTTCCATTTTATTCTAAAACCCCGGAATCGTATAATTTGGTAACCTTCTGAAGAAGAAGAAAGAATACTAAAATCCTCATAAGAACATTTAAATTAATATGGAAGTCTTGCAAACTTCTACCCAGTGAGTATTATCCGCGTCTTAATGTGTTTTTTATATTAGCTAAAAAGCGCGGGCGTAGCTCAGTGGTAGAGCATCTCGTTGCCAACGAGAATGTCGTGAGTTCGAATCTCATCGCCCGCTCCATTTCTCCACCTGCAATCCGACCATGCTTTATAAAAACATCTTTATTGTAAAACTATATTGAGTGCTTAAATTCTACTACTTCACGGGTTCGCGTTACAAAGCCGGTCCAATGTTTATCAAACTCGGCTATAAGACTCTTAATAGCCTGTGACTCAGTGGCCTTGGTCGCCTCAATTAGACTTGAAAATTCATAGACAGCTATATGCGTGTTCGGATCGTCTTTGCACCAGCCGCGTTTTGCCGTTAGGGGACTAAAGGCTTTATGGGCATCGGGCAAATGTTCATTTTGATACCAAGTATCAAAATCATCTCTTCTATTAGGATCAACTATAGCGCGAACGATAAGAACAGCAGTCATGTTTTCTTCCTTTTTAACTAATCAAGAAAAAATAATTGTCGCCAAACTATCACCAGTCTTATCGCAGAAATCTACTAAAAAAATATTTCGTTTTTTCCTGCGCTCGACTTTAATACCTTAATAATTGCTTAAGAGGAGATTAAAATGAGCCGAGAAACTTATAGAAAAACCAAGGGTCGACAAACTCTTTATAGTTCGGTAGTTGATACAATAGGGGATACTCCATGTATAAGGATCAACCGGTTAGCTCCCGATGGTATTAATCTTTACGTCAAAGCAGAGTTTTTTAATCCCGCTGGATCCGTTAAAGATCGCTTAGCAATCAGTATCATTGAGGAAGCCGAATTACGTGGAGCGCTGAAACCTGGGCAAACTGTTGTTGAGGCTACAAGCGGTAATACTGGTATTGGACTCGCCATGGTTTGTGCTGCCAAAGGATATCCTTTGGTTGTGACAATGGCTGATAGTTTTTCCATTGAACGCAGAAAATTAATGCGGTTCCTCGGTGCCAAGGTCGTTTTAACCCCACGAGCTGAAAAAGGCTTTGGCATGTATAACAAAGCCAAGGAGTTAGCCGACGCTAACGGTTGGTTTTTAGCAAGCCAATTTGAGACCCCTGATAACGCAAAAATTCATGAAAACACTACCGCTCAGGAAATTCTATCTGACTTCACGAATAGTACTCTTGATTATTTTGTGAGCGGGTATGGAACAGGAGGCACTATCACCGGAGTAGCGCGCATATTACGCACCCAAAAACCCAATACAAAAATAATTTTGACAGAGCCAGAAGGAGCAGAGATCATTGGAAGTGGCAGCACACAAGACAGAAACGATCAGGGAATGCCTCTACACAGCCACCCAGCATGGTCACCTCATTTGATACAGGGATGGACCCCAGATTTCATACCACTGGTGCTTCAAGAGACGATAGATAATAATTTCTACGATGATTTGATACCAGTTTCGGGCGAAAATGGGATAGAATGGTCAAAAAAACTTGCCCAGTCAGAAGGTATATTCACAGGAATATCGGGAGGCTCTTCTTTCGCTGTCGCGATGCAAGTAGCAAAAACAGCCAAGCCAGGTGCGACGATTCTCTGCATGTTACCTGACACCGGCGAACGCTATCTTTCATCTCCATTATTTGATGGAATCCAAGAAGACATGTCTCCAGAAGAAATTGGTCTATCGAACTCAACTCCAGGCTACCAAATGTCCACCACATAGTTAAAGTTTCATTAAGTAATAAACAAATCAATCCTCCTGGTATTTCTTATCTGAATAATTTGGGGCTTAAAGTATATGGCTCTAGAAAATGCTGTTATAAGGGAGTTATTGCTCTATAACTTTTAAGTTCCAGTAGAAAGGTAGCAATAAATGTCCCCTTTTGACGTCGTTATTGTTGGTGCCGGCAACGCGGCCCTTACAGCAGCCCTTGTAGCACGCGAAAATGGAGCGACAGTTTTAATACTCGAAAAAGCCCCCGAACATGAAAAGGGCGGAAATTCCTACTTCATCGCCGGTGAAAACGTAGCCGGACATGCTATAGGCAATTCGTCAATATAAGTCTAAGATAAGAGTTTTACTGCATGATTTTGAATAAATTAAAAGATCGAGTCAACGGAAACAAGCCCCTGACGGAAAGAGGCAAATGGGTCAATCTAAGCTTTACCTTTGGTATTGATAATGATGATTATCTTATCAGTATAAAGAATGGGAAGATTACTCAAATTCAAAAACGGGATTTAGCAACTGAATCAGGAATATTTGCAATCCGTGCGGCAAAATCTACTTGGAAAGAGCATTGGCGCTGTATTCCTAAGCGCGACTTTCATGATATTTGGAGCATGCTGCCAAAACAATTAATAACATTGGACGGGAACCTTTTACCTCTCATTCAAAACCT
>Ga0315315_10004217_pt1 | contig 13255 bp, 11 predicted proteins | sample M140m3416metaG_FD_203699 | JGI IMG/M metagenome (GOLD analysis project Ga0315315, IMG submission 203699) | Ammonia-oxidizing marine archaeal communities from Monterey Bay, California, United States - M1 40m 3416 | ecosystem: Environmental > Aquatic > Marine > Intertidal zone | place: USA...
CACCTGGTGCAAAACAAGGTGTTGCTGTATCGGCAGGTTCACCTGGAACTGCAGTAGGAGCTGATGGTACTGTTAGTACTAAAGTAGAAGGACAAGAAGCTAAACCAACAGAAGATGCTCAAGTAAGAGCTGTTACAGGAGCACCAGGCGAGCAAATAATAACACCTGATGAAATGCCTAGTAGAACAGTTACTGATACTGAAAACCCACTAGCTGCAACAACTGATTTTAACGCAAAAACATATGTAGGTGATACACCACAATCTACTTTTGTATCTAATGTAAATGAAGAGAGATCTGTTGGTGTTGTAGGAGATAACGAAATACCTACAGCTGCAACTGCTGAGGGTTTAAAAAGAGAAGTAACAGCACAAGAAAAATATCAATTAACTGGTGATGCAACTTTCTTAGCAAAAAGTTTAAACGTAAATGACACTGTAGTTGCACAATTTATTGAAGGTAATGTACAAGCTAAAGATACAGTACAAGGACAGCTAGGTTTATTAATGACTCAGTTTAATGATGGCACTCCTGCATGGGCAGCAGGTGCTATTAGAGCAGCAAATGACACTATGGCTGCTAGAGGTATGGGAGCTAGTTCCTTAGCTGCTGCGGCTATCGTACAGGCTTCTATGGAGTCTGCATTACCTATTGCTCAAGCTGATGCACAAGTATATTCTAATATGAATCTTACTAATCTTAATAATCAGCAAAAGATAGCTTTAGAAGTAGCTGCAGCTCAAAGAGGTACGCAATTACAGAATCTAAGTAATGAGCAACAAGCAGAACTTGCTAAAAGTACAAGTGCTTTCCAACTAGGAGCAGCAAGCTTATCTAATTTACAAGCTGCTCAAGTAGCTAATGCACAGTTAAGAGCATCTCTACAAGGCCAAAACTTAACTAACACACAACAAACTAATATAATTGAAGCAGGTAGATATGCTGAAATGAATAACCTAAATCTTAGCAATGAGATGCAGGCTAGGTTACAAGATACAGCAAACAATTTACAAGTAGATATGTCTAACATGAGCACTAAAGCTCAAGTAGTATTATCTCAATTACAAACAGATGCTGCCTTAGCAGGACAAGAATTAACGAATGCACAACAATCAGGTGTTGTTAAATCAGAACGATTCTTTAGTGCTAATAACTTGACATTTAACGCAGAACAAGCTAGAGTTCTATCTAATTCCAAAATGATTGAGACTATCGAGCTTGAGAATTTAGACTTTGAGCAAGCAAGAACTGTACAGAATGCTGCTACATTTGCACAAATGGAAATGGCAGGGTTAAGCAACAGACAACAAGCACAAGTAGCTAATGCTCAAAACTTCTTACAAATGGATCTACAAAACTTGTCAAACGACCAACAATCTGCAGTACTAAGTTATCAAACTAAGTTCCAAGGCTTGCTATCAGATCAAGCAGCTAAAAACACTATGGAACAATTTAATGTAACTAGTGAAAACGACATTGCTAAATTCTATGATAACTTAGCTGCAGACATATCTAAATACCAAGCACAACTAGATACAACAATTAGTCAATTCAATTCTGGTCAAATAAATACTCTTGCACAGTTTAATAACACAATGCAAAACAATAGAGATCAGTTTAATGTTACAAATCAATTAGACATATCTAAATCTAATGCTGAGTGGTATAGACAAATTAATACCATAAATACATCAGGTGAAAATGCAGAAGCTGCAGTAAATGCTGCAAATTATTTAGAGCTTTCTAATGTTGCACAAGCTAATATGTGGCAAGAATATAGAGACACAGCAGACCAGGCATGGACTGCGTCACAAAATGAAAGAGATAGAGGATTTCAATTAGCTATGTCAGCACTACAGTCGCAACACGACAAAGATTTTTTTAATATGCAATTAGACGCTGAAAGCGGTAAATCTTTATCTGCTTTTATATGGGAATTAATTTTTTAGGAGATAGATATGTCAAAAACATGGACTGAATTATATCAAATGTATAAAGATGGAAGCGAACTATATAAAAACTTGACTGCTGATGACGGGCCTCCTCAACAACAAATACAAGCTAGGCCAGAAAACATTAAAAGAGGTAGATCAGTAAATAATAGAGTTAAAAGCGGTAAAGTTGCAGCTGCAGACGTTACAAGAGCAAGTTTGGGTTATGGAGATCCAGGTGCAATTCATAATACTTTTGTAGGACATACATTAAGAAATTATAGACTTTCGTAGGAGAAAAATAATGCAAAAACAAGATACATTTCCTAGCGGTAAACCTTATACACCAATAGACAGTGTAGCTGTTCCTGGGCAATCTTTAACTAGACCAAAGGGAGAGTATAATTGGGAACAACCACCACAGCACGCAAATCCTAATAGTGCTATAGCTGAAATTATGGATAAAATATCTACACCAAAAGGTATGGGTAGAATGTTTGCATTATTAGAAAATGGTATAACAGTAGTAACAATGGTAGACGCAATGGTTTTATCTGGCTTTGCACAAGGAAAATTTAATCCTAATGTAGCAGAGTTAATTAAACCTGATTTAAGAGAGTTTATTATGTTATTAGCCGATAAAGCAGAAATTAAATATAAAAAAGGCGTAGTTAAACCTAAAGATAATTTTGATAAAACACTAGAAGAGCTACAAAATAAAAAAGGCGAGATAGAGGATATGATGAATCCTAAAGAACCTGCTGATGTATCTGATGAAGAGCCTATAGAAGATTCTAATGAAGAACCAAAAGGTTTGATGCTTAGAGATAAGCCTGAAAGTCTTATGGAAAGAGGAGATATGTAATGTCAAAAGCATTTAGAAGTGGATTTAAATCAGGGTTTTTAGACCGAGGTACATCTAAAATGAGAGCTCGTGATCAAGCATATGACGCTATGGTAGATCAGACATTTAATATAATACCTCAAGCTATAAAAGCAAAAAATGAGATTGAGTATGAAAGAAAAAAACGAGAAGAAAAAGCTAACAGAATTGCTAACGATTTTAAAGACGCTAGTGGTAATCCCCTAGGCTTAGGTGCAGCAATGGTTTTTTTAAATGATTTTGATCCAGAAGGTACAGGAAATGTATTAGAATTAAGAAAACTATATGATCAACTAGAATTACAAACAAATGAAAAAATAGTAGCTAATTCAAATACTAAACCCACGTTTGTAGGAAGTCCTACAAATGTTAACTTACCTACAGATACGTCTTCTGGTTTTGGTAAAATATTTGGAAAACCTACTTTAGAAGACGCTATAAGAGGTGGAGAAGATAGATTAGGTCTTAACCGAGGAGAAGGTAGAGACGCTTTAAATTACATTAACCCTGCTAATCAATCTCCTGATCCATATCGTTTTGAAACGTCTGGAAGATTTAGTTTTAGACCTGAATCTACACAAGTAGGTACAGGCACTATAAGCGATGAAAAAATTATTAGTAGTGATTGGATAACTAAAGTAGGAGGTACAGCAAAAGCAGATGGTACTATATCATTTAATCCTTATTCTATAAAAACAGCTGCTGGTGCTGATGCTTTTACGTTTGATGACACAAAATATGGACCTTGGATAGGAACTTTTAATACTACAATGTCTGAAATAAATAGATCTAGAAGAAATAAAAATAATATTACTATAGCGAATACAAATGATAATAGTGAATTAAAAATATCAGAAGGACTTAGTGAAATAATAGCAGGAGTATCTGAATCGAATAGGCTTGTTACAGTAAATCCTGTTTTTATGAAAGAAGATGGTACTACAAATTTTGAAAATTTAAAACATCTATATTCGCATGACCAATCAGGTACATTAGGAAAACGAATATCAGAGTCTCAAACAAGTATTCCGTATGCAGGTCTTTATGAAGTATTAATGAATAATAATGGAATTAAAGATCCAGAAGAATTAAAAGAAATAAAAAATAATCCATCGCTTATAGAAAATAGTGTGCCAAGACCTCAATACAATATAGGTCAATTAAGAGCATTAAAACTAGACAAAAATTATGATACTAAAAAATTAACAACAACATATGAAGGTAAAGTAATGTCTGTTGAAGATGCTCAAGCAGCTTGGGATGTTGCAGAACAAAATAAAATAGAATTTTTAATAAAACATATAGGTGAATCTAGTACTCAAAGATTGGTCGCAGGTGTTCATGGAACAGGAACATATAGTACTCTGCATAATGACATTGACGATGGTGTAGCAGGATCGTTTTATAATAAAGAGTATATAGGAAGCGGAGATATTGCAGAAAAAAGATTAGTAACCATACTAAAAAATCAAGGTGTAGATGCTAATACAATAGCAGCTATGACTGTAGAGAAAGCAAATAGCCTTGTTACAAGAAATATTATAGATAAAAAAGATTTATCTTTTGGTTATGAAAAAGGATGGATACTTGCAGGTGTTACACTTAGACATGGTATGCCTGATGCAGAAGCTCCTCGTGTAGGTTATATTAAAGATCATTATAGATGGTATGATCTACAAACTGGATACATGTACGACTCAGAAGGTACTATTATAAAACCAAAAAAAAGTAGCAAGTAAATGAGCACAGTTGAAGATCCTTTAAAATATAATTGGGAAGAAGAAGATCAGTCTATATACGCAGATCCTGACTTTGAAGAAAGAGGTTTGTCACAACAAACAAATCAAGTAATTAAAGGAGAACGTGTAGAAAGTTTTGATACTACTAATCCCTATGAAGAAAAAGATCTCAACATGGATGATCTATTTTATAATAATGAAGAAGTAATTTCTAGTATAAGAAAATATTATTTTGATAGGAATAAAACACCTAATACTAAAGATGTAGAAGACTTGGTAAACGAGTTCAGAACTGATATGCGATGGATGGAAAGTAACGAAGTATCGGCTGCAACTACTTTATATTACCTTAATAATACCTCACAAGAATCTGTTAATAATTTTAGAAACGCTTATGATGCGTTTAAAGCTATGCCTAAATTTTATGAACAAGGAACAGTAGATGAAACAACAGGAGAAAGAGCATTTAGATTTGGTGAAGGTGTTTTTGATTATGTTGCATCTACAGTAGCATCACCTACAGGTGTTTTATCTTTGTTCACTGGGGGAGCAGGAACTGCTGCAAAACAAGCTGCATCTAGAGCTTTTATGACTAAAGCTATAGAAAGAGCTTCACGACAACAATTATTTAATAAGATACAAAGAAAAGGCATGCTAACAGGGGCAAGAAATGCAGCTTTAGTAGATATGGTAGGTGGAGTAGCAACTAATACAGCTACTCAATTTACAAGACAAAAGATAGGTGCTCAAGACGATTTTGACTATGGCCAACTAGCTTTAGTAGGTACTGCTTCAGCTTTACCTGGAGGTTTAATGGGTGCATATACAGGTAGAAAAGCAGTTAAAACTACTAGAGAAACTATGGATTTATTAGAAGAAGGTTTTGAAGCGTTAGGAGGTGCTGCATTAAGAGACTATACTGGTAAGGCAGGTAAAGTACTAGCACAAAAAGAAACTAAAACTGTAGCAGAAAAACTAACAAAAGAATTTGATCAGTTCCAAGACAGCCTCGACAACCCAGTTAAAAATCCTCTAGACAAAGAACTAGTAGAAGAAGGGGAAAAAATACTTAAAGAAGTAGCCGATGAAATTGGCATAGAATCTAAGGGTGGTAAATTTAGCCTTGCACCAGAAGTTATGGAAAGAGTAGCAGGTGCTGCAAGAACTATACTAAAAGAAAGTGGAGAAAAATTAGATCCTAATAAAAGAATCAGCGAGCAAGTATATGAAATGCTTCGAGATAAAAAAATACCTTTTGAAGTATACAGAGACGTTATACAAGAATTTGGCATAGGTGTAGAAGATTTTGCTAAAGTAGTTCTTATGCAAGCATCTGAATATGGTAGAGGACTAGGTAGTATATCTAGTATAAAAGCTGATTATAGACTTAATATAAAAGCTATGGGAAGTGATATACTAGCAGCTCATAAAAAAACAGAATACGAACTATCTATGGATGCTATGAGAGGGTTAAGTAAAAAATCAGGGCGTGAAGAACCTGGTTTTTGGTCAAGAGTAAATAATGTTAGAAAGGGTTTGTTAGTATCTCAACCTGCTACAGCTATTAGAAACGGTTTATCAGTAGGAGCATTCCAAGCTCTTCCTGATGTTGCTTTATCTGGATTTGAAAGAATTATGGCTAAATTAGCAGGAAGACCTATGCAGGGTGGTTATGTTTCTGATATGAGTGTATTAACAAAACACGTTTTAAATATAGGAACAGGGGATAAAAAAGGAAATTTATATATAGCACAAATACTAAGGGATTTACCAAAACAACAAGACAGGCTTTTTGGTCATTTATTTGGTGATATAGCTAACGATACAGGTGCTGAGGCAGGAGAAGGAGTATTATCTAAAATAGGAACTGGAATAGAAGATGGTGTTAAAATATTAAATTTTTTAAACAGAGGACAAGAACATTTATATAGATCTGCTGCATTTCTTGCCCATATAGAAAGATCTTTATCAAGATCAGGTTACGATACACTAGATGATTTAGCTAAAAATGGAGCGATAAGAGGAAGTAAGGGAGGTGTTATAGATGACAAAATGGTTTCTGATGCTGTAGATTTTGCTATGGAATTTACTTTTGCTAATAACCCACCTAAAACAGATAGATTTGGTCAGTTCGGTAATACCTTTATTGAATGGACAAATAAAACTCCTCTTTCTTTAGCAATACCTTTTCCAAGATTTATGTTTAATGCTATGCGTTATCAGTATGAATATTCACCTTTAGGATTAATACATAGTTCAGTTATAGGTGCAAAAAAAGCTATAAAAGGAAATATAGATCCAAACACTGGAAAAAAATTACTTGGTGTAGATGGCAAACCTTTAAAAGGCAGAAAAAGACTTCAGTCTTTAGACCAAAAAGAAGTTAGAGATATAGGTAAAGGTATATATGGATCACTAATGCTTGGCATAGCTTTTGAGGTAAAAAATTCTGAGTACGGAAAAGACACAAAATGGTACGAATTAAAATATGATTTAAACAAACCTGATGAGGTAATAGATACTAGGGCACTTTTTCCTCTACCCCAATACTTATTTGCTGCTGATTTTATTAATAGACTTGGATCTGGTAGAATGAAAGATTCTAGCCAAGTTACAAAAGAATTTATACAAGCAACTACAGGAGCTAACTTTAGAGGAGGTAATGTTGGAAATTTAGCAGTAAGTGGTCTTATAGATTTAGCAACTGGAGCTACACAAGATTCAGCAAATCTTAATAAAGTATATAAATCTGCGTTAGATGTAGGATCTAATGTTTTGTCACAATACATGCAAACTTTTAATATTTTTAATGACGTTCTTATGCAGTATGATATAGATGAACCTTATTCAAAAGATTTTTTAGGAACAGGTAGAACTGGTAAATCACAGGTAGGAATTAGAGATAATTTATCATCTCCTGCCTTGGCTAAAATATTTGCAAGATTACCTGCAGGATTAGGTAATGTATTATATAAAGATATTTATGATGAAGAAAGAAAGTATACAATAGATCCCACACTTCCTGTAAATGAAAGAATACAAAAAATTAATCCTTTATTAAAACAGTTTTTTGGACTAACGGTAGGAAAAACAAGTATGGTTATGAAAACTTTAGATTACTATGGACTAGATTATGGTGATTATAAATTTGTAGGAGGAGATGCAGAAGCACAAAGACAACTTAATCACTACTTACAACGTGTAATAAATTTTCATATGCCATATATGATAACTGATGCTAATAGCCCATTTAATCTAGAGGTAGAACGAGCAAATAATAAGGCAAAAATAGAAGGAACAGATCCAAACTATATAAAAGTTAAAAAATTCTTAAGAGAAGAACTTAAAAACTATAGAGAAAAAGCAAGAGATATGTTAGAAGTAGAGAACCCTGCACTACTAGATCTTTGGAGAGAACCAAAACGTGTACCTGGCATCGACAGAACAATTATGGATTATGATGCAGGAGAGGGGGCTTATGAAAAAAGATTAGATACGATTGCATCACAAGCAGAAAGAACTATAACAAAAGATTTGCAATTTTCTAAAGAACCTTCTAACTTAGGCTTTACACCAAAAACTAATGAAGAAGAAGATGAAAATAAAGATCCTTTAAAATATAATTGGGAAGAAGAAGATTTGTCTATATATAACTAACATAGAGGCGTGTTTCAACTAAAGGAGAAGTAATATGGCAGAAGCACAAAAAACGAAGAAGACTAAGACTAAGAAAGCAGCACCAGTTAAAGCTGCACCTAAACCTATTGAGACTGCAGTAGCATCACCGTATAAGAAAAGCGGTATGATACTTGGTGCAGCATTAGTAGCTTTAGTAATACTTGCTAACATTTTAAATAGTTTATAAAATGACTATACATAAGCACAGAAAGAAATTTTTAACTAAAATGCAGGCCGATTCTTTTTATTCTAAGATTAAGTATGATCTAGATATGAATTGTGATATGCCCTGGCACGATAGAGATAAATGGATTGTGGACTACAGTGGTTGTCCTACTTGCTCATGTATTAACGCTGAAGGAGAGTTAGCATTATAACATAATACGTCAAATACGTTTGACAAATTGGGGATTATTATGGGAATAAAAAATAGGATAAAAGAAGCATCAGTACTAGTTGTGTCACTTAGTATGGTATTAAGTCTAACCTTATCAACTAGTTTGAGAGGTGAAGATTCTAATATAACTAATACTACTACTAGTACTGTAACTTCCACAAACACCAACACAAATACCAATGTCAATACCAATAATAACACTATAGCTAGTACTGCAACAAATACTAATAATAATAATAATGTAAATACAACTACAATAAATCAAACAACAAATGCTACCAATACTAATAATAATACTAATATAAATACCACTAATAGCACATCTAATGTAACATCAAATATAACACAGACTCAAGACGTAACTAATAATAGTACTATTACTTCTGTAGGTACAAACACAAATACTAATACTAGTACTAATACAAATTTAAGCACTAACAATAGCACATCAAATAATACCAATACAAATACTTCTAGTAATATTAATAAAAGTACTAATACTAATATTAGTAATACTACTTCTAGTATAGATACTAAAAACACTAATAATAGCTCTAATACTAATATTAATACAAGTACTTCTAATAATAATAACACAAGCGTATCTCGTAACGACTCTACACAAAAGGTAACACAAAGAATTAAAACTGCTCCACCGTCAGCCATAGCTCCTTCCATAATGTCGTATAGTCAAGACTTGTGCACCACAGGAGCTAGTTCAGCAGTCCAAACTCAGTTCTTTGGTGTATCAACAGGTAGAAGTGTAAGAGACGATAACTGCGAAAGACTGAAATTATCAAAGGGTTTGTATGATATGGGGATGAAGGTAGCTGCAGTTGCTATGTTATGTGCCGATAAAAGAGTTCACGTGGCGATGAATATGGCAGGGACTCCCTGTCCGTATAAAGGCAAGATTGGTGCAGAAGCACAGAAAGCCTGGTTAGAAAATCCAGAAGATAGACCTGATTGGGATGACATAAAGAAAGAAATCTCTACCCATGAGTTTAAAGCGTATAAGAAAAAAGATTTCTGTAAGAAGTATCCTACACATAAAATATGCTTAGGTTAATATTCTTATTACTCTTTAGCATTTCGGCACAAGCCAACACGCCTGTATTCACAACAGGTACTGATCCTATATTAAATATCCAAAACACAGGCACAGCTCTTAATCTTAATGACGATGCTGTTTCTCCTATGCAAAATCTAGGCTTTGATTTTACTTACTATGGTAATACATACAGTCAAGCTAAAGTAGCTATGAATGGTTTTATAACTTTTAATCCTAATTTTAATGTGTACAATCAAAGAAACTATTTATCTGAGACTTTACCTGCATCAGGTTTTGATCTTACTATATTTGCTTTGTGGTCTGATTTTATTGACAAGAATAATAATAACGGTTCTCCCTACGTAGGTACATATGGTGATGCAGGCTCTAGGTATTGGGTTGCAGGATGGTATAATGTTAATGAATATAGAAATAATAATTTAAGTTCTTTTGAAGCTATTTTATACGAAACTACAAATGTCATAGAGTTTAGATACGATAAGATAAATGTATCAAACCATGATATAACTATAGGCTTGCAGGGTACTAATGAAGCTGTAACTTACTTGAGGTACGAAGACAACAATTCGACAACATTTAATAGGACAGACGATTGGTCTTTAACTACAGCTACAGTTATAGATGAATCTTTTACTAATTTATCATCAGAGTGTTTAATTGATTCTGACTTTAGTGAATTGTGCCAGGTATACGACTTAGACAACGAATTTGAAAATGGTTTTGACGATGAAGAGTATCTACAGGGCTCAGGTGTATCTGAAGCTATGTTGTTAGGTTATGATAATGAGGAGGAATTTTATGGTTTCAATGATGAAGAAACTTATACAGGAACACCTGTTTTTTTTACAGGTGCTGACAGCAGGGATGGTGGCGGTATTGACTATGATGGGGCTATTGACGTTAGTCATTTTGAATTTGATAACAGGGATACAATAGAACATGAAAACAATTTCGATAATTTTGATATACACATTGATGGGGATTTTACTATGGGTGGTGATGAAGAAACCTTAACATTCATAGAAATAATAGTAGAAGATGATTTATTAGATTTTCCTGATGTATTAGATATATCTAACTTAGACAATCTACCAGAAATAAGATTAACAGAAGAAGAGTTTGTAGAGTTTGCTCAACATATGGATGAACACTTTGACTTTGAAGATGAGATAGAAAGAGAACAATGGGATGAGCAGTTTGAAGACTTTGAAGAATCTGAAGAAGAGCTTCTTGAAGAAAGAGAAGAGCGTGAAGAAGAAGTAGAAGAAGAACTTGAGGAACAAGAAGAAGAACTAGAAGAAATATTTGAAGAAGAAAACATAGAAGAAAGTGATGATAGAAATGAAGATAGGCCTACAAGAAGAGAAAGAAGAAGAAACATTGTACAAAATATAACAAACTTTAACACTAATACTACTTCAAGTGTAGTGAACTCTAGCGTATCATCTAGTACACAAAGTTCACAAAACAGTAACTCTGGAGCTGTATCTACAGATAGTGGAAACGTAGTTGTTTCATCAGGTAGTATGGGAGCAGTATCTGTATCTAACTCTCCCAGTATATCTGCTCAAATATCTTCAGCACAAGTACAAACAAACAATGTATTACAATCTATTGAAATAATGCCTATGCCTACTATGGACAATACACCATCTATGGTAATGGCTGAAGTACAAATAACCACTATGGATAATCAAATTGAAAGTGTGACGAGCACTATGGTTACAACATCTGAAGCAGAACAGATAGTAGAAGAAATAGTAAGTAATAATATACGAGTACAACAAGAAACGTCACAAGCACAGCAAGAACAGTCAGGAGAGTATGATTCTCAAGGGCAGTCTAACCTTATTGCTTATATGAATTATGTACCTAATTTTAGTGACTACTCACAGGCCGACATACCAGATCAAACATCCTGGTATCAGCCTACACAGATATACGCAGATGCAATGTTGAGGGACAATGGTGCTGCTTATGGAGAACTAGTTAACACTAGTTTAGGAACTCTGTATGAAATGATGGGAACACAACCCATGCAAATATTTTTAGATAGGAGATAAACATGAAAAATATTTTACCAAAGCTTCAGCAGTACATCACCATCGTGGGTGTGATCACTGCAATAGGGGGAGGCTTCTACACCTGGGGACAATTTAATTTAAGACTTGATAATATAGAAAAGAAAAAAATTAAGTCTGTAAATATTGTACCCTTACAAGAATCTATTGCTACACTAACTACTAAAGTAGACAGTCTTGAAAAAAGATTAGACAGGACAGAAAACCGAGTAGACAGTGTTGGTAATAATGACAACCCTTTAGCTAATTAATTTATATTATAAATAGTATATATGGATACAATCAATTTGATTAATAGTGTAAAATGAGTATAACTGTCCTTAACATATAAGGAGACAGTCGATGCAATATTTTATAGGGGTTAGTTCCATATTTACTCTAGTAACATGCTTACTAAGAGTTATATAGAAAATTTAATAGTTTTTCTAAAAAAAAGATCTCATAAATGAGTTCTAAGAAGGTTTTAATACCTTCCTAATAGATAAGCTCCCAAAAGAACTAATTTGTCTCAGGGAGCTTCTATGAGGCTTACAGGGGATTTAGGGGGTTTTTAGGGTTTATTTCTTGTTTCCAACGTATAAACCGAACCAAGCAGCTCCTGCACCTACAATTACTGATACAAAAGCGGATTGAGCATTAGTAGGATCTGGTAAAGTCATAAACCACATACTAGTTTTATAAAACATTACTCCATACAGACTAATTAGTAGACGAGGAAACACTCGCCACTTATCAAAACCTTCAGCATCGTTGTACCAGGACTTTCTTTGTGCCTGTACAGGTGCAGGTATAGGTTTTTCTTTCATTGCATTTTTAAATTCTTCTGACATATTATTTCTCCTTATATACCATACCCTGCCATATCACGTATTCTTTTCAGGGATTCTTCTTCTCTTTTTATTTCTAACTTAGCACGATCATCTCTTCCTTTCTTAGTACTATGTGCATAGACTTCTTTAAAGAAAGAAGTATCATGACTATTGAATGCGTCATAAAACTCTTCTACAGGTAGTTCATAAGATGTTAGGCTTCTTAAATTAAATAGATATACTTTATTTTGTGTCATCGTTTTTCTCCACATTTATATTTATATTCATGCTAAAAGATCTTCATAGGTTTTTTAATAGCAACCACATTATTTGTTCCTTGCTTTAAATAAACGATTCCCAAACCAAAAGCTAATTATGGCGGCAAAGATGGTTTGACTTTCCTCATCCCAGGCAACTAATATAGCAGGTAGTAAGTCTTCTCCACCTTGTGTAGCTAATAGCACATAAGTAATTTTAACAAATGCAAATATACTAAAGAAAGCATATGTTATAACTGGTCGCACCGATGCTTGTAACGCAGATACGAATGTAGATTTGTTTGCTTGTGCTAATGACTCAGCGTGTTTGTACAAACCTTTTACTTCTTCTATGTCTGCTTCTGCATCTAGTTCTTTTAATTTTAGTTTACTTAATTCTGAAGCATA
>Ga0315315_10004218_pt1 | contig 13254 bp, 13 predicted proteins | sample M140m3416metaG_FD_203699 | JGI IMG/M metagenome (GOLD analysis project Ga0315315, IMG submission 203699) | Ammonia-oxidizing marine archaeal communities from Monterey Bay, California, United States - M1 40m 3416 | ecosystem: Environmental > Aquatic > Marine > Intertidal zone | place: USA...
ACAAATATGCAGATGCGTGGGAACGTATCTTTGGCAAACCCGAGCCTAAAGTAAAAGAACACAAGAAGACTCCTTCACACGGACTTACTCAAGTCCATAAAGACAAAACAAAATATAATAGAAAGAAGGGTTACTCTACGGATTAACCTTGAGGGTCAGGTTTCTGTTTATAGTTTGGGTCACCAGGCCGTAGTGTTTCACTCATACCAGCTCGATTCACTCCATCTTTCTCATACGCCATTGACTTCATACTTGTAATACCTTCTTTACCTAAAGGAGATATTTCTTGATAAGACTCTTGTGTTAATAGTTTTATTTCTTGGAATGAAAGAGACATTGATTGTGATATTGGAGCTCCATTTGCAAACGTAGTATTGTTACCATTATTGAAATGGTCAACATCACACTTAGTGCAAACCATTGGTAAGAATCCTTCAACATGGTCTTTTAGAGGCCCGTCTATTTCAACATCAAATATGTTCGGAAAGTTAAAATAGTTTTCATCATCATTTACTTGCCAATCTGCTGATATAGAAGAACCAAAAGTATCGGGTAACATTGCAGTTCTAAATGTATAGATTATGTGATTGACCATTTGTGCTTCTCGTTCATTTCTAGGCCAAAATTCATATGAAAAACTCCATTCTCTAAATTCTATTCCTTCAAACATTGCTTCTTGCATTGGGTTTTTTGCACGACCCATTTTTACGTTTTCAGTTCCACCCGATAATGAGTTTAACATTGAAGTTATTTGTTGGGACGCTAATGCACCTACTCCTGAGGCACTATCTGTATCCATTAATCCTTTGAACCCGTCTTTTTTAAAATTAGAAACAGCTTTTCCCATCATTCTTGCAGACAAACCAAAGTCTGCTTTACCATAAGATGCAGCTGCAGTACTTGAAAGGTCAGAAGGAATATAAAGTGAAATTTCAGCACCGTTTCCTTTACCACCAAGTACATTATCTGCATTTGTGTTTCCTTTTTTATCTGCTTGATTTCTTCTAGGTCTTATACTAAAAACAAGATAGTTATCTAACTCATCTCCTACAGGATATATAAACTCACTTCCAGGCTCCCAAACTTCTTTTAGTGCCTTGTCTCTCATTTCTTTTGATGCAACAGTTGAAGTTTTTCGTTTCCTTTCTTCTCTCAAGTGTTTTTGTGCTTTCTCAGCTTCTTCGCCAAGTTGGTCTGTTACACTGTTATAATTTAAACTTTTTATTTTTGACGATATACCTTTCAAGGAATTGATTGCAGATTTCGCCTTGTTTACTTTATTGATTAATTTACTTAGTCCCATGTGATATAAATATTCCTGAAAGTTATTATAGAGTTATTGTTATTTATGTCATATAAAGGTCGGTTTCGTCCAAAGAACTGTAAAAAATATAAAGGAGACCCCACAAAGGTCTTTTATCGTTCTCTATGGGAACGTAGGTTTATGCATTATTGTGACACTACACCCTCTATATTAGAATGGAATAGTGAAGAGATTGTCATTCCATACGTTTCCCCTATCGATAACAAAGTACACCGTTACTTCCCCGACTTCTACATTAAAGTAAGAAACGTATCGGGTAAAGTTAGACGTGAGATTATAGAAGTAAAACCCAAAAGACAATGTGAACCACCCAAGAAACCCCAACGACAAACTAAAAAATACTTAAGAGAAGTTGCAACCTATGGGGTTAATCAGGCAAAATTCAAAGCCGCAGAAGAGTATTGTAAAAATCGTAAATACAATTTTAGGATATTGACCGAAGACCACCTCACCTGAGTATAAATAGATATATGGCAACCATATTCGAAGATTTAACGAAACTCAAACCTGAAGAGATTGCATCAAATAGTCAATTTGCATTAGAATGGTTTAGAACGAATATCAGAAGAATATTTGATAGAAGAAATGACGAAAGTGTTTATCTTGACGGTACTAAGGTCGGAAGAATTATAGAAGGGAATATGTATATGATGTTCTATGATGCAAAGACAAAAGATAAATTACCCTTTTGGGATAGGTTTCCTTTAATCATTCCTTTTGACACTAGGACTGTTGAGGACGGATTCTATGCAATTAACCTGCATTATATCCCACCTATGTTAAGACAAAGTTTGTTAGAAGAACTTTATAAATATCCAACATCTGAAGGTGTTGGTCTAGACTATCAATACTTTAGAAGTATTAGTAATTTAAGACCTGCGATACCATGTACAAAGAGATATCTTTGGAGTAGAATTAAAAGAGTTCCTTTACAGGTTGCAAAAGAATATTGGGACGTAGCTGCAATGTTACCAACAGGTGACTTCGGTGGAGTAAATAAAAATACGGTGTATTCCGTTTCTAGGAAAAGTGTATGAGTACAGTAGATGAAATAAAGTATAACTTTGATGTAGGTGCAAGGGGAAATAGGTATGACGTAAATTTCTTTCTTCCTGTTAATTTATTCGGTACTAAAGCTCAACCTGCACAAGAAGAAGTAAAAAATGCAGAAGGTGAAGTTACACAACCTGCAAAAGAAGCTCAACCTGCAAAACATGGTAATTCAAGAACAATGGGTTTAAGAGTAGAATCATGTAGTTTGCCAGGCAGAAGTATCAGTACTACTGGTTGGGCAGCACAAGGTCAAGAAAGACAAATGCCTGATGGGGTAATTGATGATGGTGGAACTATAGACTTTTCTTTTATATGCGACCAAAGTTTTGCAGATAGATTAATTATAGAGGCATGGAATCATTCAGTCTTTAGTGCAAAATCTGATTTAATGGAAAGAGAAGCACCTTCTGCATTTCCAGTCATGTCATGGTATGATGATTTTATTGGAAGAGTTGAAATCATACAAAGAAGAATTGACGGGAGAGGAAAGGAAGGTGGTTCTGCATTAAAGTATACCCTTGAAGAAGCATATCCAGTTTCATTTGATGAAATGTCATTAGGTCATGCAGAAGACGGAATAATGAAATTTAAGTGTACATTTGCATACAGATATTGGAAATCTGAGTATTATGATGCACCTAAGAGAAGTCTCCTAAATAAGGGAAGAGGTTTATTAGATGCACTACTTGGTGGTAGTAATCTATTAAGTAGGTTTGGTAAAGAAGGGAAAGTCCGTAAAACTTTAACCAACCTAGACACAAGAACATCACAAATTAATAATATATTTGGTGGTGGTTAATTACAATATGGAGTAAATTATGGGATTACCAATCCAAAAAGCACCTAAACATAGGTGCAAATTAAGTGATGGTTCGGAAGTAACATTTCGTCCATTTCTAGTTAAGGAACAAAAATATTTGTTACTTGCGAAAGAAGCTAATAGTGCTAGTGATGTACTAGATGCGACTAAGGACTTGATTATGTCGGTTACTGATAATAAAGTAAACATTAACAATATGCCGATGTATGATTTAGAATATCTGTTCCTAAAGATTAGATGTAAGTCTATAGGAGAAAGTCAGAATATTACTTTTCGTTGTCGTGGAAGAGATTGTAAAGCAACTCATGAAGAAATGGTTGAATTGGATAAGATTGAAATACAATTCCCTAACGGGAAGGTTGACAATACTGTTCAGTTAACTGAAGAAATGGGAGTTACATTACGTTATCCGAATGCGAGACAACTTGTAGAAGCAGATGCTATCGAGTTAGAAGGTGATAGACTTGTATATTTGTTGAAACATGGTATTCATACCATTTTTGATGCAGAAAGTGTTTATGACACTGATGATATACAGGACGCTGAATTAACAGAGTTTGTTGAAAGTTTAAGTATGCCTCAAGTAGAAAAACTTAATGGTTTTTTTGAAAATATTCCTACTTTGAGACATACAGTAGAATGGGATTGTTCAGTTTGTAGTAATGCAAATAAAGCAACCTTGGAAGGGTTACAAAGTTTTTTTTAGTAGCTCTTTCTCATGAAAGTTTGGTGAATTATTATAACACTAACTTTCAGTTAATGCAACATCACAAATATTCATTAACTGAGTTAGAGAATATGATGCCGTGGGAAAGAGAGATTTATATCGCTATGCTACTTAACTTCTTAGAGGAAGAAAAGGAACGGAAGAAACAACAACGTAATAGAAGATAGATTTATCATGATTTCGTGAAGTGATTTTTTAATTTAAATTATAGGAATTATAAAATGGCTGAAGAAAGTAAAACAGTAGATTCGAGAAACGAAGTCGAAATCGATTTAGAAAAATATATGGCACTCATCGAGAAACTCGATGAGCAAGAAGATGTCATAAAGGAAATGAAGGAAGATGCCATTAAGGCAAAACAAGGACTAGAACCACCTAAAAGAAAGTTCATAGACTTGTTCTTAGATGACAATGATATAAATGAAAAAGCAATCATTGGATTCATATCATTTTTCTTAATGACGATTTTTGGTATAACAGACTTAGTAACTGCACTTGCATGGGACGTAGATTTGAAAGTTTCAGAAACAATCTACACCTCATTTGTAGTTGTAACACTAGGTGCATTTGGTATATCAGAAGCTGGTAAAGCATTTGGTAAGTAAGACAAATAACTAAGGACAATTAAATGGCAGATTTAACTCCAATAGAAGAGTATAATAAGAAACTTAGAGAATCAAGTAGGGAACTTGAAAAACAGACTGGCTCTCTAAGAACTCCGTTTAAGCAACTTATTTCCGAAGTTCAAAATGTAAATGCTGAATTTGCAAAGGTTGCTGCTGATAATATTGGCGAGACTCAAAACACTTGGAAGGGTCTGATTACTCAAAGTAAAAAGAAAGCATTAATTGAAGAACAACTAAACAATAAAGAAGTCCAAGCAAGAACCAAAGCAGTTGAGAATCAACAAAGACGACAAGCGGAATTAGAAACTAGAAAAAAACAACTTGAAGAAAAATTCATTGGAGACAAAGAGGCACTTCTTGCAAGAGATACCTATGGAAAGAATAGTCTTACAAAATTAAATGAGAAGAAACTCGAGCTTGAAGAAAAGTATAACAATAGTAATTCAAATCAAAGAGCTAAAATAGCTACAGAACTTGAATCACTAGCAGGCACAATTAATACTAGGGAATCTAGTTTATCTAAAGTTATAGAGTCTGAAAAAGATAGAGAAATTGAATCAATCGATAACTCAATTAAAGAAGGACAAGAGTCATCTGTAAGAAATCAAATAGCTATTGATGAAGCAAATGAAAAATTTACTCAATCATTAGAAGATGCAGGTAAGACTGAAAACTATGATAAGTTTACAGGTGCTGTAAAAACTCTTACAGGTGGTATTGTAGACATTGAAGGAATCCTTGACCCTGTTGCAAATGTTTATGGAGCCTTTCGTGATTTAGGTGATGTTGCTGGTAATATAGCAGGTAAAGTTTTTGGGCCTATGGAGAAAGGTCTTCAAACGGTTGGTAAAAAATTATTTGGTGAGAAAGACTCTTTATCTGAAAATCTTGAAGATATTGGTGATACTGCAAAAGAATCTGTCATGGACGGAAAAAAATCTATCAAGATAGGCAAGAAAGAACATAAATCCCGAATGGGTTGGTTAGGTAAACTTGGAATGGGCACAATTATGCTTGGAGCATTCTTAGCTGCTGTAGTTTTACTCTACAATAAGTTTGAAAAATTTGCTGATTGGGTTGATAGGTTTATGGGTTGGAATAGACCTGAAGACCAAAAAGACGCCATGGTAGAAACCACTGATGAATTTACAGAAGGTTTGGAAGATAATAAAGTTTCTCAAGGTGAGATAGACGATTACAAAGACGAAACTGATAAACAAATTGCACTGCAAGAAGATTCGGTTGAATATGAAGAAGGTCGAGAAGATATCAAAATGGCAGAGAATGCAGCTCAAGTTGCAAGGACAACCATTGCAAATGCTCCAAAAGTACAATCTGGCGTAGTAAGAAATTTTGTAGGCGGTGTTACAGAAACAGCTAAAAATCTTTCTAATAATGTAGATGACGGTCTGAAGGGAACTAAGATAGCTGCAAATGCTGGTAAAGATGTGTTGAAAACAGCTGGTAAAACTACCATGGGTCTTATGAAAATGACTTCTAGAGGTCTATTACCTGTATCTATGTTATTGACAGGAGTGGAGATAGCTGCAAATCTAAAAGAATCTAAAGACATTGAAAAAACCATAGAAGCAATGTGGGATAGTGGTGAAATGGCAGAAGAAGATTATAGAGCTGCTAAAGATGCACTCGATAATAAGAGAAAACAAGACGTAAGAAAACCTTGGTGGCAAACTGGTGTAGGTGCTTTTGTTGCAACTGCTGTTGGGGTAGCACTAACTGCAACTGGTGTGGGTGCTCCTCTTGGTCTTGCTATTGTGGCAACAACTGCTGCTGGAGCTTCATACGCAGCTGGTAAAGTTGTTGATGCCAAGTATGACGGAGATGAAATTCTAGAAGAAATGGGTCTATTGCAAACAGCAGATAGTGCTAATGCAAACTTAGATGACATGGTAGACCTGCAGAAAGGTACTATTGATAAAGCAAATATGATTTTAGATGCGAACAACGACATTAACGATATTGAATCTGCAGGAAGTGCTGCTGGTAACGTGATTGCATCTTCATCTAATATTGACAACAGTCAGACAATTAGTACAAGTGGAACTACTCCACCAGTAGACCCTAACCAAAGGGCAGTAAACGAATAGGGTAAGATATGGCAAACAAATTATTTCAGAATTTTCCTACTATGACATACACTCTTGAGAGTGGTAAAGTTATTACTATAAAAGATTTTTTTCGTAAAGCAAAAATAGAATCTAGTGCGATAGACAATGTTGTAGATTACCAGTATTATGAAATACTTGACGGGGAAAGACCCGATGTAGTTGCAAGTAAATTATATGGAGATGGTGATTTACATTGGACATTCTTTTTAGTAAATGATTTTGATAACTATTATGACTGGTTCATGGACTATGAAACATTTCTTAATTACATGAATGAAAAATATCAAGGACAAAATTTAATTGTTGCAAATTCTAGTGACATAGTTACAACACCTACTTATGACCCAACACTAGTTTCTACAGATAATCCTCTCGGTCATAAACACGACAATAAAATTCTAATTGGAGAAACACTTACATCAGGAACTAAAACAGTAAGTGTATTATCGGTTGACCCAACATTCAATCGTGTAGTTGTTAAAGGTGATATTATTGAAGCGAATGACGTTATGGTCTCTAAGACAAATGAAGTTTTTGGAACTAATCTTTCTTTCACTGTACAGTCTGTTTCAGATTCACAAGACGGGATTCACCATTATGTAGATTCTATAGGAAATAAAAGAACTTATGGTGGAACAGGATATACACCAGTTACACACTATACAGAAGAACTGAATAATAATGAAGCAAAAAGAAGTATAAAGATTATTGAACCCTCAAAGATAAAAACAGTCTTAAGAGAATTTGAAAGAATAATGTCTAGTGAATAATTATGAATGATACAGTTAATGCTACAAGCGCTGATGACTATCTACAACCCTTTACTATTAAAGCTTGTCATATAGTAAACCAAGAAGGTTATTCAAATAATGTTGCAGGGGTCACTTCAGGATTTAACATATATGAAAGTATAGACTCGAAGTTCCTTACAGGAGATTTGATTATTACAGATAGTCTTAACCTGTTAAAGAATTTCCGTTTTAGTGGTCAAGAGTTTCTTCGTTTATCATTTTGTCACGGTAACGATGAAGGGCCTGTTTTAAACATGACATTTAGAATATACAAACTTAGTAAAATAATTCGAAGTAAAGAAATACAACAAGCGTATGAACTTAACTTTTGTGACCCTTCCGTTTTTCTATCAAACACCACTAGAATTAGTAGAGTATATAGAGGTTCGTATAGTGAAATGTTATTCAAAGTAATAAACAAAGATATGGGGTTACCAGTAAATTTACTTGGACATTGGGAATCTACAGAAACAGATAACAACCAATTCATTTGTCCAAACTGGACTGCAAACCAATTAATGAATTATCTTACTATAAACGCAGATAAAGGAACAAACTCTTCATGGAGAAGTGGTATGTTTTTATATCAAACCATGAAAGACGGATTCAATTTTAGGTCGATAGACAATATGTGTAGTGGTAAAACCGACCAATATTTTGGTGAAAGTAAAGTTCAAGAAGAAGTTCTTAAATTATTTTTTAAACCAACTACAGGTGCAAAAGACAAACCTTCTAGAGAACAGATATTAAGTGTTAAAAGACCACAACTTTTTGATACACTTGAAGCTTCAAAAAAGGGTGCGTATGCATCTAGGTCAAAAAATTATGACTCGGTTAGAAAACTAGAATCAGATGAATACTATGATATAGAAGATACTTTTAATAGAAGTTCCAACCATGTATCAGAATACCCTATGGTTAGAACAGAGTCTATGTTAACAATTTCAAATGGTCATGAACAAGGACTTACAACTGGTGAACAAATAGGTGACGAATATCCACCAGTAGTTACACTTCCATACTTTACACTACTTGCACCCAACAACCAACAAGACAACATGATAGTATATGATTACTCAACAAATCATGATTTTGATAATGGTAAAATAGAGAGTGACGATGTATGGTCAAATCATAAAATAAAGGATAATTCTAAATTAGAAAGAAAAGCTTTAAAACAAATATTAAATCAAAATAGACTTCAGGTTATCATTCCTGTAAGAACAGATTTATCGGTGGGGAATATAGTTGAGTTAAATATCCCCGAACCCGAACTTCAAGATAAACAGTCAGACACTAAGGATAAAATAGTAGACAATAGATACCTAATAGTAGATTTACAATTATCTCTTAACGTACAAACTTCAGAAGGTTCATTACAACTTGAATGTGTTAAAGAAAGTTTTGCACAACAAATTACTGAAGATGCAATTAAAGGTATGCTTGAAAAAAGTGCAGGTAGTGTAAACCGAATGACAGAAATGCCAAAAGGTAATGCATAATGAAGACTTATTACGGAATAATAGAAGACAGACAAGACCCACTTAAAATTGGAAGGGTTCGTGTTCGTGTGCATGGAATTCATAACGATAGAAAAGATTATATTTCAACACCCGACCTTCCATGGGCTCAAGTTATGTTACCGACTACTTCTGCAGGGTTATCAGGATTTGGAACACAACACGGACTTGTAGAAGGGTCTACAGTAATTTTATTTTTTAAAGACGAAGACTCTTGTCAACAACCAGTAGTAATTGGTTCGACTGCAGGTATTCCTCAGTCAGGTTATAAAGAAGACGGATTAGATGTTCTAATATCAAGACAAGTGGATAAAGGATTTAATGACCCTAGAAGATTAACAGTTGCAGATTATAACGACACACCTGATGGAACAAATCCACAACATTCACCTAAAAGAGGATTTGGATTAACAACTGCATTAGATACTGCACCTAAGATTTATGAATCTAGAGATATAAGTTATATCGGAAAAGGTTCTTCTGTTACAGAACCCACACTTACTAAAGATGATTTACCATATTATCCATTGTATACTGATAATTCAGACTTATCAAAACTTGCAGACACTACTGATGAAACAGGTCTTCACGCAGGAAGAGATATACTTAAAAGTGCAGGAGTTAAATTTTTGTCAGGTAAGGAAGAAATTAAATCTCCTGCAAAACCAGTCTACCCGTATAACAAAGTTCTTCAAACAGAATCAGGCCATGTTTTAGAAATAGATGATACACCTAGTGCCGAAAGAATTGCAATAGAACACCGTTCAGGAACGTTTCAGGAGATTCACCCTGACGGTTCTCAGGTAACTAGAATTGTTAATGATAACTACACTATTATTTGTAGAGACGAAGACGTGTTTGTTGGTGGAAAGGTTAACATTAAAGTTCTAGGTGATGCAAATATTGAAACCGTAGGAAAACTTAATCTTAAATCATTTAGTGACGGTAAGATTGATATAACTGGAAAACTTGATATTGAATCAGGTGGAGACTTAACCATAAAATCTGCAAAAGATGTAATCGTTAAAGCAACTAAATTTAGACCGAACTCTTAATTATGGTTCTAGAAATTACAATTACTAAAGGCACAGCAGTAGCGCCTTTAGAACCTAAAATCCCATCAGCACTAGCGTGTCCTGAAGGGGATATTTTTTCCCTACCCACAAAAGAAGAGATTGTAAATGCATTCAATGAAATAGCTGCAATCCCTGGCCAACTTCAGGCAAAAGTTCAGGAAATGAAGGCAGAAAGGGAAAAAGAAATTGCAGACTTATACAAACAATTAGAAGAAGCAGAAACAGAAGAAGCAAGATTAGCGATACTCAAACAGATTGACGAAAAAGAAAATTTTATTAAGAATCAAATCTTAGGTGAAATACAAGAACAGATTGATGACGTTATAAAAACGATTGAGGATTTTGTTGAAAAACTTTCAGATATTCTATCTCCATATTGGGATAAAGACGGATTAAATCGTGATTGGCAAAAAGAAGCAAGAGACGCCTTTAAAGAATTACTTGAAGAGTTCCATACATACATTCCCACAAAAATTGCAGAACTTATTTCAAAGATTGTACCGATAAGTTTTACAATCAACATAATGGGTTTAGATATCAATATCATAAAACTGATTACCTCTCCTGCATATAAAAAAGAGTTGATAGACCAAATTTCAGGTATACAATTTGATTTACAAATAGTAGATAAGTTTAAAGAGATTCAAAAGATTAATGAAGAGATAGACAAACTAGTAGAAGAGTTAGCAGACCCCGATATTAGTATGGAAGACCATATAAAGAAAAGCGAAGAGTTAGAAGCACTAGAAAAGAAAAAGGCAGATATGTTAGTTTCTATTGACGACCTCTATAAACTAAAAGATGAATTTGTAGATAAATTTTTCCAAATGGTTCCCGAAGAGTTTAGACAATTTGACGGTGAGTTTGGTGTACTTGATAACAAAGCTAAGGCAAAGATAGTTTGGAATTACATAAAGACTGAAGTTAAGAAGTATATGCAAAACACTCTTACTGCAGTCTTTGATAAATTGATTGGTATCTTTGATAAGATTTGGGATTTACTTGGTCTACCCGATTTACCTTTTTCAGAACTATTAAAAATTATGACCTTTGACATTAAGGCATTAATAGACGGTGCAATCAAAGCTCTAAAAGAACAGTGGGAAAAATTAAAAGATAGTTTGCAAACAGATATCGGTAAACTAAATCGCAAAATTAAAAAACTCAAAGAAGAGTTAGCAGACCCCGACATTAGTATGGAAGACCATATTGCAAAAACTGAAGAGTTAGAAAAATTAATTCAAGAGAAAAAGGATTTAGAAAATAAGTTAATAGAAGAAGGTGGTAAGTTTAGAAGTATAATCAAAGAAAAAATATTAGGACTTGAACTTTTTGGGTTCAGTATCAAAAGTATTCTAGGTGAAATAAAATCAACTGCAGCTTCAATCGAAGAAGAGATTTCAGAAATGCTTTTAGCACTGGAAGACTTTAAACTGAATTGGCATAAGAAAATAATGTTTGATTGGGTTAAGATAATTAAAAAGTTTCTTAGTGCAATAGGACTTGGTGGTATATTTGAGTTTGTTTTCCTAACATGGTGTGACTTCTTAAAACTAATCGGTATGCCTTTTAGTATTGATTTGAAACTTCCAGCGATTGCAGGTGTTATGGCTGCAGTTGTAACAGAAACTAAGAGTGAGACTAAACCTAATTCAGACGACACTAATGATGACGGGGTTGCATTTTCAAATGGTAATGGTGAACAAACTGCATATTCTGTTAGTACTGGAACAGGAACAGTCCACGCATTTGTAGACGGAGTAGAGATTGAACACGGAAGTGGAGTAACAATCTCAGGAAACAATGTAACCTTTGACACAGCACCTGCAGAAGGAGTTAATGTTTCTATAATTAAGATTTAATTTAGTTGTAGGCAAAGTATAAATAGATATATGGCAATAGATATAACCACTACTAGTAAAAAAACTGCAGTTTCAGAAACAGCATATTCTGATTTAGATGTTCATTTTAAAAGACACCCTAATACAGGAGATGTAGTTGTAAGGAAAGATGCAGATGCAGTTAAAAGAGCTGTAAGAAATATCATATTAACTAATACTTATGAAAGACCGTTCAAGCCTGGTTTTGGTGGTTCAATAAGAGATTTACTCTTTGAATTAAATACCGATAGAAAACTTAGGAAAGCAAAAAATAGATTGAAGTCTATGATTGAATTATTTGAACCAAGAGTCAGTAATGTTAGAGTTGGTATAAACAGTATAGATGCAAATGAAATTGCTTTAGAGGTAAATTATTCTATTAGAAACGGTCTTCCGAATCAATCAATCGATATGACATTAACAAGGGCAAGATAACATGGCAATAAAAAGTTCACAAATAAACGTCACGGATTTAGATTTCGATGACATCGCAGAAAATTTAAAAGCATATCTACAAGGTCAAGACAAATTAAAGGACTATGACTTCGAAGGCTCTACTATGTCAGTACTAGTAGACTTACTTGCATATGCATCACATATAGGTGCAGTAAATACAAACATTGCAGGAAGTGAACTATTCTTAGATTCTGCCCAAATCAGAAAGAATGTAGTATCTCGTGCAAAGGATTTAGGATTTGTACCTGCGACAGAAAAGTGTGCAAGTACAATCGTAGATATTGCAATCAATAATGTAAGAAATGCAGACGGAACTTCCCCATCAATTTCTGAAATGCAACTTGAAAGGGGTAACATTTTTGAAACAACCTTTGACGGAAATGTATATCAATTTTTAGTTCCCAATACAGTTAAACCAACTCAAAATGGTACAACATATAACTATGCAAGTGTTCCGTTAGTTCAAGGAATATATGCAACAGACCAATTTGTATTTGATTCACAATTATCTAATCCTAAATTTGTATTGTCAAACTCAAGAGTTGATAAATCAAGATTAGAAATATCAGTTAACTCAGCTGGAGTTTCTAGTGCATATACTGAAGCAACAGACGTATCCAATATAAAAACAACTTCAGAAGTTTATTATACACAAGAGAACGAAGACGGTTTCGTGGAAGTTTATTTTGGTGACGGAACACTAGGTGCATCTCTTAAAGACGGAGATGTTATCACTGCAACTTACATTATCGTTGATACAATTCATTGTAATGGTGCTAAGAATTTTTCACAAATAACTGCAGTTAATGGTTATACGGATTCTACTATCACGACATTATCTTCTGCAGCTGG
>Ga0315315_10004220_pt1 | contig 13252 bp, 11 predicted proteins | sample M140m3416metaG_FD_203699 | JGI IMG/M metagenome (GOLD analysis project Ga0315315, IMG submission 203699) | Ammonia-oxidizing marine archaeal communities from Monterey Bay, California, United States - M1 40m 3416 | ecosystem: Environmental > Aquatic > Marine > Intertidal zone | place: USA...
CCGATGCAGACGCCGATGCAGACGCCGACGCCGACGCCGACGCCGACGCCGACGCCGATCCCAACCACCTGGACATCGCGACCATCATCTCAATCGACGTCCGAAACGAAGACGGAGAGATTCTCGACGAGTACCACGCCGGGCATGCCCTCAACATCGAGATCGTCCTCGACCCGGTAGCATCGACCCCGGCTGAAGTCGCAGCGATGCACAATATGCACATCGGACTCGTGACTCGGCTTGAAGATGGTGAGTCACCTGAGGATGGCTGGACCTGCTACCTGGGCGACCTGAGCGACACCAGCTTCCAGCTGACCGATGACGGTCACGTCGTGTTTGACTCCCACTACCCAATCCCGCAAGACTGCCTCGTCGACGACGAGACTCAGGTCTTCAACCTCTGGGTCGCAATAAACCCAGCCCGCGGTGACGACGACAGCGTCGAGATGAGCGAAGGTGACGTCAACACACAGTACTTCAACCGCTTCTTCGAAGACACTGACGGCGACAACCGCAACGAGCTCTGCCTCGACCGCGACGGAACCCCAGGCTGTATCTACGACCTGACCGTGAGTGCATCGCCTGGACACAATGTCGGCGTGAGCGCTGTGGACCTCGACAGCTCCGTCATGGTCTTCTCATCTGATCACTGCGATGCTGTGAAGCCCACAGACGCTCACCTGCCGCTCGAGCTCGAGCTCAAGATTCGAGGCTCCGATGCCCACGACGGTGAGAACACTGACCACGTCTACTCTGACCCCATGGGCGACCTGCTCGGCGAGGGTGGAAAGGTGGACGTCAAGTTCGCCATGTGCCCACGCGGTGACTACGGCGACTGCATCGACACCCAGTACCCGCTCAGCATCTCCAAGACGGACAGCGAGGGAGTGGAGCTGATTGATGATGTCCACGCCACTGTCAGTCTGATTCCTCACCAGCCGGCCCGAACAACCCTCGACACCTACGTGGGCCAGGACACAGAACTCTGCGAGGCCCTCTCAGGCACGCACGATGAACACGACTGGTCAGGCTACTCGAGCTTCAACCTCTACACCTGTGCCGCCGTACCCTTCTCCGAGTCAGGGCACGGTGACGGTTCCGACAACAACTGTATTGTCGACATCGTGCGCGTCATCCGCGAGTACCCCAAGGTCGATGAGACGAGTTCCTACGAGACCTCTACAACCTTCACGCGTAACGTCGGAAACTCCGTCGTGGGCGTCAACGCGTCCTTCATGACACTGAGCCGCCTGGACCTCAGCGGAGCCTACACCAACACCACTGCAGACGTGAACATCAGCGGCTGGCTGAGCATCCCAATCACCAACGCGGCCGTCGAAGGTCGGGCCTGGGTCTCTGTTGTGGGCTCTGGTGCAGCTGGAAACCTGGACATCTTTGGTAGCCGAGTCTGGGACTACGACCAGACCATTCCAGAGTTCATCTACGAGGACGACCTCACCTTCTCTGACAGCTACTGTGGGTCCTACACCTATGGTATCGCCGGCATCGGCCTGGTGGCCTCCCTGTGCCTTGACGGAAGTGCAGGCATCACGAATGCCCTCTCCATCACCGCGGCCGAGGGTGGCATTCCAGAGTTCGCTGACTCTACAAGCTATGGACTGGTCGAGGCATCGATCACCCCAGCTGTAGACATGGGGCTGACCGCCACAGCGTCTGTCGACTTGGCAGCTGTAGTCGGCGGTGTGAACGGCGTCTTAACCATCGTCTCCTCGAGCCTTCCTGCCACGGCAGACCTGGCATGGGGCTTGGTTGATGGCCCAGCACTCCTCACAACCTACAGCGCAGGCCTCGACCTGGAGAACACGCTCCTGTCTGGCTCCGTCAGCGTCTTCGTGAATGCTCTGCAGCCACGCTGGTGCTACGGCAGCTGGGGCATCCCTTACCCATGTGCCTACTGGGCCAACGTCGTGAGCCAGCCCTTGGTCTCATACAGCGGCTTTACGTACAACTACGAACTGCTCAGCGACAGCGGCAGCATCCTGCTTGAGCCCTAGGGCTGAGCTGTGCAACTGAGTCGCCGGACCTGGGGTGGCGGTGCGCTCCTGGGCGCAGCGCTACTGCTGTGGTTTGTGAGCTCAACACAGACCGGTCAGGACGAGACTACGGACCCATCCGCAGCATCCAAGGCCGAGGATGAAGTCGACGTTGAGTCTGGTTGTAGCTTTGGTGTAGGGCAGCGAATGGCGCTGCACCTCAAGCGCTCGAGCACCTTCTGGATCGACCCCAGCGCCATCATGGACAAGCACCTCAGCGGCGCACTCACAAAGCCACAGAACGACACCGTGTCGGACTCTTGGCTACTCCTCTGGAGCGTAGAGTCCGTCGACGTTCACGGTGCAGTGATTCGCCTCCTGGGCGTTCCGTCCAGCAATGCACGCAAGAGCAGCAATGGCCTGGCCAAGCACCGTGCTGAGGTGCCGGTCCTTCTACAGGTTGCACCCAACTGCGCCTTTGGACAGATTGGTGCTGTTGAGGGCACCAACCCAGCACTCTTGCGTGACTGGCAGGCCCTGCTGACCTTGGTTGAATTTGTCTGGCCCCCCGGAGCCGGGCGCACGTGGTCGAGCGTCCAAGACGACACCACCGGTCGCTACGCCAGCAGCTACAGCCTGGCCGCCGACAAGACCATCTCGCGAACCCGAAATGCCTTCCTCTCGACCAACCCACCGAGACCTGGAATCAAGGCCAAGGCCACCATCTTGGCATCCCGCGGTACCGCGAGCCGCGACGGTGATCTCGGCTGGTTTACGACACTCGATGTGCACGAACACGTCCAGGTCGACGTTCCGGTAAAGGGACGCTTCGCGGACGTAAAGACCACCCTCTCTCTCCGCTCAGTGGATGTGCCTGATCACGACTTCTGGGATGCCAGCATCGACATGGAGCTGGTCTCATGGACCGAGGCGCATGACCTGAAGGGGCAGGGTGCCGGCGGCCTGCGCTTCTCCGGTGATGCGGTCGACCCAGCCTTAGTGGCCCTCGATCTCGACAAGCTCATGGGTGTCTTCAGCGGACTGCTCGCCGAGGATCGTGTGGGTGCCTTCCGCATACTGGTGCACTGGCTGCGGCACGACCCCAAGCGGGCTCAAGCGCTGCTCGACGCCATACGTGCAGGACAGATACCAACAGAGCTCCACGATGAGATGTTCCATGCGCTCGGCATGGCGGGTGGCCCAGAGGCACGGGCTGCACTGCTCGAGGCCGCCGCGAGCCCGGACCTCTCCCGAGCCAACCACCTACAGGCCCTGGCAGCGCTCAAGGGCATGCCTGAGGTGCACGCAGAGACGGTCGACTTCCTCGCAGGTCTGTGGAATGACCGCTCGAGTCCACCGAGCATTGAAGAACGCGCAGGACTGCTCGCATCAGGAGCCCTGCTCAACAGGCCCGATACGCCCGATGAGCTCCGTCGAGAAGTAGAAGAGAGCCTGAAGTCAGCACTCGAGGATGCCGACGGAGCAGAAGAACTCTCCGCTGTACTGGGCGCCATCGGCAACACCCAGGACGATTCCTTTGCCGACGACATCCTGCCCCTGCTCGACTCCGACAATGGCCAGACACAGATTGCCGCCTTCGACACCCTCAATCGCATCGGCAGCGCTCCAGCACCCGATGAGGCTCTCGAGGCTCTGGTCGATCTGCCGACGACCCGCGGGCAGGGCTACGCGTCAAAGGCTCTCCAACTCCGCGCTGAGGACGCCACCGATGAGGATGTCCTCTGGGCCATCTTCTTACTCAATGAGCCAGAGACCACTCCCTTCAGGCGGGGTGCGCTCATCGAATTCTTGGGCGCTCTGGTCGACCGTCCAGCGGCACGACAAGGCCTCATCGACTGGTTCCAGATCGAGACTGATGTCAACCTCCTCAAGCTGATTGGTCGCTACATCGACGGCGAGGCCCTCTCGCAGTGACCAGGCAATCCCGGTGGACACTCCTCAGCCTCATCTGGCTCACCAGCTGTGGGGCGGAGTCAGAGTCGGACTCCAAGCCAGTCCATCCTGAGGACTGCCCTGCTGACACCGCAGCGCCAGCAAGCGACACAGCCTCAGCGGATACCGGGACCGACACCGGGATCCCGCCTGATGACTCTATCTGCCCCACTCTGTCCTGGCCCGAGCACATTCCAGTCGCTGCGAGCACCGTCCTGCCAGTGCAGGGGGATCGGAGTGAGACCTGGACTGTAGACGCCGATCCAGGCATCTCCGGGGCGGTCGTTATCGGGGTCTGGTCTGAGGATGAGGACGTGGGTCCAGATGTCTGCTACCAGCTCGACAGTCTCACCGCTGACGGGGAGGTCTGGGTTCACCTACCGACTGATCCCATCGATAGAGGGCTTGCATGTCTCTCATGTCCCGAGCGGGTAGCCGTCAGGCAAGGAGCGGGCTGGTTTGTCCTCCGAAACTCTGGGACCACAGGACCCATGAGCGAACTCACACTCCAGGTTGGTATCCGCGACTGCGAGACGGGCGCCCCAGCACTGACTGAGCTTGGCGACACCATTCCTGAGACTGTCACTGTGGCCATGGGTCGTCTCGAGTCTGAGCCAGACACACCCATCCGCATCCCGATTCATCTTGTGAACGCCTCCTCTTTTGACCTGGCTGCCATCACCGACAGCACCGCGGCTGCGGCAACAGCGCACCTGAGCCCTGCAGGCCTCACGGCTGAGATATCGATGACCACAAGGCTCTCTCCGGGCGACACTACTGCGACCTTCGAGGGCGCAGATCGCTCGGGCCTGAGGGCGATTCTGTCAGCAGCGATGGACGCCCGCAGCGAGGGCGATGACGCTCCAGAGGCTGCACTACCGGTGGTCCTGGTCGACTGTCTACGAGAGACCGGACTCGCCGCAGGCACCGCTGAGGCGCTGACAACAGCCATACCGGGCGTTCCTGCGCATTCCTGCAGTCAGGATGCGATATTCTTGAGGGTCGGCCAGTGCACAGGTACAGAACCGACCGCCTATCCATGGACGGACGACTCACTGGGCAAGGTGCTCGCCCATGAAATCGGACACTTCCTGGGGCTGTACCACTCAGTCGAGTCCGACGGCACCGAGGACCACCTGACCGACACCGACGAGAACAACTTGATGAACTTTGCGACGCTCAGCAGCGCATCCTCTGGGCTCTCCGCGAGTCAGATCTCCGTGCTTCAGGTTCACGCGTACTTGCTGGGGTCCACGAGCGATACCGACTAGCCCCGCTTGCGCTGAGCCGCTCACTTTCACTACTGTGTCCACCACTGGGGTTCTGTCCAGGCGTCAAAAACCAAGCACTGCCTGGCACTCAGCGGACCCCTTACACGTCACATCGACTGAGACTCAAGCCCATGAACACCACCCTCTGCTCAATCCTCGCCCTCTGTCTTGCTGGCTGTACACAGACGCCCGAACCCCAGACGCCCGAACCCCAGAGCACCGCCCCCAGGCCGACGGCACCATCGCCAGCCACTCCGGCGGTGACCACTGCTTCAGGCGCTGCGGTCACCCTCCCTGCTGACTTTGCAGTCACACGTGCTTTTGTGTTCATCCCACAGTGGGAAGGGGCTGAGGGATTCTCAGCGGGCGGAAAATATGTGATTCAAGGTGATGGCTTCAGCGACGACAGGAGCACGCTGTCCGCAGGTCTTCAGATACACGGACTCGCCCAGGATGGTCGCGGTCAGGTCGCATTCACAGTGGTGGGCGAGAGCATCAAGGCCGACAACGTCGAGGTTCAAGCGGTGAACCACAACGGAGAGAAGTTCTCAGGCACAGAGGTCAACATTCTCATCCTCAAGCCGAGCACATCCGGCCCAAACTCACCGGGCTACGACCCCGCGAGGGCTAAACTCATCAAGCAGATCCCCGACAATGTCAGGCCTGAAGGCGAGGCCAATCACCAGCTGAGCCTCGGCATTGATCTCAACGGAGACGGTCACCCGGAGTACGCTGAATTCAGCCACCACTGCAAGGCCGAGCAGGCGCCCTACCCCATCGACGACGCGGGACGTGCTGCATGGGAGACCAAGGCTGGAGAGGTTGACTGGGACTACACCTGCCGAAACACGTATACGCGCAGGCAGGGAAGCTGGGTCAAGGGAGACCGACAGACACCCATGTAGACTTGGGCACTCAGCCCAAGGACTTGGCACCCCAATACAGCCACTGCTCGCCCACCTTGTGAAACACACTGTGCTCCTCGAGGCGGCTCAGCTCACCGCCAAGCTCGAGCGATGCTGTGAAGTGGACATACCCTGTGGCCCCGTCCTCGCTGTGGCTGTGAATACACAGGTCACTAAAGACATAAGTGTCGCAAAATTGTGCGACAGACTGACTCCACTGGGCAGCGTCAGCCTGATGCTGTGGCCCTCCAGTATGTGTTGTGCGCAGAATATGGCTGACGGCAGCTGTGGCGTAAGCTGTGTATCGAGATCGCATCAGTGTCTCTGGGCTCGACGCCAGCCTGCCCTTGAGAATCGGTCCACAGCAGCCCTTAAATTTGCGACCACTGTGGCAGGGGCATGGTGTGTTTGCTGAGCGTCTCATGGTGCAGATGGTAGCCTAAGCGCCACATCGCGGTGGCGGTCATCGCGTGCAAGCCTGAGAGGCATCCCTGTGCAGCTTCGAATTCTCCAGTCTGATGATGTACCGGCCATGTGGCGCATCAACGAAGAGGGCCTTCCCGGTGTGGGAGAAGTCTCCGAGGCAGCCATGGCTGATCTGCTGAGCCTCTCCACGCTCCCTCTCGGCGCCTTTGATGGCGATGAGCTGCTGGGCTTTGTGCTCTGCTTGCTGCCAGCCACCCGCTACGCCAGCCTGAACTACGGCTGGTTCAACGCACGGTACACATCGTTTCTGTACGTCGACCGAATCGCAGTGGCAGAGGCCCACAGAGATCGGCAGGTCGGTACGAGACTGTACGCCCAGGTCATTGCTCACGCTGACAAAAACCAGCAGCCCGTTGCAGCAGAGGTGAGCCTGCGGCCGCCCAACCCGGGGTCAATGCGCTTTCATGGCCGACACGACTTCGTAGAGGTGGGCACCCTCGACCATGGCTACCAGTCGGTCACGATGCTGATGCGCGGGGCATGACAAGACGTCGACTCACAGCGTCCTCAGGAGCCCCTGAACATGAATAATGATTCACTGGCTCGCTTTTATACTGAGCCACGATGAGCTCACCAGCCACACACGTACGATCTAAAAAATAGTGATTATCAAGGAAATACTTACAAAAAACAGCGAATCAATTATGGGCCCAACTCAAAACCAACTGGAGTCACCCATGCTCAGCTCATCTATCTTTTCTCTTATTCTCATCGGATGTCCAGCCAAGAGCACGACTGAGACCGCAGCCCCAAAACAGGCTGTCGAGACCGCCGTAGCTGTGGCCACTGATGCTCCACCAGATGGTGACTGGAAGGCTGTTTATCCAAACATGCCGAGCGGACCGAAGATGATTCTCCTCAGCGGCAACCCTGGTGAGGGCGCGTTCTCGGCGATGGTCAAGCTTCCAGCGGGACACGGATCTGAGCTTCACACACACCCTGCAGCCTTCCACGGTGTCAGCGTCTCAGGCACCGTAACCAACGGTCGGACTGCAGAAGATGCTGTTGAGCTCAGCCCAGGAAGCGTATGGACACAGCCTGCAGATGAGGCCCACTACACTGGCTGTGCAGGAGACACTGACTGCATCTTCGTCGGTCACATGGAGGGTGCAATGGGCACCAACACGGCCGATGGTCCAGTCGAAGCCTCAACTCAGACCATTACTGCTGGTCCCGACGTCACCTACACACCCGTGAACCTCGAGGCTCCCCAGGGGCCAGGCATGTTCGCCCTCTCTGGAGACATGACCAAGGGTGCCTTCACCGCAGTGGTGAACTTCCCTGGTGGAGCAACCAGCCCGAAGCATTCCCACTCCTCATCTTACGCTGCGGCAGTCGTCTCAGGAACCGTAAGCCACGGTGGAGACACCAACATGAACGCCGGTGACCACTGGACACAAGAAGGTGGCGCTGCCCACGTGACAGCATGCGCGAGCGAGACACCCTGTGTGTTCTTCGTGTCCATGGAAGGTGCCATGGACATGACGCCTGCCGAGTAAGTCGCCGGTCAAGGCTGATGTGCGCCCGCCGAGGTCCTGAGGATCGACGCGGGCGTCTCCAATTATTGCTTCCTGAACTCGCTAACGAAGTCCCAGATGACCCTGTGCGCAGGGAGGCCATCGATGCTCTCAGGCCAGGAGTGCCCTCCACTCGATAAGCGATGGTGCTCGACACGGACCTCGCCATCGCAGCCATCATGCACCACATGGAGACCGGACCCATGGGTATCCTCGGTCACCTCAGAGCAACCATTCTTGTCACTCCAGAAGTCGACCAGAGCTGGAATACCCACCATGGCTCCAACCAAGACCCATACTGATGAGGGGTAGAGGAGACGAAATCAGCACCTCGAGCGAACTCTCTCTGGCACCAAGCTGTGAGAGAGGCAGCAATACAGCGTGGTAGCAGACTGGGCTCGGGGCAATCAAATCCCAATGCGGTGGTTTGATGAAATCCTATCTGTAGAGCCCGTAGAAGACGTGAGGATCGATACCTGCTGCCATCTGAGCAACACAGGAATGGAGTTGGTCGCTGATGAGCTTGCTGACACCCTCCAGCCGATACTGCTACCGCCGCTACCCGAGTCGCCAGAGCTCTAAGGCCGCCCCAGATTCAGCAAGGGTTGTCAGCAAAAGAGCCATCCGAGCAACTGTAGCTGTAGCCGAGGTCCTCACAGCTATCCCCTGAGTGGAAAGTCCAGCTCGAGTCATTGATCTCGTCTTCGTCCCACTCATCACACTCGGCCTTATCCCAGCCGTCCTTACACAGACCGTTTCCGGGACTGGACTCGCCTACACAGGCGCCACCCGATCCGCCGCACCCAGCAGCCAGTGAACCGAAGCCCAAGAAGAGAACCACAGAGAACAATCGCACACCCACCATGAGTACCCCTTTAGGTCACCCCAGCAGACCGTAGATAGAAGAGGAAGTCAAGGGACGACCTGAAGCTTCGATATCACCCTGGATCACACAAAAAGACCCAACAAGGCCATCAGTCGCTATGCACTCCCACATCGGAGCTCCGCAACATTTCTACTGCCTCCACCACCTCAGCATCATCACTCCGATAAAATACCGGAGGCTGCTGAAGCGGGGCCTCCAAGCGAAGTGACTCGGGCCCATCATAGACATCACCTGTCCACAGATGAGTCCACTCTCCTTCCGGCAAATAGACGTCTCGCTCACTGATGCACGAGAACCAACCTGAACACGCCTCAAGAACTGGAGCGACGAGGAGGGAGCGACCCAGCAGAAACTGGTCATCAGACTCATGAGCAGTCACGTCCAAAGGATGGTGTAGCCACATATGCCGAACAACCGGCCAACCCTTCAACTCAGCTTCATCAAAGCGAGCCTCCCGATATTCAGCCAGGCCAGCAAAAACGCGACTCACCCAAGCAAAGTGTTCGAGTTGGTCCTCGTCATAGACCTGCGCGTTCGCTTCGGGCTGATTTCCTTCGTGAGTTCTAAGCAAGCTCGTAAAGGCAGACATCTCTCCCCAGCGCTGTAGGAGATCCGCATCACGCGAATATCCCAGACCAAAACGACTGAGCGACGTATACCCGCCAGTATCAGAGTGATTCAAGGCGAGGCCTGAGAAGCCTCCATTGATCAGTCCCCGTAGAGCCGAGGTCATCCCATCGTAGCGGTCCCAGGTGGTCAATTGGTCACCCTCCCAGAACATCAAGCTGTGCGAAGGACTACGTGTATGACCAGACCGGTTGAAGGTCAGAACCTCCCCCAGTAGGCCAGCCTCTTCAATGGCTTCTCGATTCAAGCGCATCCACTCAACGGGGTATTGGTTGTGGTACTCCGCAGCCGAGCTCCCATCATGGAGCGTTGCCTCAAAAGGAAGTGCTTCCGCGAAGTCAACCATCCATCCGCTGCAGCCAGCACGCTCCACCATCTCTTCAACGATGACGGACTTCATCCACTCTCGAGCTTCTTCATTGGTGAAGTCGAGCAGCGCAACATCAAAGGCTGTCACCGGCAGAAGGAGAGTGTCGCCGTCCTCATCCTTCACGAAGTACCCACCATCCTCACCCTCTTCAAACAGGTGCCGGGAGGGTTCTACTTCCCTCTCGGAGAGGTCGAGGAACATTGAGTTGATGTAGCAGAGCGCACGGATGTCATCTTCAGCGAGTTCGTCTCTCCAGTCATCCCAACCGGGATGCTCATCCTCATCTAAAACCCAATTCCAAAGTACTTGCTCCCCGATGAATGTGACATTTATACCGGACCAAGTCTGGTTCCAGACGCCAGCAATCTCGACGCCAGCATCCGTCATTTCCTCAACCAAGGCCAAGCTCTCCTCGAGTGGCCTGGCGAGCGCGACAATTGCACCACTCTGGGTCCACTCCGGGGGCTTTGGCATTCGACCCGCATACTCAGTAAAGCGCTCAATCAGCTGCAGAGGTGAGTCTCCATACAGAGACTCCCAGGACATATTCGCGGCATAGAGTCGAATCTCTGTGTCTTCGTCTTCCCTGAAATCAAACTCTGCGTAGGCGGTGTCCTTCAAGAATATCGATCGAAGGTCACTTGTGATGTATTGAGGCGCTGCGTAATAGGTCGTACCTTCGTCGCCGGCCGATCCTGGAGATGCGACATCAACCGCAGTAGCGATGATCGGATGTCCTCGGCCGACACCGCCCTCCTCTGCTAAAACCGAGATCTGGCGCCCCTTGAGGTTGAGCGTGTCGTGGGGAAACTGCTCACCCATGCCATAAATGCGCTCACTCGCGCGAGAACGAACACGGATGCTGCTGAAATTGAGGTCCGAGGTTGACTCAGACTCAAGGCTAAATGCGAGCCGCCCCTCAGCCGCCTCACATAGCATCAGCGAGAACGTGGTCTCTGCACACCGATAGTCATCATCGTCAAAGACTCCGAGAAACTTGACCGCACCTTCCGCGGTTCGCGACTCGGTAAAGCGTGCTTGGTCACATGTAAACGATTCCTCAACCTCGATGTCAAAGGAGCCTTGGTGTTCCTCAGCATGGAGGTCATGCTCCCCTAAGGCCAGCCAGGAGCCTGAGGAGGAATGAAAGACCGAATGTGAGAAATCATCGGCGTGCAGCGCATATAGCTCGCCGAGATCATCCATCTGCACGATGAATCCACCCACACTGAAGCTACCCGCAGCCTCTGAGGCCTCACCAAAAGCTGTCCCCTCATCACACCCCCTTAGGACTCCGGGGCCACCGGTGTCATCGTCAGCGGCACCTGAGTCGTCAGCTGAGGTCCCGGTGTCGCCACCCGAGGTCCCGGTGTCGCCACCCGAGGTCCCGGTATCGCCACCCGAGGTCCCGGTGTCGCCACCCGTTCCACCCTGACCAGTATCTGAATCTCCTGGAGCTGCGGAGTCATCCGTAGCTGGGACCGTAGGCAGACAAACCCCATCAGCGATCTCGGTTCCGGGGCCACACTCAACAGAGGGGGCACCTTCCTTCTCATCACCGCAGCCTACAGCGAACATGCTCCACCCAAGTAGGGCCAACGCTTTCACAGGGTTTACCATGTCATCACCTCGCAGTTTATTGGCCTTACAAGACCGCAGATCGCCCATCAAGTCAAGCGCGCTCACACCTCTTCGGAGCCACTCCAATGACCTCAAAAGGCGTGAACAATAGCGAAACCAAGGACATCAACACAACTGAACACTATACCCACCCTGGGTGTGGCTGTTCACGCGGCACGCTGCTCAAGTGGAATACCCTTTGTGTTCATTATCTCAGCGGTGGACACCAGAAACACGACGTCCAAAGTGCAGGGATGCCCACATCTGGCCCTCTGGGCGATTGAAGAAATTCCAATCCCAAGCACGATGCCTTTGGAGTTGATGAAGGAAACTACTGGGCCCGAGAGTCTTATCTGTTCACACGCATGATCCGTACCCAGGCCTGGGCCTAACCAGGAAGGATGGCCCAATACTCGAAACATAGGAGCAACTACTTTGCAACTGAAGACACTTTGGACCCCTCCTGTTGGAACATTGATGACAAAACAAAGATGGAGAGACGAACTGGTCTTTCCTGTGGTCTTTGGCCGCTCCCACTCAGAGGGCGAGGTGACCGAAAATCGAACGCACTTTGGCCTATGGTGCATTCATCTACAAACAAGTGTCGCGCGCTTTATTGAGGCACCATTTTATCTGGACAAAAAATGCTACGGGCACCCATTCAGCTGGAAACGAAAATGGGTACAACGAGGAAGTCACGAGGCTTCGATCGTTTTCGCTCTGAGTCAAAAACACTCCTATGACATCGGCTACCATCTCTTCTTGTTTGATGGCCAGCAGTGGTCGGAGATCACACGTAAGGAGCGCAATGAGCGACTGGTGACACTGGGGATCGATCACGAGGTACGGGTCTGGACAGATCCTGGAAAACTCCTTTCACACCCCATCCTTAAGGGCGGCGAACTCGTTCGTTCCGTAGACCCTAGTCGCTTTGCTGTGGACTTCACCCATGCCTTCTCCTACGACTCTGGACCCGACACACCGCGCTCTCCAGAGTACTTGGCCTTGCGCAAAGAAAACCTTGCCACAGGGCCGGTCCTTGGAACCTTCACTCGATGCTCAAATGAGACCACGACTGAAGCGTTGGGACTCTTTCCCGAAGAACTCCAGGACCCAAGTCTGGCAAAAGAAGTCTTTAAGATTGATGGCACCGTGTGGGCGACCGTAGCACAGTATGGACCAGCTGAAAATACAGGTTTCTTAGGCCTAATTCAGCTAACAGAAGACTCTGAGAAATAGAGCACACACTACTGTTCTCATACTCGAGCATCGAGACGGCCGACCAACGCACGGACCTTTAGGTCAGAGAATACAGACTCGGCCGGAACAGCAGAGCTGTTTGGGGTTTGCCATGGTCATCGGCTCCTGCCGAAGAAGCATTAGGTCCATATTATTGCGCGCCCGCCGAGGTCCCGAGCTTCGATCCGAGCGCCTCCAATTATGGCTTCCTGAACTCGCTAACGAAGTCCCAGATGACCCTGTGCGCAGGGAGGCCATCGATGCTCTCAGGCCAGTAGTGCCCGCCACTCGATAAGCGATGGTGCTCGACACGGACCTCGCCATCGCAGCCATCATGCACCACATGGAGACCGGACCCATGGGTATCCTCGGTCTCCTCCGAGG
>Ga0315315_10004221_pt1 | contig 13251 bp, 9 predicted proteins | sample M140m3416metaG_FD_203699 | JGI IMG/M metagenome (GOLD analysis project Ga0315315, IMG submission 203699) | Ammonia-oxidizing marine archaeal communities from Monterey Bay, California, United States - M1 40m 3416 | ecosystem: Environmental > Aquatic > Marine > Intertidal zone | place: USA...
TTATCATATCTTCTTTCTTTTATTATTACTTCAAATATGTCATACCAACCTGTTTCTCTTATACATTGTATTAACAATTTATTACTTCTTAATATATATAATCTCAATAATTCCTTTCTATCATATCCATCTCTTAATAACATCATTACATAATCATCTGGTGGTGTATATTTATATCCATATATAGATATATATTGGATGTTAAATGTGTTATGTGTATAATATGACATTTTTAAGTCATCTGGGATAAATTTAGATGAAATTACTGAAATTACTAATGAAGAATCACATACATATAACTTATTTGTTACGTTCATATTTTGACATTCCAATAATAATATCAATATTAGTTTTTTATTTGTAATATCTATTGAATTATCATGTTCATTTAATATATAAAACGCCAATTCTATTATAATTTCCGTATAAAGCTCATTTTTAAATTTATTAATCAAATATATTAACAATTTTATATTATGTTGTTTACAAATATAAATCAATATATTATCAATGTATTTTTCATCTTGATTATATTTATGTGAAACTAGTTTTCTTGTATTGTTTATATCTATATCATTATACTTATCTAATACATATGAAATTAAATTAATATCATTTGTTAGACATAATAAGTATAGCACTGGTATTTTTTCTACTGAATCACTATTATTATATAATATATAGTCATTTATGTCTTCTATGTAATGATCATTACTGAAAAATTCATATAATAATAATTTATCTTTTAATATATCTTTTAAATAATCTGTTACATATTTATAATTAATTTTTGGATTTGATTCTCTCCATACTTTGTATATATCTTGTAACCATGCTAATTTCATGATTTTGTTTATTTAGATTGACAATATTATAAATAATTTTCTATCCTTTTTGTTTTAAACTTTAACATTCAATTAATAAATTAGGTATTTATTTATTAAATAAATCATTTCAATTAGGGTTTAATTGAACTATTATAATTATATCATGCTTTATCTTAACTGTGATTTCCCTCTTGGAAAAAGTGTTGTTTGGCATGGGAAAACAAATATTATAGATACACAGTTCCTCTTTGAATATTTGCAATCTCTTAAATATGAAAAAGGTGATTATAAAGGAAGAGATATTCGTAGAGAACAACGTTGGTATCATACAGACGGTAAATATTTCAATCACAAATGGCAACGATATAAGCGCTGGGAAAGTTTTAAATATACTCCTATTTTGCGATTTATTCAAGAACGTATTAACTACTTTGTAAAACATATTATTCAGCCAAAACAATTTTGGAAATCAAATAGTATTCTCATAAATCGATATATCAATGGTGGAAATGTCATTCCAAAACATCGTGATAGTGAAGACGTATTTGGTGACAATCCGATTATTGTAGTTTATTCAATTGGTGCGTCTCGTACTATACGTTTCACACGAGTTGGACTTTATAGTAATGCTCATATTAAAGGTGAAGAAGTTATTGATGTACGACTCAATGATGGTGATATGTTAATTATGAGTGGAACAGTACAGAAATATTATGTTCATGAAATTTTAAAAGAGACTACAGATATTGGTGAACGATTTTCTTTGACATTTAGAGTACATAAACTATAAGAATATATATGTATATGATATAATTAAGTTTAATATGCTCCTTTAAAAATGGTGTAAATAACTGTTACATCAAATTAAATTATATATATATATATTATAACTATATCACATATTTTATTGAGTATTCTTTTTATACATTATGATTATTACACCTAAATACGTTATATGGGTTTCTATATACACATCACTATATTCAATTATATCGTTAGGTCTTGGAGCATCTATTGAATATATTACATTTAAATTTGACAATTTTTTAGTTGAAGATGGTGCGCGAAAAAGTAAACTACGACTTGTTATAGAAATATGTTTACAATTAATTGCAAATGCAGTAGGCATGTATCTTATCCGAACTATAATTGAGAAATTTTTAACTGGGCGTTTTAATATTCAGAAATCTCCCGAACAATTTGCAACTCTTGTGATATCAACTGTGATTTTTGCTGTACAGCCTACACTTATGGATAAAATTACTAGTGTTTTTACAATCAATTAAAGTTGTGAATTAATCTATTATCATTAACTCAATTACATCTCTAATTGTATCTACCATTTTAATTTCGAAATCAGGGTCTTTTGGATTATATGGATTATTCAATATTTTTTCTAAATCATCTTCATTTTCCCTAGGACAAAGTACTGTTTTTACCCCAGCTCTTCTTGCTCCACCAACTTTCAAATCTAATCCACCTATCTTATTTATCATACCATTCATGAAACGTATTTCTCCTGTTAACGCGTATGTATTATTTATCTTTTTCCCTAACAACTGTGAATATATAGTTAGTACAATAGCTGCGCCTGCAGATGGACCATCTTTTGGAGTTGCTGCTTCTGGACAATGAATATGTAGACCAAATGGTTGTTCAGTATTTATCTTTTCTTGTTGCTCTTGTGTTAATAGATTCCATGCTACTGTTTTTGCGACTTCCATACTTTCTCTCATTGTCTTTCCTTGTTGTCCAGTTAAGTTCAATTTCAATCTTACATCTGATATAGTTCTATAACATTCTACAAATAATACACCGCCCAATCCATCTTCTGTTGCAAATAAGCCATTTACGATGCCAATTTGTGGTTCTTTAGCTATAGTGTTATAATGTACCTTAGGTTTATCTGTGAATTTATCTTCTATAAACTCTGTAGTAATTTTGTAAGGAAATTTAGTTATATTTTCTAACAAATATTGGTAATTAACTTCTCGAAATAATTCAAAAACTTTCTCTTTTAATTTACGAACTCCTGGTTCACACGTGTAAGTATCTATTATATGTAAAAGTTCGAAATCGTCAAGTATGATATCGCCCATTTGAAAACCAATCGAATCTAATATTTGACTATATACATAATTTTTCATTACTTGGACTTTTTCATATTTATTCATATCTTTTATTCTTATTCTATGGATACGGTCAAGTAAAATTTTATCTATTTTCGAAACATCATTATACGAAAATATAATCAAACATTTCGAAATATCTATCGGAACGCCTGCAAAATACTTATCATTAAATAGTTCATTTTGTGACATATCAGTCATATGTGTCAAAATGCCAACTATTTCTTTACCATGTTCAGTACGACTTATTTTATCTAATTCATCGATATAGATAATCGGATTCATACATTTGGTAGTCATTAGTGTATCAACTATTTTTCCCCAAGTTGATCCAACATATGTATAATTATGACCTTCAAGTGTAGACCCATTGCTACTACCTCCTAATGCAATAAATGCAAATGGACGACTATTCCCTTCATCATCTTGTATACATTTGGCTATACCTTGTTTAGCTAGAGTTGTCTTACCTGTGCCCGGTGATCCTTCAAATCCGAATATATAACCATCATTAGAACCATTAATCCATTGTGCAATAATATGTTTAATTTGTTTCTTAGGTTCTTTCATACCATATACTGAGTTATCAAGTGCCTCGTCAACATAAGTTAAATATTCTGAACATTTACGTTTATAATATTTAATATCTTTATGAATATCGCGGAAATACCTTAATAAATCTAAGAACTTAAGTCGCACATTATCATACAATATTTCTACATTTTCATCACTGATATCTACATCATATATTATATCCTCACTTATATCTATAGTTGAATGATTATTATGAGACGATCTATGTTGGATGGTATATTGTTGCTTTAACACATAATTAACTATATCTTTCTTTAGCATTGTATCTAAATTAATATCAATATCCGTGTCAATATTATTGTACTGTTTAGCTATAGTTAATACTTCTTGTTTTTTCATCTTATTTAATTTCGATCTTGACAATATTTCAAAATCATAGTTCGAAACCGAGTTCGAAATTGCAGTTCCTTTAGCATATTGTGGAAAGTTTGAGGATTTTTGTACGGATGTCCCAGAACTCTTTCGAACTCTTTCGAACTTTCGAATTTTTTCGAAATTTGGTTTATCAAAATCGAAATCATTATTAGATTTCAAAATTTCTGATTCTGTTTTCGACGCACTTTTTCGAAATACCGTGTTCGAAATAATTTTATTTTCCGCTGAGTTGATATGTGTTCCCATATCAATTCCCATATATGAATCTACATCTATATTTCGAACATCTTTTTCGAAATGAAGTTCGAAATAATTTATATATTTATTTACTATATCATCTAGCTCTTTTGATGTTATTTTGTCTTTTTTTATATATTTATCTAATACATTTTCGAAATTTTCGAAATTGAAATTTATATATGTGGTAGCATTTACTTGATTTTTTAGATCTGTAGGTAATGTATTGATATATTTCTTTATTGATATTAATACCCCCTTAACTCTATCTATTAACATTTCTAATGAACGCATTACCGATTCCTTTTTATAAACACCAAAAGGAATTTTAAGTAATCCATCTAAATATTGTTGTGCTTTTACATTACTTTCTCCTTTCGAAGAATTAATTTCCTTTAACTTTGTCAATGCTTTTGATTTAATTATTTGATCTCCACGAATTAATTGTATTCTCTTCTCATATGGTATCTTGTTATCTGTGATATTTGTTATATTTTTCTGCGTTACATTCATTTTTTGGAAAATTAATTTTAATTGCACCTGAGTTTTCCAATGTAAATAGTCATATATATTGTTATTTATTTGTAATTTATTTTTATTTTGTGTTACTTGAAACGTAACAGTTGTGTCATTTGATGTAGATGATATAGATATCCCGTCACTATCATTAGTTATTACATTAAATCCTTTTTGATTATAAATATATATATCATACAATATATATGCTATAAATGCCGTATTATTTTTGTCAATATCTAATAGAAATAATGTCAATAACAATACTTTTTCTACAATTGAGGCACTTAAAAAATCCTTTATTATATTGGTAATACTCTTTTGGCAATATTTTTGTAGTAATTTATAATGATTTTCTATACGATTTACTATATCTAACTGATCCAGCAAAATTAACTCTTTCAATTGCATTCTCTGTAAATAGTTTTGTTTAAATGTATCTGGTATTGCTGGATAATTCATTAATATATCTTCAATATTTCTTTGTTTTTCATGCAAAAATTGATAAGTTGATGTACCATATTGTAAATGATCTTTCTTGAAAAACCCTTTTACTATTAGTAGACGTTCTTGAACTGGTATATATACTTTTGCACCATGGATTTTTTCAAATAGAGTATAAATTACATCTAAGGGTACACATATAGGTTCTTTAAGTTGCTGTTTATTAGTTGTCAAATTATCTATTATATCTATATCCGAATTGGATGAATAAATTTCAACTGATACAGGATTAAAGCATTCATTAAAAAAATCTATTTTAGGACACGTCTCGATATTTTTTTTACAAAACTGATTATCAAATATTTCATTTATTGATTTACCTATAATTAAGTAAATTGCATCAGAAATTTTCGAAATACCACAATTTTTCATCATACCTATTAGTTCTAACTTAATTTTGGATATTTCAATGAAAAATTTATAGGAGTTTATTCCACCATAGTTAATCAAATTTATTGGCCGCGGTATGTTATAGCGTAATATTTCGAAAACATCGTCAAGTTTATTCATATAATTTATATACGATATGTTCGAAATTATTGAGTAATTATTTAGGATATTAAGATTTTTTGATATTGATTGAATTACATTACTAAGTTTTTTAACTTCGTCACGTATATTATTTATAATATTTAGTTTGCTACGAAAGAACAATTGTAATGTTATTATTTTGTTTAAATGATGTATATTTTTATAGTAGGATAAACCCCTTTTTATATATTCAATTTTAGAATACTCATGTTCTGGTATATCGTTTTTATTTTCTATATTATCAGAAGGTTTTATTATATTTGAACTGTTATTTACCATAAGTATAATAAATTATATAAGTCTGTGTAAAATCTATGTTAATTATATATAAGTTAGTATAGGGATCGGTGTACTAATAAAATATGAAGATTTATTTTCAGTAAAAATGAAATATTAGATTTCGATATAACAAAGATTTTTACAAAATAATTTAAAGCTAGTGAACAATAATATATTTAGCAGTCATTTAATTTAAATTATTACGTGTAAAAAGTAAAGGTTAATTAACTTTATTTATATTGATTATTTACATTGATTAGTTAGTAAGTACATAAAAACACACAAATAAACAAAATGCCAAAAGGAAAAGGAGGAAAAAAGAAAAAACGGGGGAAGAAACAAGAACAAGGAGCACGCAAACTCGAAATTCTTAGAGGCGAAGGACAAGAATATGGTAAAATACTAGAAAGAAAAGGTGGACCAATTATGTCAGTTCGACTTCTTACAGGTAAAACTTTAATTGGTGTTATACGTGGTAGTATGCGCCGTCGTGCTTGGATGAAAGCTGGTGATATTGTATTAGCATCTATACGTAATTTCCAAGATTCGAAAGTCGATATTATTCATGTATATCCACTTGAACATACACACGATTTAGTTAATTTAGGTGAAATTCCTGAATCATTCACAATTGCTGAAGGATTCACTGATGATACTAATAACACTCAACAAGATAATATTTTTGGGGGAGGAGGCAGAGAAACTTTTACAAGTGAAGAAGAATGGGAAAATAAATATAAAAAATTAAAAGATGGGTGGGAATTATATCTTCAACAAGGTAATATGAAAAAAGCCAGAGAAATGAAAGATCGTATGGATAAATTAATTACAAAGAAACCAAAGAAACAGATCCCATCTATGACAGATGCAGATATAGATCACATTTAAAATTTATTATTTGAAATTTCGTATTTTTACTTAGGTACTTAGGTCATTTATTTATATATGTTAACTGGTACGAACTGATATAAATATTGACGTAATGATTATGTGTTGTGTTTGTGTGGTGTATATTAATTAATTATTACACAAATCAAACAGAATTTTTATTTAAAATATTTTTTAAAATTCGATACTTTATTTATTATAATTATTGGCAATAATTAAACTATAGTATTTAATTTACAAATACATATCTACATCTATCTTTTATTACTTGCTCTTGTTTCATTTCATTATTATCAATTGTATTTAAATTAAATTTGCAATGTGTTATTGTTCGTCAAATGGATATAAGCGATGCTTCTGTGACCCTTATGTTTGTCAAAATCAATATTATGGAAAAATGACAAAGAGTCGTTCTTGTGGACTAACAATGTGGATTATGCAATTAATTACATTTATTTATCTAACAGGATCATTATTTTCAAATGCAGTTGTACGTGCAATTCACCATTCTGATGTATATGTATCACATTCAAATGGTAGTCCTCAAGTTGCTTTAGACTTTATAATTTATTCAGGCTGTTGGTTTTTAGCAATTACTCTCTTTTCAGACCCAATGATTAATACAAATACAAAGAATGAGCAGTGGTACCTTCCATGGTATTATATTCTATCTATGTCTATTCATCTTGTATTTCGTCTTTGGGCAATGATTGTATTTTTCATATGTATCTATGGGAACGAGTCTATTGCCCATAATGTATATTTAGATAATTTGATGTATGAAAATACATTTGTGCTTGTTGTTACAGCTACAGGATTTGTTGTATATGGCATTGTAGAAGGAATTATTAAACTATGTAAATGGTCACAGAAGTATAAGAAATATAATACAATGGAAAAGAAAGCACAAAAAGCTGAAAAAACTGCTGCACTATTAAAAGAAGAACTCGAACGATATAAGTCAATGGGAATTAGTGAACTTGAAAATGGAAATTATTAATATACATGTGTTTATTTGCTAATTAAAATTATATTAATAATTCACGGACTAAACATTCGATGAATATTTTTTATTGTTGTTATTACATTAAATTCTACAACCTAAAAACAATAATAGCAAATTAACAGTTTCCTATTATATTCTAGTTATTTAGTTTATTACCCAGTCTATTACTCGGAGTTCATATATTCTTTCACACAAAAATGTACAAAAATCTTCGTGTTGTTGTTATTGTAACTGAGAAAGACAAAACCCACAGTGGAAGCTGCTGTACACCTACTGGAAACACGCGATATACGTCAGAAAGGAGAACTTTCTATTTCGATGCAAGACCAGATATTGTTAAACATATAAATAAAACAGATGGAGAGATTATACATTATAGGTATATTGCAAATAAATATTTGACAGATATATATAGGGTTTCATATAATGAATATTCCAAGCACCCTTATATTGGTGATTATTATGAAGAAAAATATATGGGTTTAACTGAAAGTTGCTGCGGAACATTTGTTGAAATTGAAAAGGCATACGTTGAAGACAAACCACTATGGAAACAAGTAATAGATCAGGCGAACACCGATTCCGATTCCGATGATGATTCTGATGATGATTCTGATGATGAATCTGATGATGAAGAAGGTGGAGGAGGTGGAGAAAAAAATGATGAAACTGCAAATCAAATTGCAGAATTAACAGATCAAGTGAACACATATAAAGACACGGTCAAAAACCTAACTGAACAAGTAACAACACATAATAAATCAATTGCAGAACTTGTAGAACAAGCAAAGACACGTGAAGATACAATTACAAAACTTACTGAAAAGTTAATGAGACTTGAAAATTCATTTGACCGATTTACAAAACTAAAGTCCTCTTATAGAAAGGGTGGTGATCAAACATACCAACGGAGTCGTTATAAAAACAGAGAATATACACGTATTGGTAGTAAAAAAGTAATTTGGTAATTGTGATATGATCAAATTGCAAATATCGCGTAATTTATTTATAAAAGTTATACACTTAACTATTTACATTGATAAACTAAAATGCATGTTTTACCGTTTTTTTTATTTTTCTTTGATTGAAACATTCGATTGCAAATTTTTGATCGATAACGAATAACAGCGAACAAAACCTCAAAACTTCAAACTTTCTTCTATATCTTCTATCAACAAATCACACAAAACTACAGCTTCAACAGCTCCGACAACCCCACAAACTCCAAATTTCCTACAAAATGTCTTCTTCATCTCTGTCTGCTGCTACTGTTCTCCCCACTCCTTTTCTACCTCTTGCTGCATCCAGTCATAAGGTTAAGGCTCTTCACGTTGTGACTTGGAATGTGTTGGCTGATGGTCTGGGTTGTGGTGAATTTTTGACTGACGTTGGTGATGAACGCTGTACTGTATGGTTTGATGGACCACGGTTTCAAGGGCGAGGGCAGCGTATTGCAAATGTGATGAGCGAATTGTTTTCCAATGGTGTGAGTGTTTTGGCCACACAAGAGAATGATCATCCGTTTTGGCTAGAGACACGCGTGCGAGAAACACATCCAAACATTCGGATGGTGAATGTCCGTAAGTATGACACGCTACACAAATCAAATGCCTACAAATTCATGGATCGTCGGCTTCGTGAAGCATCAGCTGACTTTGTAGCTCCATATGACGAATTTGGTGTTCATGATGACACACTTGCTGTCTATTTTGACTATTCAGTTGTTCGTCCAACGCGCCTACAATACATTACTGTTTCAGAAAAGAAGGGCGTTAAGACATTTGCTGCCGTACTATCATTTGAAACTAAGCACACTCACTTGCCATTCCACTGTGTAGTTGCTCATCTCAAGAGTGGAGAAAAGGCAGGAGATGCTGCACAGCGAGTAAAGGAATGTACTGCAATTACAACATACCTTACAGACAACATGTCTCCAGATGACAATCTAGTATTTATGATGGATTCCAATTCTAGTACAATGTACCGATCTGCAGATGACAGTGGGGAAAATGATGATGTATTTGACCATTTGACAGATGCTGGCTTTTCAAATTTGATTCTCCCAAGTACTGGATTTGAGTGTTTCAAAATGCGTCATGGTTCAGGCGGTCAGCCAAAGAAGTTCGGCCAGCTCATGTTTGATACAATTGATAAAATTGCAATCAAGGGACCAAGTATCACAGGTTTTTCAAATCCGCTTCCACTTGAAACCTTTGTGACTTATGATCGTCGCCTTGTACCTGGTCAAGTACATGAAATTCGTCTTCTTCGTACAGATGCTGCTAAGCGCACAGATCTATGCTCTATGGTTACATCTGAACAGTGGTCTGATATGGTAGGATTTTCGTATGACAGGGATATTCATGTGACTCGTCCAATTCCAGACAATGGACTTTTGCCCCAGAGTGTGCAACGATGTCTCTACCCAAATACTCTTGCTCCATCTGATCATCCTCCAACTATGGCTACAATCTTTCTACGAATTCCTGATGCAGAAGTTGGAGAACAGGATACCACATGTGTAAGTGCTACTGAAGAAGGTGGAGGTGGTGGCGGTGGTGATACTCCTCTAGCATCTGATGATGATTTGGACTTTGAAGTTATTGGTTTTCAATTCCCAGAGCCAGCAGCAAAATAAATTGTAAGTAATGAAATATTTGTATGTTTGTAGATAATAACATGTTTGTAAATAATAACTTTTATTTTTGAAAATAATTTAAACACAAATTCAATTAAGTATTTAGAGTATTTTATTTTCTACAACAGTTACTTTAAATTCTGTAATTATATCAATTACTTAGTTTATTTATTATAGTTAATTTTAATCTAGTTAAATTTATTCACTAACTTTATCTAATTTAATTCTTACATATTCGAAATGGGAATCCCACTTTATTTCAAACAAATTGTCGATGACTACCCAGATGTTCTTATTAAAGCTCTTCCAGAAAAATACAAAAAGGTTGCATTATTCTTAGACTACAATTGTGCAATTCACCCGTGTTGTCAAGCTGTATTAAAACGTATTACAAATGACAAAACGAAATATAAACAGATACAAATGGAGGAAATGTTTGTAACTGAAATAATAACTTATACTAAGACATTATGTAATCTATTTCTAGAAGGAGATGTTATAATAGATACAATAATGATTTCTATTGATGGTATTGCTCCACAGGCTAAGATGGTTCAACAACGTTCTCGTCGTTTTCGATCTGTACTACAGAAAAAAGAGATGAAAGAAATTGATGAATTGTTTAATGTACCACCTAAAACAAATGTATGGGATACAAATGCAATCACACCAGGTACACTATTTATGTATAACCTATCAAAGGTGTTAACTAAGGCACTAAAGACTGATCCATTTTTCAAACAAATTCAGTACCGAATCATCTCCGATGCATCTGTTCCAGGTGAAGGTGAGCATAAGATAGTTCAGTATTTACGAGAAACGAGAGGTATGGGTAATGATGATGTAGAGGATTATGCTACAATTATTTATGGGCTTGATGCAGATCTTACTATGCTTGCTATGGCTACAAAATATAAGAATATCTATTTATTACGTGAAGCAGTACATTTCGGTAAGGTACAAGAAGATGAATTTCGGTACCTTGATATTCCTGAATTTAAAAACGGCTTGTATAATGAACTTATTGAATGCTTAGATGAAAGCTTCATTCCAAATATAGATAAAGATAATTTAATTCAAGACTATATCTTTCTATGTTTCTTCATAGGTAATGATTTCCTTCCACGACTACCTGCGTTACATATTAAACATGGTGCAATTGATTATTTAGTGGATCTATATAAAGAGCTATTATGTGACAGAGAAGAATATCTTGTTAATGGAGACGAAATTAATATTGGCTTTCTAAAAGCATTCTTGCGAGCCATGAAACCAGAAGAACCGCGACTGCTTGGGGATATTCACACCTCACATAGTCGCAAAAGATATTTCAAGGATAAACGCTTAAATGAATATGAACAAGCTGTAAATGCATTAGAGAAACGCCCGCTTGCAGAAAAAGCTAGAGATACGATTCGTCCAGGTGTTGACGGATGGAAGAATCGATACTATTATCGTCAATTTCATCTTAAAAATATCGACAAAAATAAAGAGCCAGTCAAGGAAATTTGCCAATTATATCTAAATGGGTTAGTATGGACTACATCATATTATTTCAAAGGATGTCCAGCATGGAATTGGGCTTATTATTATAATTATGCACCTTGTTTAGACGAAATCATTGAAACACTTGATGGTATGACAAATCTAAAATCTGAGGAAATTTTCAATGAACCTACAGAACCAGTTCAACCTTTTTGGCAATTGCTTGCTGTTCTACCTCCACAAAGTGCGAATCTATTACCACCCAAATATGCAGAATTAATGACGAATTATTCTTCACCTATAATTCAATATTATCCAGTTGAAGTAACATTGGATATGCATTTACAGTATAGATACTATTATTGTGAACCACATTTACCAGTTCTATATATGGAAGATATTATTGATGCTACTGAGGGAATTAAGTTAACAAAAAAGGAAGAAAAAATAAATGCAGTTCATCGTACAAATGTTATCTTCAAAGAAGATGGAGGTAAAACGGTATTATTAGAAAAAGTATATGGAGAAGAATCAACTATTGATATAAATAATTTAGAAAGTAAAGAAAAAGAAAAGGTATTACGTAAAAGAATTAATGACAAGACGATTCCATATATTCATGTTGGCCACAAATAAATACCATATTATCATGTAATATATTTAATAGTCATAATTTTAAATAAATCTATAATCAACTTTTCATAAATACATATGATTTAAGTTCAGTTAAAACCCTACAAAAGTTTGTATAAGCTTCTCCACAAGGTCCACAATATGCTTTTGTTTTTATACTATAGTGATTACTGGTTTTTTCACCACAACGATTACATTCATGCTCATATGTATTCGATCTATATATTTTTCTTGTAAAAAGTGGATCAATATTAAAGAGAGAATCATCGTAATTGTTATTGTTATGGTCATTACTACTATCACATATTTGTATGTTCATTAATTCATCTAACATTGTTTGTATGTTCATATATGATGTATTATTATGTTAGTTGCTTGTATAAGTATGAAATAATGTAAAAGACTAGATGAGTATTGAAATAAGTACATATAAAAAACATATTATTATTTACATCGAATGTTTTGTCTAATTACGTGAATATTGATTATTTATTTAAAAATCATTATCATGACGAATACGTAAATACCGTGGAAAACGGGGAACACCTTTCTTTGTTTTATCATTGAACTGTACAGTCAATACAGTTCCAAGAGGATGAGTTTGTTTGT
>Ga0315315_10004222_pt1 | contig 13251 bp, 7 predicted proteins | sample M140m3416metaG_FD_203699 | JGI IMG/M metagenome (GOLD analysis project Ga0315315, IMG submission 203699) | Ammonia-oxidizing marine archaeal communities from Monterey Bay, California, United States - M1 40m 3416 | ecosystem: Environmental > Aquatic > Marine > Intertidal zone | place: USA...
GAGTACTTAGTATAATATATGCATAATATATAATATATTATATTATATTATATTGCATACTCTAGAGTAGCTACTCTAGAGTATGCACATACACGCGTGTGTAGTATGCATACTGTATGGATAGTAACTACGCTCGTATCATAGTACTCTAGTACGAGCTCGTAGTACTTAGTATGCATACTGTAGCAATCGTCATATCGTCATCAGTGTCATTGGCTACTACTAGCTAGTATATGTGCATATTTATTATTATTACAGTACTACTAGCTAGAGTATTAAGGCCGTACTACTAGAGTATTAAGGCCGTTATTTAATAATATGTTTTGAAAGGCCGGCCATCAATGAGGCTATTTGAAGTTCTCGAAGTCTCGAAGCCAAAATTCTTTGATTCGTCAACGATTTCTTTCCCTGGCGCGCCGGCGGGGCTCAGAATTCCTACACACGCCGCAGCTGATGCGCGCTGCAGACGAGCGCACTTCAAATTCAATTACTAGTACGATCTCATACTCTAGTAGGACTCATATTATGTACGTTTAGCTATTATGCATAATGCATAGTATTAGAATTCATTCTCGCACATCGACAAAAGAATTTCCTGTCACAGTTCCAAAGGCTCGCTGCTCTGTCCAATCCGAACTGATCGCCTGATATAATACAGTATATCGTGTGAGGAAAATTAAAAGATGGCCTGGCGAAGCAGTGGAGCCAACAACGACGAACTGGTTGACAACCTACGAAGTGAGTATCGGTGCAACAAGAATTCGTTGAGGTCGTAGGCTAGATTTTTGTCGCTCGCGGGCTTCACTAGCACGCACGTTTAACTACTTTATCTTATACCTTGTCCTAGCTGTGTGATGCCTTTCGTGACGCTTCTTCTCTGTGTTTTGGAACCCTCTCTTTAGGGAGCACCTTCGTACCTATTCCCTGTCTCGGCTGCGACCTCACCACGCCTTTGGCCTTTTGTTCTATATCTCGTATTTTCATTCGGTCCCTCAAAGGGCATGGTATCATTTCAAGCCAATCGGTGGAGAAGGCTCTTCGTGCTGTCGACCGCAAATTCTTTGTTCCGAAGGTAAGGACTTTATATTAGCCGTGATTTCACCTCTGTGCTGTCTATTTCCTTTCTCTCATTAGCCCCTCCTTTGATCTTCGATATGCAATTGAATCAGGGGAATGAAGATGTAGCCCATTCGGACCAGCCTCTCAAGGTCGGAAATATTCATATATCGGCACCGCATGTCTATGGCACCGCGCTTCAAGCTCTCGAGCTTCAGAAAGGCTCTCCTCTTTCCTTCCTCAACATTGGATCAGGCACTGGCTATCTCATGGCCATAGTTTCAGAGATCATCGGGCCCACGTCACTGAACTTTGGGGTGGAGATCCATAGTGATGTCATCGATCACTGTCACTCAGCCCTAGAGGAGTGGCACAACGCAAAGATAAACAGTGAGCTAGCCCGGCCTCACTTTGAGATCGTACTGGGCAATGGACTTTGTATCTCGGCCAATATTGGCGAGAGCATAGCAGGTTTCGATCGGATTTATGTCGGCGCCGCAATTGAACGTGAGGATCTCATCAAACTCGTTCAACTCTTGAGCCCAGGAGGAATTTTGGTTAGTCCAGGTGAGTATGGCTAATCTTGATTCGCACTTGTAGTTATGAAAAAGCCTATCTAGTACAGACGATCAGGAAGTAAACGGAGCAGTATTTTTTGGCGGTTCTAGGATATCTCGAGTGCCTTACACTCTCACATTCGTTTTTCATTTCTGGCAACCTACAATCGTATCATGATAGTCAACGACCAACTAGTTAAGGTTATCAGAGCAGGTGAACGCCAGACAGAACATCAAGTCCGTCGCTCCCAAGATGATAATTCTGACGATATAAGCGACGATAATGATTATCAATACCTTGGAGAAGAATTTACCATGGAGGTTCTGTCTGGGGTGTGCTTTGCGAGTCTACTTCGAACTCCCGCCCTTGAGACGAAGATAGACGCGAAGGTCTGGAATCCCGAATCCCATTGTTTGTTCCCCCAGGCTTTTCGGAAGGCTAGTCTAGAACTCCTCATGTGTTCCAATTCTAAGTTCATCCAGCCTCTACCACTCGCACCAGAAGCTCGACATCGTATAAATGTGGCCGCAGTTCTGCCCAAGGCACTCTGGATGGAGGTTCTCTCCTTCACTCATCGCAAATGTAAGTTGCAATTTGATTCTCTTCATATTTGAACTGAATAGTGTAGCAAAAGTCATTTATCAAGCTAACAATGGGATGTCGGTCTATTCCTTTTCTCAACTGCACTTCCTCGCATATTTCGCAGGGTTCGCTGAAGAGCAGAATGAGGTTGATTACCTAAAGAAGCGAGTTGCTGAAGAACAAGCTCACGCGAGGAGGACCCACCGAGCTCTGATAGACACTGAGCAGCGTTTATTGTCGGTCGAGCGAGAGCGCGATGTTTTTCGTATGCTTGCTCGCAGATGGCAATCGCGCCTTCAACAAGTCGTTGAGGAGCAACGACAACGTTCTTCATCTGCTATTTCGACCACTATGAATGTACCCACACTTTTAGAAGGAGAACTTCTGGCGGACGACATTGATGGTGAAAGCAGCTACAATAGCGATGGTTCTTCTTCTGCGGGAGAGGATGATGAATTCATGGAAGAGGAGACAGCCATCGCTCCTGACGCTCAAAGCATGAATATCGACGAGGCTGACCATTTAAGTACCGGTGATGATGAGACAAATGAAAATAGCGATGAGTACTTCTCCTTGGGAGGGATCGCTAGTGGGAGAGATGGTGGAAGGCAGGGGAGCAACTCTTTTTTGATGGGTGACGTCGACAGCGATAGCGATGACGAAGATGCTCCCCGGGGGAACAATTTGATCACGGGCGTAGAAGTATTGATAGATTCCGCGCAGAAGGCAAGAGCAGTTTCAATGTCTAGCGATGATCTCTGACTGACTTGACAGTCCCCTGGCTCTATCCGTCCCATGAGTCATAAGTATACACATTTATTTTACATGATTGCATCGAAAATTGAATGATTTTAATCTTATCGAAGCCAAACAATGTACCATCAGCGCCTTTGCCGCGGTCGTGCCTTTTTGCCGAACTTCCGCCGGAAAATATACGCCCTTACTTAGGCAAGGGTGAAAGCACCTGTCGGGTCACGAGCTGTTTCCCAAGACCATGCGACGACTCGAGGAGCTCAGTTGATTGCGAGAAGTTCGACCTCGAAATCAAGGTCTGCATTCGGGGGGATGACACCACCAGCTCCGGCAGAGCCATAGCCATAGTCCGAAGTGATGTGGAGTACAGCTATCTCCCCGAGGCTCATCTGCATTACGCCCTGATGGATGATTTTTTTTGAAACAGGCCATGGGTTTAGAGATCAACGGTACATTTTTAATGCGAAGCTGATTATCGAATAGAACAAAGAAAACACCAGTAGGAGACTCACCTCGTCCCAGCCCCTAATTACTCGGCCGGTGCCAATATTGAAGGAAAAAGGGCGCCCGCGGTCGCGACTTGCATCGAACTTCTTTCCGTTTGATGCTAGAGTGCCAACATAGTGCATGGTCAGCTTATCCCCCTTTTGAGGGAAAGTCTTGCCATCTCCGTTCTTAATTATATCCTATGATCAAGACAGGGTAAGGATAAGAAGCGTAATGAAAAAGTGTATCCATACATGGTATTAGTGTGGCAACTTAAAAAACATTGAAATTGAAGGCGCATATTGGGTTCGGCTTAGGGATAAACTTATTCAACAGGAAGGGAAACATATCGGACAGGTCGGCCATGGGACGGCAAGACCTATTCTCGCTGAGCTGGTCGAGCAGCGGCTTTGCGACGCCCCACGGCTGACTCGGGGAAGGAGAGGACAGGGCATATTGACGACCCGGGTCGGCCATGGGGGCCTGGCCGCTAGGTAGCCCCTTCGGCCGTAGCTTGGGTGGTGTTCGTTTTCGACACACCTTGGTAACGGCCATGGTATCTGCTAGCTTCTTACAAAAAGTGACACTGCTTATCATGCATGACTGTATTAATAAATAATAATAATGATGTACTCTCGCGTACTCTCGTATTAATAATAGCTCTACTATGCATAATCTAGCTAGTATGCATAGTAGATATTATGCATACCTGTCATGCATCACGTACGAGCTCGTACTAGAGTAGTAGTATGTATCCGCCAATGACCCATCCACCTGGATCTGGATACCATTCTTAGCCCGTTAGTAGTGTAACAAAATCTGTATGCATACTGCCGTAAAGGACAGACAGAATAGATAGATATTTTAATGCCCGTCGTCGTGGAGCGAAAATATATGCGAAAAAGAAATAGAGAAAAGATATACTGTCTATCATCTACAGTTCATCTCTGCCTGATTCCATGGCTTGCTCTCTCAGCTCCCTTTCATTTTCTGCTGCTATAGCTTCTTGAATTAATGCTTCGTACTTTGTCATTCTGCGCTCCGCTAGATGCCCAGTTCTAGCGTCAGAAGTTATTTGTTTCCAATAGCGCTGCCAGAGCGGAACAGACGCAGACATTGAGAAAGGACACAGTACAGCATTTGTCAAACGCTCTTCAAATTCCAAATACTTCCCCTGCTGAATGTAGCAGTGTGCAAATTGCTGGTGAACGTCGCAATATTTTGGGTCGATCTCTTCGGCCTTTTCCAAAAGGGAAATCGCCTTGCCAAGGTCAAAATGTTCCGGGTAAAGCCCCGAATAAATCTTCGATATTTCGAGATTGCTCTTGGCGCTCCTGGGGCAGCTCCTGAGGCTACTCTCCAGCAAAGTAAGGCTATCCATCCATTCGACACTGCGATAGTGGACTCTTGCATACAAAGCTGCAAAGAAAATCCCCGTCAAACCAAGCTTCAAAAACATCACACCCAGATTAGCTGTCGACCGCCGACCTTTTTTCGTATTTTGACCAAAGTCAATCAAGAAATACGATAGGAATCTGCCCCCAAAGATTGCAAAGGCAAAGGTTGACGCCATGACAATACGATCCGCAATGGATGTTCCAACTTTGATCATACCGCTAACGGGAAAGAGGGTGAGAAACCACGAAACTAGCACCGCCCAAGTCATGAGCGGGTCCCACCCCCTTTTGGCGGACGCAAGGGTCCCGACTACCACGATCAGACAAATAGACACCGGGGCCAATAACCGTACATCCCCAAGACCTGTCACGTTCCGGATACATTCGAATCCGTACTCATGGGAAAAACCAATTGGATCGATCAGTGCAACCTTTCCGACATGAATGGCTAGAAGCAAGGCATACGTTAAGGCACGGGTTGTTCCCGTAAGAGCATAGAAGGGATTCTCAGCGGGCCGAATGAGACCGTCGGGTATAGATAACGTGTCGTACTGCTTCCTGCCAATCAGATAGATCAGCCCTATCAGCCCAATGATAAAATAACGAGGTAGGAGCGTCATCATCGTCCTTGTAAATGTACGAAAGCTCCGGTTGATCGGTAAATTTGATTGCTTCCATCGAATGACTGTCATGGTCGCCAAAACTGCGGGGAGCTGGAAGATTGCAGTTTCAGAGCTAAGCAAGCCCACCGCCTCGGCACCGATAACGAGGATCAGATTATTATCTGGATCGAGCATCAGAGAGGACGAAAGAATCGCCAGTATATGCGGTCGGTTTGCGGCGTTCGCAACAACCTCAACGTGCGCAGGGTGGAGAACAAAAAGTAGCTTCGTCAGGCATCGAAGCGCGAGAAGATGTACTGTGTCTAAATCGGGAAATAACCGTACAGCCGATATGGAGCAAAGCTCGGCGGTGGCGGCGTGGAAAATCACGTTTATGGCACGATGGACGAAAAGCTCGGTCCAACCAAGGATTCCTCCTCCTTTTAGCCACCTGAAAGTCAGGACTGTGAAGGGCCTCCATGATTTGTGGCTAGACGGAGAATTCATTGGACGGCCCCAGTAGTCATTTTTGAACACATCGGTGAGGTTGGAAGACCCCCGCACGTCTCCATTCTCTCTCGATAATATGTAAGCCTCGTCAAGCACAGCGTCAGCGTCACTGACGCGGTGAGGAGCTGAAGTCAGTGGAATTAGGTATAACGCAATAGACACAACATGGATGAAGAAGAGAAGTAAGTTTTGGAGGCGACGCCGCTGGTAGGTCGGTGCACGCGCGCCAACGGGCGCGGCGGTGCCATCAGTTTTGCTCATGTTCTTCCTTTCACCCATCTTCTTTGACGGAAGCACTCAATCTTTTATTTATTTGGAACTTCGCCTGGGAAGACAAGTAAATCCAATTGCATCACTAGAGACTATCCGACCAAACTGTGACCTCTTGTCTCTCCTCTTCTCTGGTTCCGCTTAGCGAGGCTTAGCGCGACTCATCCACGACTCGACGACGGACTCGTCATTCCTCATACGGTTGATCTACTCTAGAGTAGTAGTAGTAATAGTACTTATGCATCCATTACAGCTGCATACCTACTACGTGTGTAGAATCTACTACTAGAAGTATGCATCTAGGAGAAATAACTACTAGAGAACGAGCTCGTCGTACTCTACGTAGTGTTCTCGTAGTATGCATACTACTTAGAGTAGATAGTATGCATACTACACACGTACTCTAGTATTATGCCATACTATGCATAATACTAAGTATGCATACTGTAGTAGTACTATAGGAGTATTAGTACTCCTAGTAGTAGTATTAGTACTCTAGTAATACTTACTAGACTAATAGTAGTATGAGATGATGGTGAACTGGCTGACTGGCGTGCTCTCCATTATGCATACAGCATAATACTATCAGTATGTATATTATTAATATTGAAATATTATTAAAAGATCTATGTAGTAGCTACGAGCGTAGAATACTTTCATATTTATTTGCTCGCCTTACTTCTCTTTCCTCTCTTTTTTCCTTTTTATGCATTGCTTTTTAACCAAAATTTACGGACGCGCACACACCTTTTGGACCATGGAAGCCGTGGAAACTGGACAATCTAATCGATCGTAGGCAGATAGAAAACCATGTCCGGGTCAGTCCCGCCTCCCGCTTCGTCAAGCCGCCGTCTGGTCGAATATTTTCTTGTGGTTTCTGCGGTGAACGAGACCGTCGGCAGGAGGAAGCGAACCGGAAGTCATAGAGGCAGCGGTCGACACACTCGCGGGAATCTCAAGAGAATTTTGAAGGGCAGGAAGAGATTTGGAAGTAGTTCCAAGCCTTCTGATGCAGTGCGCCACTACGAACCAATCATTACTTCTAGGTATCCATTGGAAGATCACTCAGACAATCCTTTGAATTCTATGGTGCCGCAATTTTGCTTCTCTCTTTTGGGTGATGAGGTGACATCAGCCAAAGATTACAGTCTGCCCACTATACACCACTTTGTTCTTACCGACGAGGTGGGTCGAAAGTTGTACGGGACTTGTTTGACAGTTTGGGAGGGGTGCCAAGACAATTTGGATGGTTTTGCAAAAAAGGAAGAGGGGGGGCAGCGATATCTCCCACGTGTTCTCTGCCTCCTTTCAACTTGGCCTTACCTGACCGCCTTTCGCGAATATTTGGCACAGCTTTGGCGATTAGCCACGACTACAAATCTGATGGCAGCTCCGATAGAAAGATTTGTGATAAATATATGTGCTGAGGTTCCTGCCCCACCTCCAGGCATTTTTGAAGTTAGGATGACGATCCTTGATTCTGTCATTCGATTTTGGGCGCCGCCAGCGAACCAGCCCATTCCTTACGTTGCGCTGCCATTTGAGATTCTCTTTCAATGCCTAGACCTATCCAATGTCTTGTTTGTGTGGTATGCCTTGGTATTGGAACAAAAGGTACTTCTAGTCTCCAGTCAGGCAAGCTTGCTGACTGTGTGCGCAGAAATTCTTTGTTCTCTTCTTTTCCCTCTGCGGTGGTCGCAAGTTTATATTCCTCTTCTACCGCTATCTCTGGCCGCGATGCTCGATGCGCCAGTACCATATCTGTGCGGGGTGATAGCAGATAGTTTTCAGGAAGCTCTGGACAACATAAGTGAAGAGACTATTGTGGTAAATCTCGACGAAAATGTTGTGACGGAAGGTCCCGCAACCCCTATTTTCCCACCATTACCCAAGGGTCGCAAGGAAAAGCTAGAGGGTGCGATGGACAAGATCGCTGGTAGCGTCTTTTGGAAAGCAAGGGGACTTTCTAAGGAGCTACATGTCAAGACCAATCGCGCTTCCAAATCAGCAGGTGCTGCTACGGAAACTGTAAGTCCCAGCAATCGCGGAAACGGAGTTGTCTCTACGACAAATGATAAAATCAGCAAGAGCAACGACATTTCGCAACAAGGGAATCGCGTATGGGGCGAAAAACTGCTTAAATTTGATGAGGCGTTCTATCTTGCCTACACTCCCGATTCTGCGAGCATGATGATGGACGGAGATGAGCTCATTGCGAACGATCAGGGCCAAACAATTTGGGATGAAGTGCAAGAGGCATTTCTGAAGTTCAACGTATCAGTCTTCAAGCAGTATCGGGACTACCTTATTGCACCGGGATCAATTGACAACGAAGATGATAAGTGGAAGGGTTGTTCGGGCTTTGATACGAAGGGATTTGTGAATTCGCAGCAATCGGAATATCAAGCATTCCTCAGAGAGGTATGTGCGACACAGCAATTTGATGACTTCATCTGCCGGCGGAGAGGTGAGCCTGACGTCATATTCTTTGATCAATCAATTGAAAAGAAACTAAATCGTACCAAACGAAAATTTAGATCGAAGGTTGAAACTCCATTTCTGCAGAGTGCAAAAGCGCACAAGGAGCTAAAGAGGATTGAGGCAATTGGACCTAATAGAGGTGATCTCCCATTCCATGGCCCTGTCGACGTCGATGATTTGGAACTTCAGCAGAAGACATTCTTGTATAATTCTTTCCCTGGAGAGTTGAATCCTTCTCTTTTCGGTGAGCCCCGCCCTTTGCCAAATATTATTACAGCAGAGTTCGACAGACAGGCTGCCTTCTCTTCCAAGCTCAGAGCGAAGTATGCTGAAGATGCTCGTGACAACAGCAACACGTTGGAAACCTTACGTTGGGATCGAACCCCATCACCAGAGGTGGCTACGTTTACAATCTATTTTAGCCTGTTTGCTTCCACGATTGGACGGGATACTTCACTTCATCAGGACCTGAACTCATCAATATCCCGTGAAAATTCAAATGATCAGTCAGTTCACGCACCTGACTCTTTTTATGACGAGGAACTTGAGATTGAATCAGCTCATCTAGAATTAGATCTAGCGTTTGAGGTGCTCGACATGATGAATGAGAGAAACATCTCAATGACCGACTATGTCGCCTATTCGAGGCTGATGGAGGCCTGCTCGCGCTGTGGGGCGTTGGTTCTAGCCAAAAGACTGATGACGAAGATGGCGGAATCAAATATGGCTACAGATGGCGATACCATTTCATCTTACATGAATGCTATCTCTTCGTCACGACTGTTTCCAGTTACTGATTTGCCACTGAATGATATGGCGAACCAACAAGTCCACAGGCAGGACGCTTCCGAGAAATGGCATTTTCCCAGATTCGGGTCGAATCACGAATCTGAGGATCCTAATACATCTTTCCCTGAATCGCCGAAGCGCATTAGCAGCAAAGTTAAGGAAGCGTTTGATAGTTTTGTGGATTCTTTCGAGAGAGAGTCTGTATTATCTGACTCGGAAGCTTCGACCCGTGATACGGCATCGAATCTATCAAGCTTACATCATGAGAGCGAGATTGCAGAGGCCTCCGAGAATGCAGAGGGGAATGTATCTCCTAGTCGCTTCTCTATAGCATCTTTCGCTAGACGCCGCCACAAATCAAAAATTCTGGCCAAGGCAGAAAGTCTTCTCGTAACGGATAGAGTTAGGAGCCAATTGAAGCTAGGGGAGGGCCTGCTTCGATACATCTATCCCGACCTTGTCATTGATAGGGATAGCGATGCGTGCCCCCAGTGCTCTGCAAGTCTAACGGGAGAGGAAATTATCATGGGCTGGAATCCCTGCAACCTTGAGGATTCAACGACCAGGTGCCCTCGGTGCGATCACCGTTTTATGGCTCACTTTACTGTGACTACGTCGTTGCCAGCGTTTGAGGGTTCTCAGGGAATGTTAACCCCTCTCTATGTTGAGTATATTTCACCATGGGTCCTTAGGAAGGAAATTGAAAACGTCTTAAGCAAGCCAGATGGTGTTAAGGCCATACTGGACCCAAAGTGGCGCAGTTCCCCTTCTGACATTAATTCGACACTGTGGTGGAACCTAGTTCTTAGCCTACTTCGCTTTCGACTACCTTTTGTGTTCTTGCTTAAAGAAAGTTTCCAAGAGCGTCTTATCACGCCACCACTGTGACCTTTCCTTCAGGAAGTCATCGAGATTGCTACGTAAATTATTTGATCGAAATAAGTTTCGTATATTTATTAACATTTTCTACTTGTCACGTAGTACCTGCTGCAGATGTCTGATATTGATTGTAAGAACCAAGATTCGTCCTTATCCCAGCGTCATCCGCGTCATCAACGCACATCAACCAGAATTTCGCCCACCACCCAGACGAATCGTAGCTTTTCTCAAGAAATTCCACACGATAGCCAGAGAGTGTCATTACATCAGTGGCTGTCATCTTATCGGCAGTAAAATCACAGACAAAAGCATTGGTCTCAACCGTCATAAAAATGTTTCCAGACCGAGACAAGTTAGGGGACATTCCCCATCCGTGGAAAATTATCGCTCCCCCTGGACCAAGAAGGCCTCGGTTATCATCAAACTCTCTCGTGGGTATGCAATGACACATCGATCCACCCTCGACTAGCTCTTTTGACTTTATCTGGATGCTCTTGCTGGTGCCATTGATCAGGCCAGCGACAATGCACCGCCGGGATCTTAGTCCAGAGAATAGGTTACAAAACGAATCCAGTAGTGTCCAGGATATTTCATCTATATGTTGATGGAAAGCCTGGCTTTTGCTGTTCAGGCTCGTTGTTCGGGCGCGGCAGTGAGATATTACTTGAAATTCGTTTTTAGCCTCCGAAATCAACATTGTTTTCCTTATATTGCATCTTCCAAATGTATGGTCTTGGCCGAGCTGACCTCCATTAGGATCTCGATGTTTGTTCGAAGAGTTAACCATCTTTTCAGCTAGATGTGTGAGTAATTTCTTGATTTCCGTCTGTGCCGTGTGCTGGGTGTGGAGAACGTAAGATAATGCTCCCATATCAGAAAAATAGACTACCCGCAGGGAAGCGGTGTCGTCAAGGGTATCAAAATGACTTATTTCTTCCCAGGAGAGACAAAGAGAGTCGACAGATTGTTCTTCATTGAGAATCCAAAGATTTCTTTCACTTGCGATGAGAAGGAGCCCGCACGAAGTCTGGACATGCCCCAAGTAGACGTCGTCGTTATCTTCTGTTGCAAGTCTCTGGGCATTTGCAGCAACCTTATCAAATGGCAGCAATCTAACATATCTTGGATGCGATGCTGATATACGAGGCAACGCTCGACGAAGCCGTTTGGGGATAAATTTTCCTTCGTCCTTATCTGACACATGATTCATGACCACGACTGCCGCGTCACCAAGGCCCACAACTGGTTTGACCACCGCGCCGACAACAGCTTTAGCCATCCCTTTAGCAAGACCCATCGGACCGTGCTTCGATGCATATATTGACGGCTGCTCAATAATTCCGACAGCCCCAGATTGTATGCCTTGGGCGAAACTGGTCCCGGCAAGCTGGAGAGACCCACCGAGGGACTTGGGGGCTTGCCCGCGACTACGAGCGTCCATTCTTGATTTCTTCAGCGCATTTCTCTCGACTATATATCCATTGTCAGCAGTCAATCCGGCAAGATTAGAATTGACAATATCCGCAATATTTGCTGCGCTGCGAACAACGCCAACAAAGACACCCCTGGCAAGACTCTGCGTCCCTGCTTCCAACCCTTCAATGAATTGGGCTGGACCTTGTACCATTCCTTGGATTGGTTCGTAAAAAAAGTCTCTTACTCCAGTTCCAACATTGCCCAAGAAGTCAGCAGGCACGGTTAATATTTCTAGACTTCCGAGAATCGCAAAAATTTGCTGGGTAAGCTGGGAAGAGTAGTGAGCGGCCAAAATACGGACAAGGGCCCTTGGAGAATCGAATGCGTGACCGACGACGAAAGATGTAAATCGAAGAGGTGCTTTGTGTATGCTTGACAGCCCACGAATGATCTGAAACACAATGAGTCCTTGCGAAGCTGAGTTCCAATTTTCACCAACCAACTGTTGTGAAAAGGTGAGAAAGATTCGAATCGGATGTAAGTTGAGGCGTTCTATGTAGATCCTGCCTGAGGTTGAAAGCGTTCCTGACTCTTCCAAATCCAATGGGACCATCCCATCTAGGGATGAAAATCTTTTACTCATAATAGACGTAAGTTCGTCTATAAAGGACTCTGGGTCTCCCTGTTCTTCACGAACCTGTCTCATGGGTTCAATGAAACGGGCTATGGTCTCTGTTGTTCGTCTATCGAGACGAATGTCGATCGGAAGAACTCGAAGGGCAACGTAGGAAAAGTTGTAGGTTGACGCATCCAATTCCAACTTCCGAACCGCAGATAGATGAAGAAAAGGCTCGTTTTCTTCAAACCGCTGACAGGAGAGCAACACCATATGTGTCGCCTTGTTTACATGATTGTCGATCTGAACGGAAAGGAGTTGCACTTCCATCTCATGATATCCTCGTCGCCTTTGTCCAAAATCAAGACATAGATTATCAATCTGTATCAGCAAAATCTCTCTTGAAGACTCGAACCCGGATGAATTATCCACAATACTCAAGGAGACGCCAGGAATACCAGCGCGGAGAGAGAAAGTAACTTGGTCGTCTCCCTCGTCCAGGAAAGCATTGGAATACGAGGTATCCACTGCCATATTCTTATTTTCTTCCATTATAGCGTTTTTGTGATAGGACACTCTCTTGTTGAGCTTGCCAGATATTGATGAAGGGGACTTGAGTCCACCAATGGCAGAACCTCTTACATCTGAAAATTCAATGACTTTAGTACTGACTTCAACATTGACACAACAGCGCACCTGTCTTCCATCTGGAAAGGTGAGGACGCTTGTTGATCCAATCTCGTCGATATGGACAATCCCCACATCTTTCTGATTTTCGTCGAATAAGAGATTGTTTCCGTCGACACATGTCCATTCTAGTAGATGCCTCCTCTCCGGATCGTCGAAACCGAAACGG
>Ga0315315_10004223_pt1 | contig 13249 bp, 7 predicted proteins | sample M140m3416metaG_FD_203699 | JGI IMG/M metagenome (GOLD analysis project Ga0315315, IMG submission 203699) | Ammonia-oxidizing marine archaeal communities from Monterey Bay, California, United States - M1 40m 3416 | ecosystem: Environmental > Aquatic > Marine > Intertidal zone | place: USA...
TTCGGGAAGTGATATGCGAGTCCAGTGGAGTCATCACTCTGATGGCTTTCACTTTCGTGATCATGATGTGGTTCGCTGTGTGCATTGCGTTGATGATCTTCAGTTCGGTCTCGCACTTGGTGGTGGTGGTGCAAAAGGGATGGCTCACCTCGGTGTCATTGAGGTGCTTAATCGAGAGGGTATTTATTTCGATTCTGTTGCCGGTACGAGCGCGGGTGCCATCATGTCGGCGGGTTACGCAATGGGCAAGTCACCAGATGTTTTGTTGCAGTTGTTGTTGAAAGAAATGACACCGCCTCGGTGGTTGAAGAAGCTGCCTAAAAGCCGAGAGATGTTTTTGCTGTCACAATTTCGTATGGGGTGGATAGAACCAAAATTTCGTGAGCACCTGCAGAACGTGCAGTTTGATGAACTGTTTCTCCCAACGTCACTTGTCACGGTCGATCTGGTGACCGGCCAAGAGAGAATTCGGCGGTCTGGTGATGTTGTGTCAAGTGTTATGGAGAGCATTAACCATCCGATTTTTGGCAAGCCGATACTTCGAGGGAACGAAGCACTTGTTGATGGTGGAGTTTTGGCGAATGTGCCATCCCACTGTTTGCGTCGTCAGGGTGCAGGCTTCGTTCTTGCCGTGGATGTGACGACAAAGCTATCCACAGATTTTTGCCGTAATCCAAAGAAGCCAGATCAGTTGACGCCACCTGGTTACCTTCGGACCTTGCTGCGAGTGAATGATGTTTCTCTTCGCAGTCTTTCCGGGATACACCGTTCTGGAAGTGATTACGTCATCACGCCAGATACATCTGCGCACACGTTTGATGACTTTGCCGCCGGAGAGGAGTTGATGGATCGTGGGCGGGAGGCAGCTGAGGCAGCCCTTCCCGAGATAAAGGAGCGGGTGGCCAAAGTCTATCAGTCGATTGACGGAAGTTCTGCACACTAAAAATTCTTATTTGTGTAAGATTCCCGGTTTGTAGTACTTTTAGTAGAGGGTTTATAGCTGGTAGTTACTGAACTTTCAGTGCTCTCTTCATTTAATGGTTTCAGGAAGGCTTTTCTTATGTCGACCACGCGACGACGGTTTCTCACGACCGCGACTACAACTACGCTAGCAACTGCTACTGTTCCGTATTTTGGATGGCAAAAAAAGACACTCGCGGACGAAAGTAAGGCGAAGAACGATCGTGTAGCTATTGGCCTTATTGGTGCCGGTGGTATGGGGTGCGGGAATCTTCGTGCGGCAGCACAATGGATTGACGTTGTTGCAATCGCAGATGCAGATACAGGCCGCGCATCGAAGGCAAACAAATTGCTTAGTGATGGGAAAGCCCAAGAGTATGCTGATTACCGAGCCATTCTTGACCGGAAGGATATTGACGTCCTTCATATTGCAACGCCAGATCATTGGCATACGAAACCATTGATTGAAGCGATGCTTGCTGGCAAAGATGTCTACTGCGAGAAGCCCCTTACTCTCACGATTGATGAAGGGAAGCTTATTCGAAAAGTACAGAAAGAAACGGGTCGGGTCGTTCAGGTTGGAACGCAGCAAAGAAGTCAGTTCCAACTGTTTGTAAAAGCGGTTGCGATGGTTGCCAGTGGGCGGGTTGGAAAGATTAAGAAGATCACAGCTGCAATCGGGGCTGGTCCGACATGTGATGCCTTGCCAGCAGTATCACCTCCGGCAGAGCTTGACTGGGATCGCTGGTTGGGGCCTGTGCCTGCTGTTGACTATCGTTACGTACAAAAGCCAGGAAAAAAAGGCCGTCCAAATACGAATTGCCATTATGAATTTCGTTGGTGGTATGAATTTTCCGGCGGCAAACTCACTGATTGGGGTGCACACCATGTTGATATTGCTGTCTGGGCTCTTGAGCAGGCTGGGCAAGCAGGTGAGCACGGTGGTCCGACAGGCATTGGAGGGAAGGCCACGCATCCGGTGCCTTTCAAGAATGGTATGCCGGTAGAGCGAGACCGCTACAACACTGCAACCGGCTTTCTTCTTTCAGCAGCATATCCTAACGATGTCGAACTGATTATTCGACACGATACGGATAACGGTGTGACCATTGAGGGAGATAAGGGGAAAATCTTTGTGAATCGCGGTAAGCTTGTTGGTGCCCCGGTCGAAGCACTTGCGGATGATCCACTTCCAGAGGATGCAATTGCGAAGGTTTATAAAGGTCTCCCTATGGAAGCCGATGGTCGTAAAGCTCATTGGGCTACCTTCCTGAATTGTGTGAAAACTCGAAAATCACCAATCTCTGACGTTCACTCACATATGAGAGCCCTGAATGTCTGTCATCTTGCCGGCATTAGTGCCCGGCTTGGTCGACACATTGCATGGGATGCCAAGTCTGAGCAGATCACGGGTGACAACGAAGCCAATGCGATGCTGTCGCGTCCCTATCGCAAGGGATACGAGATCGATATGGGATGATCGTTCTGGTGGCTTCCGTTCGTGGCTCAACAGGAACTGGGTGAATCAAAAGTGCGTTCAAATCATTAGAGGCATTGGACAGTCAAGCGTAGTGGCGATTGCTCGCAGAAGATCAATCTCTCGAGGGGTGATTGTGCCGTCAGCAGAAGCCGTTTCAGCCAGGCCACGGATGAGTTTTGATTTTGATTTGCCAGGTAGCCGCCCGAGGGCATCAAGCGAGTGATTGAGTCTATTGAAGATTGTTCGATCCCACGGCTGGAGTTCGAGCGGTGGTAAACCGGTCGCCTCTACGCCACGTTCGAAGGCGCTCTGCACGGCATCTTGTTCACGGCTGCCGGCATGAGCCAATGCAGATAATACCGTTGAAACATCTTCAGGCGCTGGACGTTGATTAGTTTTTCTTTTTCTTTTTCTGCCAAAGTGCGGATCCAAGACGTGAAGAACAACTTTTTGAAGAGTCCATTCAAATAGGCTAAGTCGGTTGTCTGCAGCAGCAAGGGCGTGAATGTTCTCTCGGAATCGCTCGTATTGCTCCGGTGACAGATCTTTTAATGGTCCGAGGCAGATGTCAACCAATGGCAGTCGTGATTTTCGAGGAAGTGTGACAATCAATTTATGGAGTTCAATGGTTGAGCGGTAGACAGCAGGATCAGCCTCGGCAGCAAGTCGTTCAAATTGTTGCTGGCAGCTTGTGAAGTCTGCATCGAGCAGCAGAGCGTATACGACTCCACGAGCCCCGTAAGGTTCTCTGGCTGCTTCACGAAGCTTTTCAGGTAGGGATTCAAGGAGTTCGTGGGAGCGAGCAATTTGTTGAGGGGTTGGTTTTCCAATTGCTTCAACAGCCTGCTCTGGTGATGGTGCCGCTGGCGGTACCGTTTCATTCACCGGCACGTTTCTATCTATGATTTTGCTTTCAGGAGAGACGCTACCCGATGGTGCAGGACCTGCTACTGATCCTGCAAACCCAACAGCACCTGCTTGGGCAAAAGCGGGAGAGTGAGTCGCTGGAGTGCCTCTAGTTACCTCTTCAGCCGCCATTTCAGCCTGCCAGAACATGTCAATCCGTGCGATTCGCTTTGCAAGCGGTGGGTGTGTTGCGAAGAGTTCTGAAACACCCTCAGCAAAAAACATATGAGACGCTTCGGCAGCCTTCGCGATTTTTACTTTTGACCCAAGATTTAGCCCGCCAATTTTTTTGAGTGCCCCTGCAATACCGTTGGGGTCACGTGTGAATTGTACGGCTGATGCATCTGCGAGAAACTCACGTTGTCTACTTACCGCGGCTTTAATCAGGTTGCCAACGAGTGTTCCAATAAACCCGATAACTATAAGTCCTACGCCAAGACCAAGACTGATCAGTACGATACCACCACCACCTTTTTGATTATTGCTTCTTCCGCCACCCGATGCTGCAGCAATACGCATGGTGTAATAGCCAATAAGACCAACAATCAGGATGCCGTGAACAATTCCAATAAGACGTATGTTGAGTCGCATGTCACCATTGAGGATATGGCTAAATTCATGAGCGATCACGCCCTGGAGTTCATCACGACTAAGCTGTTCAACGCAGCCACGAGTCACGCCGATGACAGCATCTTCCGGATGGTATCCAGCAGCAAATGCATTAATGCCTCTTTCCCGTTCCATCATGAATACTGGCGGTACTGGTAAGCCGGAAGCCAGTGCCATTTCCTCTACGACATTGAGGATTTTGCGTTCAACCGGATCAACCGAGTCATTCAACAGTCGGTGACCGCCGAGAGATAAGGCGAGCGGTTCTCCTCCACCGGAGAGTTGGGCAGTTTTATATAAGCTGCCTCCACCAACGATAAGAAATACTGCGAGGCTTACTCCTACAAAGATGTCTGGTCTCCAGAATGTGTCTGGACCAAGTTGATCGACGAGTGCTTCCCGCTGTTGAGGTGCTTGCTCAAGCCCACCAAGGTAAAGTGACATGACCAGCACGTACGTCCCCACAATCAGGCCCGCCATGGCAACGACAAAAAGCCCGACCAGCATGCCTGTTTTTCGTCGAGCTCGATCCTGGTGTTCAAAGAAGTTCATGACAAACTCTTTTCTGTGATGTCAGCGTTCCTGTCCCCCCTGTGAATCATTGAGGGCTGTAAAAGTTTTATTCGCCTGGTAGGGGCCTCTTGCTGTTAAAAAGAGACCGATGGCGCCGCCTGAATTGCCTGTTTGTCATCAAACTCGAGAAGTGATGCATGTTGAAAACCAAATGTTCCAGCAAACAGCATTTGTGGGAATGAATCGCGGTACATGTTGTATGCAGTCACCGCATCGTTAAATGCCTGGCGTGAGAATGCTACTTTGTTTTCTGTGCTGGTCAGTTCTTCTTGAATTGCCATCATGTTCTGGTTCGCTTTAAGGTCTGGGTATGCCTCAGCGAGTGCAAAGAGACGGCCGAGCGACTGAGTGAGCATGGTTTCCGCACCACCAAGTGCACCCATAGCGGCTGGATCACCAGGGTTTGCAGCGGCCTTGCCAGCCGCTGAAACGGCTTGGTTTCTAGCATTGATCACCCCTTCAAGAGTCTCACGTTCATGAGACATGTATCCCTTGGCAGTTTCGACAAGGTTGGGGATGAGGTCATATCGCCGCTTGAGTTGTACGTCGATTTGGGCAAAGGCATTTTTGTTACGTGCACGTAAAGAGACAAGTCGGTTGTAGATTCCGGCAAGCCAAAATCCGAGGAGAACGAGTGCACCGAGTATGACGAGTAAAGGAATAAGCATCAGCAATCTCCGTGTGCAGGTAAGGCTTGTGGGGGTGACGCACGAAACCCCCGATTCATAGTAAGATTACCAGAGTCAACAACATTCTACATGTTGGAACTGTAGAAAGTCTTAAAAACTTCACTGGTGAAAAAATGCTCCGATTGGCCTGGCTGATTCCTTGCGTCTTTGTAGCCCCAGTAATTGCTGCTGATTGGCCTCAATGGCGAGGGCCTGAGGGGCAGGGGCATGCTCCGACAGCTGTGGATCTACCCGTTCGATGGAGCATTGGTTCAGCTGAGGAAGTTAACACCCATCGGGACAATATATGCTGGCGGACAGAACTGCCGGGACGAGCATGGTCGTCTGCCATGATAGATGGTGAAATAATATGGCTCACGACAGCCATTGAAGATGGAAGTGCTCAGGAAGGACCTCCACCACCTGGAAGCAAAAAACCTCAGCCCCGGAGTGTTGCCAAGTCAGTAACGTTTCGAGCACTTGGTCTAGACTCGCGAGATGGCCAGATTGTTGAGAATATAAAACTTTTCTCAGTGGATAATCCTCAGCCCACACATGTGCTCAACAGTTTTGCTTCACCCTCTCCAGTGCTTGGGGCAGATCGTTTGTATTGTCAGTTTGGCGACTATGGAACCGCGTGTGTTGACACAAAAAAGGCGTCCGTGGTGTGGCATAACCGCAGCCAACGATTGAATCATGAGAATGGACCGGGCAGCACACCTGTTCTTTGGCGAGACCTTCTCATTTTTCATTGTGACGGAAGTGATGTGCAATATGTCGTTGCGCTAGATACCAACACGGGGGAGGAAGTCTGGAGGACTGATCGAAGTGGTGAGATGAACGACAATCCCGAAATGAAAAAAGCCTATGGGACACCACTGGTGACTTCTGTTGGCGGACGCGAGGTGCTGCTTTCTCCGGCAGCAAACTGGCTTTACGGATATGACACGAAAACAGGTGAAGAACTCTGGAAGGTCAATTATGGAATCCTTGGTTTCTCAATTGTATCAAGGCCTGTTGTTGCAGATGAAGTTGTGTACTTCAGTACCAGTTTTATGAAGACAGAACTTCTAGCCGTGCAGCTCGGTCCGAAGGTGAATACCACTCCAGAAATACTATGGCGTTATAGACGCAGCGTACCCAGAATGCCGTCGCCAATTCTTGTCGATGATTCAGTCTATCTTTTTGGTGATAAGGGAATCGCTACCTGCTTAGACAGACATACTGGTGAATCACGATGGACTGGTCGCCTTGGTGGAAGTTTCTCATCTTCTCCACTATTCGCCGACGGGAAAATTTATGTCGGTAATCACGAAGGTGAGATGTTTGTCATTCAGCCTGGAGATGCACTTAATATTCTTGCAAAAAATGAATTTGATGAAGCAATCATGGCAAGTCCAGCAGCCATTGGGGATTCGCTTTACGTGCGAACGGACAAAGCAGTATATCGAATCAAGAAGGCTGGTTTTTAGCGTTGAATGCACGAATTTTGCATATCGAGGACCAAGCTCCACGGGCTCTGGGATCGTGTCTGAATAATGCCCTGGTCGAGGATGCTCTGAATTTTCCTGCCGGCATACAGCGGAAGAGGAAGTAAACTGCCACTATGGCTGTACTTACTCTTGATGATCTTTCTCTCGCATTCCGCGGAGTTCATGTTCTTGACAAAGTCTCACGAACGATTGAGCCCGGTGAAAAAATTGGCTTACTTGGCCGTAACGGGACTGGCAAGACCACGCTCCTTCGTCTCATCGCCGGTAGCCAGGAACCTGATTCGGGTACATGTGTTCTAGCAGGTGGAAAGCGGGCTTCGTTTCTTCCGCAGGAAGTGCCAGTTGATATGGTCGGCCAGGTCTTGGAAGTGGTTCAGGAGGCATTGCAATCACAGGTTGCCGAAGGTCGAATTGAGGAGTGGGAGTCTGAAACAAAAAGTCAGAAGATCATAGACCTTATGGGTCTCGACTCCGATGGAGATATACAAACGCTATCGGCCGGACGAAAGCGGCGGGTGCTGCTTGCACGAGCGCTTGTCACTGAACCTGACTTGCTGATGCTCGACGAGCCTACAAATCATCTCGATCTTGAAGCGATTGAGTGGTTGGAGAAGTTTCTATCAAACTGGCGAGGAACGTTACTTTTTGTAACACATGATCGTGGCTTTCTCCGGCGGGTCGCTAATAGAATCTGGGAACTTGATCGTGGCCAGCTTTTTGCATGGGAGTGTGATTACGATGTGTTCCTGAAGCGAAAAGCAGCTGCTATTGAAGCCGAGGAAAAACAGAATGCTCTTTTTGATAAGCGTCTGGCAGAAGAAGAAGTCTGGATTCGGCAGGGTATTAAAGCCCGGCGCACACGGAATGAAGGTCGTGTTCGTGCACTGAAGCAGATGCGTGAGGAGCGGCAGCAACGTAGAGAGCAGCCAGGCAAAGCGAATATCGCTATTCAGGAATCTGAAAGAAGCGGAACGCTGGTATGTAAGGCAGCAGGCCTTTGTTTTGGCTACGCAGATAAAACTGTTATCAGTGATTTTTCAACAGCAATTTTTAGGGGAGACAAGGTCGGCTTTATTGGGCCAAACGGTTGTGGCAAGACAACGCTCCTTCGGCTCTTACTTCAGGAACTTGAGCCGCAGACGGGCTCTGTACGTCTCGGGACTAAGCTTGCTGTACGTTATTTCGATCAGCTACGTGGCCAGCTCGACTTTGAAAACAGTGTGGTTGAACAGATCAACGGTGGCAATGACTTTGTGACTATTGATGGAAATCGCCGGCATGTCATCAGTTATCTTCAGGACTTTTTATTCACGGCTGATCGTGCGAGGTTGCCAGTTAAGTTTCTTTCTGGTGGTGAACGAAACAGGCTTCTTCTTGCAAAGCTTTTTGCGAGGCCCGCAAACGTACTCGTACTCGATGAGCCAACGAATGATCTGGACCTTGAAACACTTGAGCTTCTTGAGCAGAGATTAGTGGATTTTCAAGGTACCGTTTTGGCGGTGAGTCATGATCGGGAGTTTCTTGATAATGTTGTGACGAGTGTCATTGTTTTTGATCAAGGAAGTGTCCAAGAATATGTTGGCGGGTACTCAGATTGGATTCGGCAGCGTGGGGGTGTGGAGTCAGCGAAAAAAGCTCCACGATCTCTTCAGAAGAAATCAACGGAGTCTTTCGAGCCGAAGAAACCAAGGCCGCAGAAACTGTCGTACAAAGAAAAACGAGAGCTGGAGCAATTGCCTGTACAGATTGAAAAGATGGAGGCAGACGTTGCAGCCCTCCATGAAGAAATGGCAGGCACCTCTTTTTATCGTCGTCCAGCCCAAGAGATAGCTACGACGCAAAAGAACTTGCAGGAGTTCGAAGAACGTCTGGCGACTGCCTATGCTCGCTGGCAAGATCTTGAGCAGAATACGTAGTAAGTGTGTTGGTGTGAAGTTGGTGTTCTTTACAAAGCTGTCGACATGTTTATAAGGATGTCGGCGTGCTTGTGGTCACAAGCTGCACTGATGCGACTGTTGTCCCTGGTTGGGCCATGACAGTTATAGTATTTATTTCTTGAAGAGCCGAAGGTGGCACTGGCACTGCGAGTGGAGCAAAAAAGTCAGTGAACTCAGCAGCATCACCGACATCGATCGTCATCGGTATCTCATTTATCGTTGTTTTCAGTGGCGTGTCGAGGCCACCTGTTCGATGGACGCCAATGACGAGCCGTGCTTTAGTTGTGCTAGCCGCTTTGGGAGTCGTGATCTGGAAAAGAATTGGTGCGCCAGTGCTTTTGACGGCAGTTTTTCTTGCATAGTACCGCTTCTGGTGCACTCCTTGTGTTGGTTTAACTTTCTTTTTTGGCATCAGGTGGATAACAGTTGTCTCGTTCACATCCACTGGTATGGCATTGATCTCAACGGGTTGGTTGGGTTGGAATGTCAGGTCGCCTTCGTGGTAGTTCAGTCGTGTCTGCCGTGTTGACACCTCAGGATACTGTTGCTGAATAGATGAGAGATCAAGCAGGAGTTGTCTGCCACCCATGTTCGTCACTGCAAGAGAAATCTTGTTGTTGCTATGAACAGCGACAACGTCGAGCCATTCTCTGTCGTAGGTGACAGGGAGGCGACGCCCGTTAAAGTCACGCCAGAGTTCAAAGAAGTTTGCTATTGGTGTCGCATCAAAGTCATCGATTGTCAGGTGTTGCTGTCGATTATCCTTTGGAGTGAAGACTGCATCACCACTCATGGGGTTCCACGGCATATGAAGGAAGACAAAGGGGACAAACAACTCGATTTGATCCGGGCGTTGCATGGTCTTGGTGAGAAAAGCACTCCATGCGAGAACTCGTAACCAGTTGTCAGCTGCCTGCCTTCCGTTTTGCAGAGACCCACATTCTGTGATGAGAATTGGTAAGACGTTCTCCGCGTTGTGCATTTCCGCCCTGAGCACATCGAGAGTGGCTTCGTACCGACCGAGTAAATAATTGGAGTACCCTTTGCCACGACGCTCGTGCGCACCAAGCGTGCCGGCGTTTTCATAGAAATGATACGAGAAGAAGTCGAGCTTGCCACGGGTTTCTTTGATAAAGCGAGCATGATCACGGAAAAGCCCGAAATCCTTTTGGTGAAGCTGCATGTAGGCTGCTGCTGGTCCTCCGATACGAGTCGATGGACTCACTTCATGCACCGCGTCGGCTACCTGATTGTGAAAATCAGACAGAAGCCCCCATCCATCAATGCCCTCTTTCTCTCTCCAGTGGTATGCCCACTCGGATTGAAATGTGCTTTCGTTTTTTACTTCCCACCAAGTTGCTGAAGATCCACCATCCTTGATTTGATCTTGCACATAGGCAGCCGCGAGTTCTGTCGCATAGCGAAAGTACTCTATCTTCGGTGTGCCTCTGCCGATGAGCGGCACACTCATGAACTCCGGCCAATCGTTAAAGCACGATGCGTAAGGGATGTCTTTGAATCTGGGAATCGTGTTTCGAACTCTTGTGCCAGCGTCATACGTCTCAAAGAATGAAAGATCTGCGGCCCCGGGGGTGTCAGTTCGTTCGTGAAGGGGAGGCCAGTTTCCCCAGGCGGTTGTGAGCCCTGGCTGGAACTTAAGCATTCCACGTCCAGGAAAGAAGTTTCGCTCAGCTGCCCAGTCCTCGAAAGATTGATTCACGCTGCCTGGTGTTTCATGTGTTCGGAACCAGCGGCTGCGATCCAATTGAGACGTTCCCTCGATAAGTAATTCGTTGTCAGTGTCAATTGTGAGGGGCACGTGTACTCGAGGGAACCCAGTTCCAAGGTCATGATATGGGATTGTGTCGAATGTTGTTGCGATCGGGCTTTGTGCAATGAAAATGACAGTATTGACCGTGCATGATGTTTCTGGATCTTTCAGGAAGAACTGAATTTTCATCCGATCGGATGGCTGTTCAGAAAGAGGAACTGAGGGCATCTGAACCCGATAGAAGTCTTCCACCTGCTGGCTACGAGGCGGCGCTTTATCTGGAGAAAACGGAAGCACATAAACCTTTTCGATTTGATCAAGATTGCTTCCGCGAAACGCTAGGTGACGGAAGAACACCGCGATTCTTTCGGCACCTTGTGGGAGGAGAAGCTCATCGCCATTGTGGATAATTCGGGAAGGCTCAAAAAATGTGAGCTCCTTGAGCCCCTGTCCCTGGCCTGTTTCCCGATAGGTCGCTTCTCGTTCTTTTACGAAATCTTGAAAAAGATAACTGTGTGCAGCTTTTCGTTGCTGACCTTCTTCGCTCAGAGTCTGGCCCGCTACCTTCGATGAGTTCCCAAACAATACGGAGCAGGTAAGAAACAACAGGAGGAACCGATAGAGAGGTGGCACACCCTGGCGACTTGAAAGTATTGTGCGGTCACTTGTTGATTTGGGCATTGCTTAGTCGCTGCTGAAGTTGTGTCGTGAGTGATTTCTTTGTTGTCTGAAAGTCTGACTGATCAGCTAGGTTTGTGAATTGAAGCGGGTCATGTTCCATGTCGTACAGTTCTTCGGTGCCATCCTTGTAATGCATGAATGCCCATTTTGGTGTGCGTATGGCCTGTCCCAAGTTGTTGGCTTCCCCCTTGTGGTGTAACGATAGGGCGCTGGTGCGTACAGATTGAGAGGGGTCTTCAAGGATAGGAACGAGGCTCTTTCCCTGAATGTCAGAAGGTGTCTTGATGTGTGTCAGGTCTGTGAGTGTTGGGAAAATATCAACCAACTCAACAAGCGACTGAGTTCTTCCTGATGGCATGCGCGGCGATGCGATTATGAGAGGAACGCGTGTGACTTCTTCGTGAAAATTGGATTTCTGCCAAAACCCATGTTCTCCAAGATGGTAGCCATGGTCACTGCAGAAGACGATTGCTGTAGAGTCTCGGAGACCAGCTTGATCGAGTTCATCAAGAATACGGCCGACCTGTATGTCCATGAACTCAACGGTTGCGTAATAGCCGGCCCACATCCGTCGTTGGTTGTCCGGGTACTTCCCAATTGGATTGTTGTCATTTCGAGTCTTAGCAAGGCCCGCTTTGGGTATATCGCTGATATCATTCTCTACAGCCTTTGGAAGAGTCATCGTGTCCCATGGATAGTGATCGAAAAAATCTTGTGGGGCAACATTTGGATAATGAGGTCGAACAAATCCAACAGCAAGGAACATGTTTTGATCACGATGTTCTTTGAGAAGTTCAATCGCCTTCGTTGCAGACTTTGAATCGGGCTGGTCTGATCCGTCTCCGTTGTAGCGTACGGTCACAAACATGCGATGGGGCATGCGGGTTGACTGCCTGTTTTCGAGCGCATCTGTAAAAATATTGAGATTCAGACACGCGTAGTGGCCTGGAGTATGCGCCTCGAGACCGGCCGAATTAAAATGTTCATCCCAAGAAGACGGTACGTCATTGCCGTCGGTGCCGGCGATGATGTCACCTGGTACCCGCATGTGGTAGATCTTGCCGACCCGGGCGGAGTGCCACCCAGCCTCACGAAAACATTGCCCAAGATTTGTTGTCCCTTCGCCCTGATACCGGCTGAACATGAAAGATGTTCGTGAAGGCGCGCACCACAGTCCCTGGCAGTATGCATTTTCAAAGACCATGCCTTCTTTGGCAAGGCGGTCGATATTTGGAGTTTTGCACAAGGTGTTTCCATAGCATCCCAGAGCGCTTGCCTTCAAGTCGTCTGAAACCAGGAAAAGAACGTGCTGGATTTTATGTGAATCTGATGGATCTGCTTTGGCGTCAGTACTACGAGCAAATGGCGTGGTGAAGCAGAGTAAGGTCAATAGGGTGAATATCATTGGTCGCATGAGTCAGTTACCCGCGTCTTTCTTTTGGAGAGCATGCGTGATGACGTCTGCGACATCGTTGCCGAGTTTTTCAGAGCCTTCTTTTGTGAAGTGCACATTTCCATTTGGGAGCATTAAGGTTTCCATGTTCGGCTTTACCGAACCATACATGTCGTGTATTGCAATACCGTGTTCTGTCATGATCTGCTTGGCGATGTCGTTGTAGGCGGCAGCGTCCCCTTCAACTCGCCCCTTTGATCCGGCGGGTACAGGAGTCGTGTTTCGCCAAATAAGAAGAGCGCCTGTCTTTTTGAGATCAGAAACAAGCTGCTTCAGATTCTTTCCATATTCTTCAGGTGGTACCTGCTGATGGTTTTTGGGGTTTTCTGGATCTGTAAGGTTTTCACCGTCTGGGCCGAGATACTTCAGGTCATGGAGTCCCCAGTTGAAGTGGATGACATCCCAGTCCGCATCACCAAGCCATTGCGACAAGCCCTCTAGCCCTCGAGTGGTTGGTCCACAGTTTGTGAGTGGCCGGTGGACATTCGCCTTGCCACGAAGGGCATTACGAGCGGGGACCGTATACCCAATAGAAATCGAATCACCAATGAGTAAGACCCGAGGCAGGCCTTTGATGTCCTCAACGGGTATCATGGCAGGATTTTTTGGACGTTGGCTTCGTTTTGTTGTTTTTGCCTGGTTTTGTGTTGAGCGTTTTTGAGGTGCGGTGTCAGCCTCGGCTTGGTGTGCGCTCGAACCAGCAAGGAGTGATGCAAGA
>Ga0315315_10004226_pt1 | contig 13242 bp, 10 predicted proteins | sample M140m3416metaG_FD_203699 | JGI IMG/M metagenome (GOLD analysis project Ga0315315, IMG submission 203699) | Ammonia-oxidizing marine archaeal communities from Monterey Bay, California, United States - M1 40m 3416 | ecosystem: Environmental > Aquatic > Marine > Intertidal zone | place: USA...
ATCTGGTCCTCTATTCATATCTGGTCCTCTATTCATATCTGGTCCTCTATTCATATCTGGTCCTCTATTCATATCTGGTCCTCTATTCATATCTGGTCCTCTATTCATATCTTGTTCTTGATTACTTGGTGGAGAAGTACCTCTTTTTTGATTTATAATATATGTTAAAAATTTAAATAATTCTTGTCCTGGTAATATTTTTTGTCCAATTAACATACTTGGAACAGTTGTTACATTTTTCGGAAAAGGTTCTTTATCAATATCTACTATTCTAAAATTTAATATATCTTTATTTTTATGAATTAATATTAATAATTCTTGACAATGTTTACATCTTCTACTTATATATATTGTTGAATTATTCATTTTTATTTTAATATTATAATATATATATTTAAATTTATTTTAAACCTATATTAATTAAATTTATTTAAAATAAATTTGAATATATATATATTATATATATAAATAAAGATATTATGAGTTCTTTAGATGTAAAATATAAACAAATAAATAAAACAAAAAATGAAATTGTATTTGATATTGAAGGTGATAAAAAAAATGGATTAGATAAATCTATTCCTAATTCATTGCGGAGAAATTTATTAACAAGAATAGAAAGTATTTCTTTAATACCAGAAAATATTATTATTAATGTAAATAATACATCTATGCATAATGAATTTTTAAAAGATAGATTATCTTTGATTCCCTTATATATAGACCCAGAAACATATGAAAATGATTATTTATTTGAATTAAATATTAAAAATACAGATAATCCAATATTAGAAGTAACTACAGAAAATTTTAATATATATCCTATAAATGAACATTCTAAATTTTTAATTCAAAAACAAAAAGATATGGATTTTATACCAGATGATGAAAATATATTTATGAAAATGAAAGAAAATCCAAAAGAATATTTTAATATGGATAAACCATTAAATAAAGCACAAAAAGATAAAATTATAGACCCTTTTGTACATAAAGGTAAAAAATATTATATACTTATAACTGAATTAAAATTAACTAATTCAGATAGTGATATAGAAGAAATTAATTTATATTCAATCCCGGTTAAAGGTATTGGTTTACAACACGCCAGATTTAATAATATTTCAAAATCAATATCTACATTTAAAATAGATGATAAATTAGTAGACCAAGAATTTAAAAAATATGTTAAATTAAATAAAATACCTGCTAAAAATAAACCATCGAGAGAAAAAACATTTAAAATTGAACATTCAGAAAGATATTATTATAGAGATATTTTACAAGAACCATATTATTATGAATTTACTATTAAAAGTAATCATATATATAATCCATCTAAATTATATACTTTATCAATTGATATATTAATTAATGATTTTATTGAATTAAAAAATAAATTAAGTAAAATAAATAAAGTAGAAGATTATACTACTGCCACTATTGAAAATGTAAAACCAAATATATTTAAATTAAAAGTTACTAATGAAGATTATAATACTATTTCTATATTACAATCTTATGCCTCTAGATATTTTATAGATTCAAAATCATTTGTTACAGTTTTAGGATATACTAAATTTCATCCATTAGAAACTATTATGATTTTAAATATAATGATTAAAGAAAATGATTATGAAGAAATACAACAAATTACTTATATTTTTGAATTTATAAATAATATTATTGATAATATTTTACAAGACTTAAATATTCTTAAAAATAAATGGAATTTATAAATTTAATAATAATTTAATATAAATTTAATAATAATTTAATACAAATAATATTCTATATATTTCTAATGACATAATAAAAGTATCAACCTTTTTTTTATTTATTTTTTTTTTATCTTTTAAATATATTCCATGTAATTTAAATATTAATGGTTTTAATTGAAATGGTATATCATTATATTCTATTTCTTTTTTTATATGTTTTTTAACATAATTATCATATAATTCATTTATCATTATATCATATTTATTAGAATAAGTCTCGAATTCTGTAGATACTTCTGGAAAATAATTTAAATATATTTGAATTAACTTTTTTTGTTTTAAATAAATATATTTTTCAAATGGATTTGTAGTATTAATACATAATTCTTTCACATAATTAAATTTAGGATTTATTATATTATATCTTTGATTATTTATATTTATATTTAATCCTTTAAGATTAAAATCAGCTAATAAAAAATAATTATTTATATCATTTATATTCTTAATATGATAATCTAACTTTTCTAAACTATATATGTACGGTTCTAAATTTATTTTATCAATATTTTCCTTTTCTAATGTATTTTTATTATATACTTCTATTAAAATAATACATTGAGTAATAATAAAAGAAATATTCCGATTACTTTTATGTAATAATACAAATGAATATGTTAAATTTTTATCTAATTTTTCATAAAAATTATTATCTGGAATACATTCTTCAAACATATCTTTAAAATTTTTCTTATTATTCCATTTATTTAAACACCCAATATCACTTCTAGTTGACATAATCCATTTATTATTATGATAAAATAAATTTATCATAGTCCCATCTATTAAATTTGTAATTTCTATATTATTATTATTAAATATATCTATTTCATTATTCATTGGATAAGCTATATTTTTTGCTTTCATAGGTGGTACAAATATTAATTTATTAGTTAATTTATCTATAATACATCCTTTACAATATTTCATCCATTCTTCAGTTAATTCTTTATTAAATTTATATTTGACTAATATTAAATTTTCTTTTGAAAAATTCTTAACAGTTAGATCTAAATCTTTAAATTTAGTAATATAATTATCGATATTACTATCAATGTAATTTTGTAATTCCATTATTTTATAAATATATATATTTATATAATTCATATGTTTTTAAATATTAATTATAATGATTCAATATCAGATAAATTATTAAAAGTATTATCTTTCCATGTTTCTTTAAATAATTGTTTTCTAATTGATTTTATTTCATCTATAAATTTATTATCTAATCTTGTTTCATTTATAAGATATTTATCATCTAATTTTATTTCATCAATATATTTATCATCTAATTTTATATTACCCATATAGTCATTATCTATTTTTATTTCATATAGATAGTCATCCCCTAATTTTATTTTATTAGATACTTTTTTTTTATTAGATACTTTTTTTTTATTTGTATATTTACATTTTTTAAATATATATCCACAAATTTCATTATTTATTATATGTTTACAAATTTTAGTAGCCGGAAATGTTAATAAATTACATTTTGGACATTGTTTTTTTGATGCTTTTTTCTTAATACCTTTTTGAACACCTTTTTGAACACCTTTTTGAACACCTTTTTGAACACCTTTTTTCTTAATACCTTTTTGAACACCTTTTTGAACACCTTTTTGAACACCTTTATTCTGAACACCTTTTTTTTGAATACTCAAATTATTTTTTTTATTCCTCACATCTTCATCTATTGATTTATGTGGAAACATATATCCACATATATTGTCATTTATTAATTTTTTACAATATTTAGTGGCATTGTAAACATATTTTTTACATCTTGGACATTCCTTTTTTTTTTCATTTACTTGATTATATTTTTTCTTTATAATAGATTGGTTTGCTTTAACAGGTGTTTTTGGTACTTTAGATTGTTTTGCTTTAACAGGTGTTTTTGGTAATTTAATAGATTGGTTTTCTCTGTTAAATTTTTTAATTAAACTAGATTCATTTTTTAAAATTCTAAGTTTTTCATCTATATCTTTATGAGGGAATATATAATCACAAGAATTATTATCTATAATAGTTTTGCATTGTATTATATTATTTAAAATATAATGATTACATCGTGGACATGGTATAGTATTTTTCATTTGTTTTTGTAATCATTAATAAATTATTTATTTCTAATAAAATTAATTTAATAAGTATTTCAAATTATTATAAAAAAAAATCTGATTAATTATAATGGACGAAGAACTACCAGTTTTAGATATAGAAAATGAAAGCGATGATATAGAATCAAATATATATAATATATCATTACTTAAAGGAGATAAACTATTAGTAATTTTGGAAGAAGATGGAAAATATAATGATTATATTTCTGTAATAGAAGAATTTATAACAATAGATGATATTAAATATGTATCAATTAAAACCGAATATGATAATATATATAAATTAGAAATAGATATAAATGATTTTATATTAAAAGAACAAAAAAACAATAAAATAATAGATATTGAAAAAATAATAGAATTTGATTTAGATGAACTAGATGATGTAATTAATATTAATTTAACTAAAGATATTTATCCGGATATTTTATTAGATATAGAAGAAAGACCCAAAAGGGAATATATATATACAGATGTTGATAAGAAAGAGAGTTTAATATCAGAATTAATTAGTTCAATGGATATATATGATAATGAAGTATTAATGAAAAAAATATCAATTATAGCTAATAATATTTTTAAATTAATGAAAATAGATACAAATTTAAATGAATATGAAAAAATATTAAATGATCAAAAATTTCCAGATTGGATTATTCCGATATCTAATAATTTAAAAAGATTTTATACAGAAAAATCAGATGAAAATTTAGATGTAAATTATGAAAATATAATTATTAAAAAAGAATATAAACCAGAACTTAAATCACAATTTATTCATCTATTTTATCAAACTAAAGAAGAAGAAGAAAAAGTATCTGAATTTACATATCAAAAAATAATTAATAACCTATATGCAAATATATATAGTCCTATTCAAGAATATGAATTTACTACTGGATATTTATTAAATAATTATAATGATGAATATTATTTAGATTGTTTTGATAATAATTGTATTGGTTTAAATGGATTTTATAATGTAGATAATAGAAAAACTAGAGATGAATTATCATATTATACAAATATAAATGATAAATATGAAAAAATTATATTAATTCAAAAAGAAAATATAAATTTATCTGGATTTTTTATTATACCAAATAAATATAATTATTTTAATTATAATATTCATTTAAATAATAATTTATTTACATTAGGCGAAAAAATTATAATAAATGATTTTAAATACACTATAGATAGTAATAATGATATTTTAAATAAATTAATGAAAGAAATAAATGTAGATAAATATAATATAAAAAAAGAATTAGAAGAACACGATATTAATTATAATCATTTTAATATATTTACTTTAAATGATAAATTTACTAAAGATGAATTATTAAATATATTTGAAAAATATTTACCATCTCAATTAGAAATATTTAAATTTATAGATAAATATATTTTGAATTATGTATTCAATTATACAGATTTTATTAAATTATTTATAAAATATAATATTAATCTTAAAAATATAAATACTACTCTTAAAAATACATTAAATACAATTATTAATAAAAATGTTAATAGATATAAAGATATTTATACTAAATTTAAATTAAATAAAGAAACTTATAAAATAAAAAAGAAATTAAGTATAACTGAAAGAATATATTATATTAAAAATTATATTTATAATGAAAAAGTAATACCAACTAGAAATATATACATTAAAAAATTAATAGATAAATTTTCTAGAGAATCAAAAGGAGATAAAGAAAATAATAATTTTTTATATAATATACACGATAATAAAAAATTATTATGTAAACATCACTTATTTTCTACAAATATAAAAGATGATAAAAATGCTTATGATTCTTTAATGACTAATTATTCAACACCTGCTATAGATGGATGTATATATTGTAAACATTGTAGTGAATTTTTAGATTTTGAAAAATTTTCATTATATCAAGGTTTTGATGAGGATAATAAACCAATTGTTATGTCTTCTATATCAGAAGAAATAGATGAAGATATATTTAAAAATATTAATAATAAAGATAAAAATACAAAACAATTAATAGAACAAATATCTAATAAAATAAATATTTATTTAACAGATATAGATAAAAAAGAAATAATTGATTTATATAATACAATTAATGATGATTTATTAGCAAATGATAGATATGAAATGATAAATGTAAGTACTCAAAATCATCCAATAATTAAAGATGATAATTCAAATAAAAATTTAAAAAAATTAAAAACATATTTAATCTATTCAAATAAATTATTATTTTTATTTACAGTTATTATTATATATTTTCAAACAGCTATACCAGAATATACTACACGAAATAATATAAAATTAAATATATTAGATTTATCTACTAATAAATATAAATTTATAAAAGAGCAAACAAATTCAAATATAATTGATATTCCAGTTGTAGATTATTTAATAAATCGTATAAAAGTATTAACTAATAAATATAGATCACAAATTTTTTGGAAAAATATTAAAATATTTTTAGATGAACAAAAAAATTCTAATATTCCTGGTCCTAGAGAACAAATTATAAATACTATTAAACATATATTATTACCTCAATATAGTATTATATTAGAAAGAATTAAAAAATATAAAGAATTTAAAAATTTATCAAATGTAGTTTATATTATAGATTATTGGTCATCTTATAGACCATTACCTACAAATAATAATATTCAAAAAATAAATGAATTAGTTATAAAAAATATAAATGATAAAGAAAATAAGGATATTCATATAAAAAAATATGATGGTACATTATATTTAGAAAATATATCATTAATAAAAAATTTAAATAAAGCTGATTATGTAGATTTATATAAAGATTTAAATATTGGAATATCAGATATTCAAAATAATACTTCTTTTTATAAATTTTTAAATTATGTAAATGATTTATATGGTATTCATCTTGAAAATAATTATTTTAATAATTTAGTTTCACATTTTTTAGAAATTATAGATGATAAAGATATTTTAAGTTTATTTGAAAAATATAAATGGGATAATAAAAATAAAAATTTTAGAAATAAAAATATAGATTTTAAAGAACTAAAAAAACTAATTAAAGAAATATATGATTATTACAATTCTAAAGATATAGATAAAACATCATTATTTTTATATAATTATAATGTTAAAAATAATATTAATAATCAACTTCTAAATACAAAACCAAAACGAGTTTATAAAAATCATTTATCTAAATTATTTGATGATAATAATTATGAATCTATGCCAAATAAAAAATCTATTGATAAAATATTTACTAAATATTGTTATGATTTTAATAATAAATTAATTATTGATACTAAAAATAATAATATTGTTTCAGAATCTTTAAATATAAATACAAAGATAGATATATGTAATCATAAAGAAAATCCAAATAATAAAAATTTTATAAAAATATTAAATGATATTATTAAAAATAATAAACTAAAACACTATGATATTAATAATGAATTACTTGCTAATGAAAATATGTATAGAGTTAATAATTTAATTACTTTTATTAATAATAATAGAATATTATTAAACAATAAAGATATAGAAAATATTTATAATAATTCAAACCAATATTTAGATGATAATATAGATATTAGTGAATTATATAAAGAATCTATATCAAATATATTTGATAAAATTATAGAATATACTAATAAAATTAATAATTATTTAGTTAGTTCTCCACATATAGAATCAACTAGAAAACAGAATATTAGTAATAGAAATGGACCATATAATATTAAATTAAATAGAATAAATATTTTATTATTAAATATTATTAAAAATGGTTCTATTGATACTATTAAAAAATATATATTTATTACTAAATATATAATATCTAGAGTTAATAATTATAAAAATTTAAATGCATATAATAGATTAACTAATAATATATCACATAATATTACTCCAAAAAATTGGAATTTATCAGATTTAAATAAAAAAAAAATAGAATCATTTTTATCTGAAAAAGAATTTTTATTACATAATTCAATTTATCTTGAAAAAATTAATAAAAAAATAGATAATGGATTTTATGAATATTTAACAGATTTAAATATAGATATTAGTCATTTACAAGATATTGTAAATTCATATACTCATGATATAAATATAATTAATAATACAAATAATACATATTTTGATAATATAACAGTTAAAACAATATTAGGATTTTCATTAATAAGTATTTTTTCTGATATAATTGATTATTCTGATATTTTATCAGTTGAAGAACCAAATTCAAATATTATTACTAATATATTATTAGATATTATTTTAAATATTATTCAAGATTATAATGATACTAGATGGATTAATTCAATTGATTTTGAATTATTACAATTAAATATTAGTAAACAAAAAGAAAGGGAAAAACAAAATTTATTAAATAAATTAGACCAAATGGATAAAGATGAAAGATTTGCTAAAGTACAATTACAATCATATGGTGCTACTAATTGGTTTAGAATGGGTGAAAAAGAGGGTGCCGAACATTTAGATAGTCATGCTTATACAGATGAATTAGAATTTGAAAGAAATAAGTATTTAGAAACTGTTTATAATAATATAGATCATAATTTATCTGATATATATTCAGATAGTAGTTCAAGTAATATTTCTAATACTATGAATCCTACAAATCCATTACAACAACCAGATAGTAGTGGATATAATAATATTAATAGTTCTAGTCACGAAGATTCAGAGACTCATGATTCTCATGAATATTAAATTATTAATATCATTATATATTATATAATATATAATGATATTCATAATATTATTTTTACTTTTTTTTTATTCTATTCATAATAAATATAATATAATATCTTTATTATTATTTATATTAACTATTATATTTATAAGTTCTAAAAAAAAGTTAATAGAACAATTTAATACTGATAAATTAAGATTTATACCCTGTTCTGATAATACAGATAATATTATGAATAATAATTATCAATTAGAATATATTAAAGATATTAGTAAAAAAAATGATATTCTATATAAATTATATTCAGATGATGTAAATAATATGTTTAAATTTAAGGATTGTAATATAGATACAGATTATAATTTTAATAAATCATATGTAGGATATTTTGATAGAAAAATATATCCAATTGATAATATAGACCATAAAAATATTGATGACCATAATATGATTAAAGATAATTTATTATATAATGATCCTTTTTTACTTAGACATCCAAAAGATTTAGAAACAAAAATTATTTCAGATTATGATGATGAATTTAAAAAAGATTTTGAAAGTTATTTAGATTATAATAATACCGTTCATAATAGTTTTAATAGAGGATTAAAATATACTACTTGTGAAGATATTGATAATAATGGTAATAAATATCATTGTCCATATCCTTACATATTTAATTTTAAAAATAAAAATGTTTTATGTACTCCAAATAATGAATATTGTACTAATGTTTGTTGTACATCACCTTAATAATAATGATAATGTAACTATAATTAACATAAATACTAAATTTTTATAAGTAAATTTTTTATTTAATAAATAAATACCAAATATAAATGTTAAAATTGTATTTAAATTTATAACAGCTTTAGCATTTCCAGGATTATCTGTTTTTTTTATAGACATATAAATACATGGGTCAATTATCAAATAAATAATTATTATTTTTAATATTAATTTACATACATCTAAATTATCTATTTTTTTTATTTTTTTTTTAGTATATACTAAATATATAATTGTAAAAATAAATAAAATAATATTAGTTATTATTATTAAATCAATATAATCATGTTTTTTTATTAAATCAGCAAATAATACATCTTTTATACTAATAAATAATGCTGCTATTAAACCATAATAAATCCACTCGTTCATTATAATATATAATTTAAAAAAATATTAGTATATATTTAATTTATGAAATTAAATAATATAGATTTTGATGTTTTATCTAATGACGATTTAAAAAAAATTATTATTAAATATAATTTACATCAAAATACTAAAATTAAAAATAGAGAAGATATGATTAAAGTTATTAAAGAATTTATTATCCTTAAAATGAATAATTACAAAAATAATGATTCAAAAGTCAAATCTATTAATATTAATAGAAGAAAATCTGTACCTAATATCAAATCAACCAGAACAAATATACCTAAAAATAATATAACATTCCAAAGAGACCGCCGAATGTCTGAACCTACCACCAAAATTGAAAAACAAACTGCGATTAAAACCCATAATCATAATAATATGAAAAATACATTAAATAATCAATCTGAAACTATTATTAAAAATAAAGATACCTCCAAATATGACCAAATTGGTATCTATCCACCCGTTAAAAAATTAATTGCTATAGGAGACGTCCACGGAGATTTAAGGGTCACACTCCTAGTACTTAAATTAGCAAAAGTTATACCTGATAATATCTTTCCATATAACTTAAATTTAAAAACTATTGAATGGATTGGGGGAGATACTTGGATTGTTCAAACAGGGGACCAAATTGATAGATGTAGACCTGAAAATTGGGTCAATGATTGTATTGAAGATTATAATGATGTCGAAGAAGATGAAGGCAGTAATATGATTATTATTAAATTATTCCAAATATTAGATGAAAAAGCTAAATTAAAAGGAGGTAGAGTAATTACTTTATTAGGTAATCACGAATTAATGAATGTTGATAAAGATTTTAGATATGTTTCCCCTAAAGAATTTTTAGAATTTGCACCCAATAATAATAAAAAATTAACAAAAACTAAAGACGGATTCCCAAATGGATACCACGAAAGATTAAAAGCATTTAGTAGAGGTAATAATATATCACAATTTTACTCTAAATATAAAAAAAGTATCGTTATTGTAGGCAGTTGGTTATTTGTTCATGGTGGTATTAGTCACGATTTAGCATTTAAATATACTATTAATGAAATTAATAAAACTGTCCAAAATTGGTTAATAGATAAATGTACTGACTTAGAAGATGATATTTTTGATGAAATATTCAGACAAGATGACGATTTATCTCCATTCTGGTGTAGATTATATGGTGAGGATGACGGCGAAGGAGAAAATACCCAAGAAGGTTTTAATAAATTATTAGCAATATTAAATAAAAGAAATAAAACTATTATGCCCATTAAAGGGATTGTTATAGCACATACCCCACAATTTATGAATGATAAATATTTAAATTCATTATACAATAATAGATTATGGAGAATTGATGTTGGTATGTCTAGAGCATTTGGTAAACATTGTAATTCAGATGAAAATAAATATAGACAAATACAAATACTTATTATTAATAATGATAATTCATTTGAAATTAAAAAAATACCATATCAAGGAAGAACACCAACTGAAGGTATAGGTCAAAAAGTAGATATTTTTAAAGAAAAAATGTTCTAATCTTACATATACATCTCTTCTGATTTATTTTCCTTTTTATCTTTCTGTATCTTTTTAGAATCATTCTTTTTTATTATATCATCAAATAATTGTAATTTATCCAATATATTATTACAATTTCTATTAAAAAATAATAATTCTTGTAACATTGCTGTTGTATATTTTTTATTCTTTATATTATCATAAAATTCTGTAAATTTATCTTTTTGTTCTGGCAAAAATGTATTAAACATATTCTCTGTCTGATATTTATCCGCAAATCCTAATTCTATCTTTAAATCTACCCTACAAGAACGAATTAACGCATCATCTAAACACTCCGGATTATTTGCCGTTATAAACATTAATGACCCTTCTAAACTTGTAAATCCATCCATACAATTTAATAATCCCTGTAATGTTAATTTGTTTCTTTGTGTATCACCCTCTTTTCTATTCTCAAACATACAATCTATATCTTCTATCAAAATTATCTTTTTTGTTTCTTCTTCTTCATCTCTATTATTTCTCATAGTTGATAATGCAGACATTATTGTAGAATCATCTATATTATTTCCACTTATCGGTAATATATAAATATCACAAGAAAATTCAGACGCTAACGCATCTATTAAACTTGTTTTTCCAGACCCAGGTATACCATATAAAAAACATACATTTTTATAAGGTATCCCAAATGATAAATAATCTGATCTTGTTTCTTTATTAAAAAATATAGATATATTATTATGTATTTTATCTTTTACACCCTCTTTTAAATAAATTGTTTCAAATGGTCTTTTAGGTCTTTTATTTAATAATTGCCAATATTCATTATAATAATATACACGAATTGTCTCCTCAGATTTTTCTTTATTTTTTTTCCTCTTTTCATCTCCTATTTTTTTAGCTTCATCACATAATTCTATTAATATATCCTTACTTTCATTTTTTAATATTAATTCTGTTAATAATGTATCTGTCCCACTACAACCATCATTTATATATATAGTTTTAATTTTATTATTATCATCTTTATGTAATATATGATTATATTCTATTATACTATCTTTATAAGTTATCTTACCATTCGTTAATCCTGGTAATAATACTTTATCTTTTTTTAATTTTTTATTTCTTCGGAATGAATAATATTCTGGTAATAATTCTCCATGATAAAAAAAATTATCTATATCTTTATTTAATATATATATATATTCTAATACATCAGAATAATATCTATTTATTGGTAATAAACTTAATTTATTCATTCCAAAGATCTATATATACATTATTATTTGTATATTTTTTAAATACATATAACTCTCTTTTATTATATTCTTTTTCTTTTTCATCAAATATTTCAAATTGAGCCACACTTTCTATAGATAATGGAGTTATTAATTGCGATTTAGACCCATATATTGGAATTTTTCCAGGTAATTCACCTATTTTTCTATTTTTATCTATTATTATTTTATCTTTCTTTTTCTTTTTTTCCTTTTTAGTTAATTTTATTTTTTTAAATCTTCTACCTCCCATTTTTTATTGGCTATATATTCTATTATATCATAATCTTTAATATTATTTATTTTAAAATATGTTTGTAAATAATATACCATTTTTAATTTAAATTCATTTAACTGCTTCTGATAATCTATCGTTTTTGTTATTATATCAAATATAGATTTTCTATGAAACATATTCCAACCAGATATACTATATTCACACATTATTACTTTTTCTTCCCTTAAATCATTTATTACTTTTTGAATATATTCTTCATTGCAACTATCTCTATATTTATTTATTATTTTTGAATCTATTTCTTCTTTAGATAATACAATTGAACCTAAATAATCTAACATATTAATTTATAATATTAAATAAAATATTTTATCAAATTTATATTTT
>Ga0315315_10004228_pt1 | contig 13239 bp, 12 predicted proteins | sample M140m3416metaG_FD_203699 | JGI IMG/M metagenome (GOLD analysis project Ga0315315, IMG submission 203699) | Ammonia-oxidizing marine archaeal communities from Monterey Bay, California, United States - M1 40m 3416 | ecosystem: Environmental > Aquatic > Marine > Intertidal zone | place: USA...
GCAACCAGCCGAGCACTTCTCTTGAAAACCCAGACTGGCCACTAGGAACCAATAGGAACAAACCCAACGAACAAACATATCCTGCAGCAGCGCCCAAAATTGCGAGATCAGGAACCGATCCCTCCCCCATGACGTCGTCGTCTCGTGGTCCAGCGGTCGAGGGACCCCACGAAGCCGGCGCCAAATGGCCGGGAGGAACGTCCGCGGCATTGGGTGGGGCGGTCCCGGCTGGGGCGGTCGTTCCCAGGCAGCAGCCAAAGTACGAAGCGGAGACGGGACTTTACCGCCGGCCCAAAGGGCGGTCCCCGGAGGGAAAGGTGTGGGGGGCGCGTCTGGGGATGTGGGTTCCTTCCAAAGGTGCGGAGGAGCAGCCGGAAACTCCGGTACCCTCCCCTTCGGATGCCGATGCCGATGCCGATGCCGATGCCGATGCCGATGCCGCTGTCCCCGTGCGGCAGGAAGACGATGCCGCATCTGTACCCAAGGGTGCTCTGGTCCACTACCGAGTCCTGCGCTCCTTCGGCGAGGGGGAGGATGAGTACGGCGTGGAGGTCCTCCCCACCCCCAACGCCAAGCGCGGCAGGGCCGTCCCCTCGGCCTTCTTTCTCGGCACCGTCACGAAGTACTGCGCCCCGTCCTCCTTCACCGGGGGGAGGCAGCGGACACGGAGAGGCGGGAGTAGGCAGAAGGGAGTCCGGCAACTGGATCACGCCTTGTACCGGGTAATGTTCGACGACGGCGACGTCATGGACATGGAGCCCACGGAGGTGTTCCAGTGCGCCATTCTGTACGACAAGATGGTAAGAACAACCCATGATATATTTCGCTTCGCTTTTGATTGTGCTTTTCATTTCGGTTTCGACTCAGATTTCGTTTTCGACTCAGATTTCAGTTCCCTACGTGTGTCTGCCTGCTAACTCCACCCCTTGACTTTCCTTTCACGTTCGACCCACAGCGGAAGGAGCTGCTCGATCGCACCACCTCCTCCGCCCCCGGCAGTGGCGGGAGCCTTATCATGGGACGGACCCACTCCACGCAGAACGCCAACCTCCACTCGGGCGAGAAGGTGCTCAGGAGCCATCGCAACCCCACCCTCCTCACCCTGTCCCGCCTGCGTGCCCTCGATAAAGAGCGGGTGGGATACTACGATGAGTACCGCGACCACCACATTTCGCAGGGGCTGGCCGAGCCCCACCGTCTGGCCGCCAGTTACGCCGACGAGGTCCTGCCGGAGGACGAGGTCGATGAGGGAACCCAGGGCGACCCCTCCCACGACGAGGCCAGGGGGGGGAAGAAGAGGTCCAGGTCGGCGACCGACGGCGACGAGGAAGGGGCGGCATCCCGGTCCCGGGCCGTGGCCACCGTTGTGTCCGACGACGAGAGCGACGGCGAAAGGGAGGAGGACATAAAGGAAAAGGTTCTCAAAGACAAGGGCAAAGGGTTGAGGGGAAATGGAGACAAGGGCAAAGTGTCGAGGGGAAATGATGACAAGGACAAACTGTCGAAGGCAAATAAGATGCGGGATCAGGTAACTGCCGCTAGGAATTCCAAGCTCGGCGGTCTCGAGGAGCGATCCCAGGCGCGCAAGCGGCGGCTTCTGAAATCCGACTCTCCGGGTGATGCACGAAGGGCCCGCTTCCCAATCCTGCCCCTAAAGAAGAGTTTCAGAATGGATTCAACGCAGGAGGAGGAAGTGGCCACGGAGACGAAGGTCGATGCTGTTACGAGATCTCGTCTCGACATTCCCGAACTTAACGATTGGACAAGTCCTGCGGTTCGTTCCTTCTCTACTAGCGAAGCGGAGGCAGCAACTCAAAAGGATGACCCTGGTGCCGAACCCATTCATAATTCTTATGGTGACGAACAAGCGGCATGCGGCATTTATGACGCGCTTCCCATTAATGCGCTACCGTCAGCTATCGATCAAGATGCACCGTCTATATTTACAGAGGAAGAGAATGAGCATGAGCCAGACTCTTCAGCGGCGGCTTCCAGGGATATGTCAGTTCCGGCTGTCAGTCAAGAATCTTTTACGTGTACAGATGAGGAGGAGGAAGGGGTCATGTTCCGTATGGAGGCTTTGCAAGATCAGTATCCTACGGCCCGTATGGATGATCGTAGAGGTGTGGAGGTCGGGTCCGCTACTCCCGTCCAACCTCTGCATCGCGAGGCTTCGCCACAAGATGATTATCATATCTCTCCAATACGAGGTCAAAATGCTTTCGAACCTCTTTCACCCCGAGCCGAATCCCGAGTCAGTGCATTTGAAGGTACAAATGTCGGAGACATGGATATCTCCTCGGAGGGGGCGACGAGCTGCTACTCAACTATTTCCCGTCAGTACGATCTCGGACCTGGGGACTCTCGTGCGGATCCCGACTTTCACATCATCCTATCTGCTGTAGTTGAGCCAAAGGACGAAAGAGACGATCGGAGGGTCAATCGGAGGGTCAATGGGAGGCAAGCTCGGGATTCCTCCTCTAGATTTATGTGTCCTGACTACACATACAAACCAATGATGTCGAAAGATTGTCGCTTCCCTGCTCTCCCAAATGTACCGCACCTTGCTACGTGCCTTGCGAAGAGATTTCGTCTTTCTCAAAGTGCCTGGAACGCGAGGATCGATATTGTTCTGTCGATTGAAGATGGCAATCAGGTGCGCTGGCCAAATGCGACTGATGAGTTCATCGCCCTTAACGTCATAGCTGGGGTGCCATCGGACGTTTGCCCTGCTCCCGAGGGGCCTGGAGGTCTCAGCAGCGGGAGTTTAGTTGAGATGATAAATGGGGAACTGCGAGGGAAGACAGGCATTCTGAAGGGCATCAAGAATGATAGGGTTGTGGTACTTCTAATCGATAATGGTGTGGAAGTTCACAAGTTCGTTTCCGCCAGCGATGTTCGGTTGATGCCAGAGACAGATTTGATCCAACTTTTGCTGCAAGGCTCGCGACGAAGCACGGTAGAATCTGGCGCCAATGAACAAAATCTGTGTGTTGATTTTCTTGCTGAAATAGATCATATACTCTCGGGCAATAATGATCGTACGGAAAAGGATGAGGTTGAGATTTTGCTTGAATCGCGTACTGCTTCGCCACGTCGATGCGCGAGGACGTCATCGCGCTCACCTGATGATACACTACGGCAACGGACGAGAAGCCCGGTGCCAAAAGCGGATGTGCCACTGATGACGACACCCATTAAGAAGAAAACTGCCAATCATTCTGAAGCGAATTCATTGCCTCCAAAGCGTCGTAATTATGTTGGGAAGGGTGACATATCTGAAGAGAGGTGGGGTCCTATCGCTACTTTTGGAATTAGATACCTCCGCACGGTCCTCTATGATTTGAACTTGCCAATCACGGGTTCCAAATTTGAGGTATTGGAGAGATTAAGAGGAACCACAGCGTTCGAAGAGCTCAATAAAGGGATTGTTCCCGGTCATTTGGGGGCGGTGGGTGACGAAAAATCTGTAGCGAGGTGGGGTCCTATCGCTACTTTTGGAACTAAATACCTCCGCGCGGTCCTCTTTGATATGAAGTTGCCAACCTCAGGCTCCAAACTTGAGTTACTGCACAGATTAAGCAAAACCACAGCCTTCCAAGAGCTCAATAAAAGGAATGTGCCGGAATTGGCCGATGTTCAAGATTTGGATCATTTTGAGAAAAGGGGGAGAGGCAATACCTTAGGCGATTGCTCGCACGAAAAATATGGCAAGCTTGCCTGGATGACCAATAAAGAGCTCCGACAGGTCCTTCGCCAAAATATGCTCTCTGCGGAAGGAAATAAGCTCCAGCTCTTGGATAGGCTGCAGGCCGCAATGAACAGAAGGACGGTGGTAAAGAACTCTGCGGGTAAGCCTGCCGCGGCAATGGAGGAGAACTACGCTAAGGTGAAGGAGGAGAATTCTGATAAAGGATTGACGATTTTGTCTGCCGTAGCTGATGGGATGACTGCTTGTGTTTGATGGGAAGAGCGCCATCGGAAAAAAGTCGGAGGAGGAGGGATGCACGACTTGCATTTATTGATGAAATTATGATTTGTAACATTTAGGTAGGAGAGAATAGGATGCATTTTAAGAGCTAATAAATTAAAACATGATATCCTCCATGATCTGTCTGTCGCTGCTAGGAATCCGATCGCCGCTCATCGTGAGAACGGTAACGACGTCCTCCTTCCCCTCCCCTCCGTGTATTATCTCCAGAACCTCGGGAGTTCCCCCCATGACGCCCCGGCTTGCGCCAACGTCCACCCGCCACGCCCTGCCCCCTAGAGCGGCGTTGATTCGTTTCTGGGGTGTGTGGCCCATCACCATCCGCTGGACGCCCATCCCTAGCTCGTCGAGCGCCTCGCCCATGGTTCCTCCGGCGGCGGGATTGCTGGGCGGCCCATCGCCCGGGCTGGAATAGTCCCTCATCCAGACCGGGCTCTTCTCCCCCCCGCCGCCCCCTAGGGAGCTGGGCAGGGTGCGGGTCTGGGCCCGCGCCCTGTTCTTTGCACTCTCCACCACCTCAGCCACCGTCTCGTAGCTCCCCTCGTAGTTGTTCTCGCCGTGGTGGTCATCCAGAAGGTACTCCCTGGCCGACCGGTTGATCTCCTCGAGCGACCCGTACTCCCTGAGGTGGGACGCGGTGAGGCCGGCGTGGACGAAGACGGTCCTCCCTACTACCTGCGCCACCTTCATGTTGCTCAACAGGTCCCGGGCCAGGATCCCCCCGGGCTCCATGGCGGCCCAGCGGCTGGGCTGGTTGCCCGCGTACATCAGCCTCCAGCGGTTGGAGCCCAGGGCAGCATCGACGGCCTCCCCGACCTCGTGCTCGAACTCCTCGTTCCCCCCGGGGTTGGCGTAGTGGTACAGCCCCACGAAGTTGAGGCTCTCGTGGTTGCCGAGGAGCAGGATGAGCTCCCCGCCGGCCCCGCGGGCCTGGCGGGACAGAGAGGCGAGGAGGCGAAGGCAGGCCAGCTCGTCGTCGCCCCGGTCCAGCACGTCCCCGGTCTGGACGCAGATGGTGTTCCCCCCGGACCAGCGCGGGTCGTCGGGGGGACTCTCGGGATCGAGGACTCCCGCCGTCACGAGGAAGCTCCGCAGCGCCCCGAGGTCGCCGTGCACGTCCCCGAAGGCCACGATCCGCCGGCCTTCCTCGAGGTCGGTCAGCGAGTCGGCCGCGGGGGGAGGGAGCGCGTACGCCGACGCCTTGGGGGCAAAGTCCGGCCTGGACAGGAGGGTCGCCGCGAGGGTGGGCTGCGGCTCCTTCTGCTCCGTCTCCGAGGGCGGCTCTTCCACGGCCTGGACTCCGCCGGTATCCTTGGCTGAAGCGGAGGCGGGCGAGGTGAAGGGACGGACCGGGGGGAGGAGCCCAGGCGCCGACCGGTACAGCCGGGGCGGAAGGCCGAAGGCCGGCGGCCTGCTGCCCGAGGAGGAGGCGGCCGGAGACTGCGACGGGCACTGCACGAAGGCGAGGTCGCCCTGCGGCTGCCACGGGCACTGCGCGGGGGGACCGGCCGCGCCAAGGGCGGAGAGGGAGCGGCGGACGTGCCGGCCCATGCTGGACGCGGAACGGCCGCCGGCGGTAGCCGTCGCGGCGAGGAGGGCGCTGGTCATGGAAAGGGCGGCCGATGATAGGAAGAGGAGGCCGGCGGCCGAGGTTCCTTTCATGTGACGGTCGGTATGGGACGCGCGTCTATTCCTCGGGCCCTGGGCGGCGGAGGAGGGCAGAGGGGCTGGGTGCGCGCAGTGCCGGGAAGGATCCAATGGTTAGCAGGAATTTCTGTATGTTTGACGAAGGAGGGTATGTGGGGTCATGATATTCTTGCGAGGTTCTTCCGATCTAGCTACGCGGTCATTCGTCATCATGGTACTAGCTAGTATTATTCATAAAACATACGAGTAATATGCATACTGTTTACGAGCTCGTATTGTGTATGCTGCTCGTATGCATACTCTATGCATAGTACGAGCTCGTATGGTGTATGGTTGGAGAACGTTATGCATAATACGTATACTACTCTAGTAGTAGTAGCAATATAAATATCCATACTAGCTAGTAATAATTTACGGTACCCATGTACGAGCTTATATCCATAGCTACGAGGAGTACCATGCATACGAAGTAGGAGCTAGAGTAGTACGCACAAATTAAATAAGTACATCTCTACTCTAGATGTACGACGTAGTGGAAGTTTAAACGTACTTCTGTGAGATCCCTCCTAATAGTTGAGTCGATTCTTTTTCGTCTATCCGTCGTCCGATTATCGTTTTCGATACTATTCTAGTAGGGGGCGGAAACCGCACGAGCATTCCAAACCCGCGGCTTCCTCACTCCATCCATCCCAGCCCCTCGGGCATTGAAATGGAGCAGACGTAGTAGCGCCGTCTTGCCAACGCTTCCGTGGCCCGGGCGTCCCCCCTAGCCCGCGCCGCCGTCTCTGATTCCGTTGCCTGCCTACTCCAACATCGCGGCCTCGATTGACCGGCCGACGTGGAGATGGTGGTATCGAGCGGCACCTTCTGGAAAGCCTTCCCCGGGATGACGGAGGACGTTCTGTGCTCTGGCGCGGCAGGCAGCGCAGCTGGTCCTGGCGGGCAGCACAACCAGCCATGCCGATAGGGAGGGTTCGCTCTTGAATGTGTCAACCATACCGAGAACGCGGGCCAAACCAAACACGGGACCACCACTCTTGAGGGCCTCCACCGCCTCGTCGACGACAGCAACAGTCTTGGGACTGAGGAAAACGCTGCCGAGATGCCCCGAGGTCAGAAACAAGAAGCAGCCCAAGCACTTGTAAATCATCGTTGATTCACCCAAATGATGCGTAGCATGTCAATACAAGCGTCTACTCGTCCCAGCCAGCCTCGGACATTGAGATGACGTAAGAGGCGACGTTGGCAATGTTTTCTTCGCCCAGACGCCCTCCGAACGCAGGCATGGCGTTCTTTCCGTTGGTTACCTGCTTGATCACCGCGGCCTCCGTCCTGCCGCCGTAGAGGTAGGTATCGAGCGCGTCCTTCTCAAGCGTCTTCTCGGGCATGATGACGTTCTGTCCTCCGGCGTGGCAGGCGGCGCAGTTGGCGGCGAACACTTTCTCCCCGGCCTCCCTGTCCCCGGCCAGGGCGGGCGGGACGGCGATGCCGGCCGCGCCGCAAAGAAGGGCCCCGGACACGAAGGCGCCCTTCATCAGGGAATCCGCCTTTTCGATGGCATTGGCAGTCCTGGACTTCAGCGAAAAGGCGGTCGCGATGCCCGCGAGGGCGGAAAGAATCAGTACAAGCTTCTTGGATATCATCGTTGATTCGCCAACGATGGCTAAAACTTCTGCAGAAGCGAACAGGAATGCCACTAGACCGGGTGCCGAGAATGATTAACTGATTGATGGCTCCCCCGCCATTATTTATGGAAATTTAGATCCATCGACATTTTCCGTGTGGTCGATCGAGCTGACGCAACGAAAATTCAGAGAAGATCTGCAACTTTCTGGTTCCCTTCCTTACGAACTCGTAACGCAAACGCATGCTCTGAGTCAAAATTGTGCGTGTGAACATGGCGCGTGGCCCTCTGCCTAATTAGGCAGCAGCAATAACAGGCTTGCTCTTATCATTGCTACAAGAATTCCAGTATTTGGATACGTAGCAAGTTACCACCAGGCGTTCCCGTGCTGTCCACGCGCCATCACATTGCGGTTTTCTTCTTCTTCTATTAGGGTTGTGGGCCTGGGACTGAGAAACCATCATTCTGAGCCGACTATTTCATCAGCCAGCGACAGCAAGGCAATGCCGATGCACCTACGAGCTCGTAGATATACTACTAGCTAGAGTACGTATTCACTGCTGATACCCAACTGCCATTAACGATGCCGGGGGAAGAAATCAGATAATCATTCTTGGCTGTCCAATTGCGAAATCGGCTTCGGCCACTAATAGATCACGATGAGACGAGTCCTACTCGGTGGCTTGCTCCATGTTGCTGTTGACGCCGTGTCGGCATGGGACCTACCTTCGTCGAGCCCTCCTCGGTATCAGAAAAGTACAATGGACAGACGCACAGTCCTTCGGAATAATTTCCTCGGAACAGTCGGGGCATGTGTGCCTTCCTTTTCGTTTGCGCCGGATGCAACCGCCCAGGCAGAATTAGGCGTCACTGAGCTAAGCCCCCCTTCCATGCGAAGCGCCGCAGAAACCACGGGGGTGCTGTGGCGGACAGAAACTGGAGTTGCCCTCCCGGCCACTCCCAAAGTAGTGTCCCAGATCATGTCGAAAGAAGTGCTCGGTTCATTATCGACTGATTCAAGCGGGATCTTATGTGTAAGCGAGAGGCACGATGATTTTGAGCACCACTTAATTCAGCTGAAGGTATTGATGTCTATGAGGAAGGCTTTGCAGGAGCGGTCACAAAATGCGGATCAAAAGCTTTCCATAGGGATGGAAATGTTTCAACGCCAACATCAGGAATTTCTTGATAGTTATATTTTGGCTGGTGCCAATGGTGGGAAAGATAGCAACTATTCCCTTGACGATTTGAGGAGAGACACAGATTGGGACAACACTTGGGGGTACGATATCCTTCACTACTTGCCGCTCCTCATGTTTGCCCGGAAGTGGGGCATCCGCGTGATCGGCCTCCATCCATCTGACGCGTTGGTTGACAGTGTTTCACAAGTTGGGTTGAGCAGCATATCCCCATCAATCATTGAAGGGGTAGGCACAAGTGACAAGAAGCATTGGAAGGGTTTCCAGAGAGACGCGTATGAAAGGATTTCGTATGATGACTTCGTCTCAGACTTTGGAGGGTGCACCGAGGCAGTGGAAGCCAAAATCCAAAGGCAATACGAGGTTCAATGCTTTCGAGAAGAGTATATGGCAGAATCCGTGGCAAGGGCCGTGTCAGATCGGCCTGATGGGTGGGTCGCCATTCTTGCTGGAGAGCGGCACATTCTCGGGCGTAACGGAATTCCTTTTCGGGCGCTACGTCGGGTGACGACGAATCGGAACCAACGCTTCAGTGGAAGCATGACCGATGTATCCAATCGAGGCGTCTTCACCATTATTCCAAAGACCATTTCCTATCCACTTGTAGCTAAAGAGGCGCCTGGCATTGCATCTGCTGATTACATTTGGTACACGCAACGAGACCCATCGAGTAAATTCCAAGAAGACCAAGTCAATCTAGCTCCAGCAAACTTGCGGTTACGCTCATCCGCTTAAATAATTCCATGCGCTGTTCGTGATTTGCATCCTTGGATGGAATGCGCTCGGGTGTTTTCGCAACGCCGATTTTGTATTATAAATGTTGTAACGAATAGTAATAATTCCGAGTGAAAATAATTTATTTGCTATGTAGATAATACTGCGTATTTTACTACTTTGTGCAGTGTCAGGCGAAATTTTAATGGCCCGTCCTAGCTTTCTGCCGAGGAATGCTCAAGGCAACATGTCCATCCCCGACATCTTCGCCATCTTTTCCTTATTTTCTTTGTTTGACTGAAGCCAATATTCTTGGGATATGCGGCGTTTCTTGGCGTTCATGGGATCATCGGTGAGGAATGGGCTCTTCTCTCGGTGGACCAGATCGTCGATGTATTCGTGCTCGTAGTGGTTCCATGAGTCTTTCGCCCCGATTGGCCGAATCTGTTGCGCCCTCAGAGTTTCGGGTGATCCGTAGAGAGCCGTCATATGATGAAGCCGGTCCTTCTCTTCGGCGACCTCCTGCTGCCAGTATGCGTCCGAGATTTCGGCCCTCTCGTCGACTTCGAGGGGGATCGGTCCTTCTCCGCACCAGTACGTATCATCCTCTTCGTCATCCCTTGAAGCCATCGTGACGGAGGGGGATTCGGCGTGTCGAACCATCGGTTCGATGAAGTCGTGCTTGTATTTTTCCCACGTCGTCGGTTCCCAGTTCTGAGAATAAAGCTGCGTGACAATAGATCTAGCGAGTTTGGTTCGGGGAAAAGTAAAGGACGCGACCGAGTGAGTTGCAAGAGCGAGGAGCGATAGTCGAGCAATCATGGTTACTTTCTTTCAACTGAGAGAAAGGATCGCAAATATTGTGATGGCTGATTGAGATAGATGATGATGATGTCTCTTCTTTGGCTTTGAAAGTCAGATTCAGATTCCCCCACTGATTCCCATCTAGCTAACTACCATTGGTAGTACGTGTCTAAAAACAGCTGGGTACAGAAGCTAAAAAGTGTCAACTAATCATTGCGCAGATAAGAAAGCCGAATACAGCGAGCACAATAATATTTTAGCAGTAAACAGACAAGGAGGCAACGCAAGCGTAAGCCCTTCACTTTGCATTCTGCACTCTTACAACGAGCCCCTACTCTAGTACCTACTCTGGTATGCATACTAGCTAGTAGTATAGATCATAATATTATACTGTACGAGCTCGTACTGGCTAGTATGTATCCATTATGCATACTACTACTAGGAAGTATGCATAAAATATGCATACTAGGGGAGAGTAGTACTACTTCTAGAGCTACTACTAGCTAGTAGCACTACTAGAGGAGTAGTATGCATAGATGCATACTACTACTCTAGAGTAAGAAGCTGCAAATCTTTAGACGTAGATACGTAGGATTGTAGGGTTGAGGGCCCAGCAGGCCTTTGAGAAATCCGCGTGGGGTTGTCTCATCTGTCACCGTTGCTGCAACTGCCTCGAGTTCGGGCCGGCATACGCATGTTGCTGCATTGGTACCATTGGGGGGAGGAATCATGGGTCAAGCAAGAAAGGTAACGCCATCATCTGTGAAGAAGAAAAGGGCATCGTCGATGTTCTTCGCCAAGAAAGTCGATCTGAAGGAGGAAATTGAGGCTGAAAAAGGTGATACACCCCAAAAAGATGCTATTACTCGGACCCAATCTTTTAAACCCTTGTGGCACGGAACGCTCCATTCTCGGACAAATGTCAAAGTCCATACCTTAATTCTCGGAACCCATCCATCAGTGACGTCCCTTGGAAAAGGTCAGTACTATGCACATCCAATGAACGCATTTTGGTGGATAGCCGGAGATTGCCTTGGCTTCCGCCGGGCTTCGGGCATTTCGCCCTCGTCTGGTGAACCCTATAAACTTGCTCATCACTTGATGTATGGAGATGATAAAATCATTCCATATGAGGAACAAGTGGAAATGATGGCATCGAATGGTTTTGCAATGTGGGATATATTGGGATCGTGCGAAAGAAAGGGATCGCTGGATGTCGACATCAAGAAGGAACAACCCAATGATATCCGTGAATTTTGTCGCGACCATCCTACAATTAAGAGGATTATCTTGGCTAATGGCATGAAGCAGTGCACGTTCTTTAATAAATACTTTGAAGACTGGTGGTTATCAGGACATCTGAAACCTGGATCAAATGATCTGTCAAAGGTCTTTGATAAGAAGTGGTCAAAGAAGACAGATGGTTTTAAGCATGGAAAAATCGAAATTGTATGTATGCCAGGAGTGTCTCCCGCAGCCGCATCTATTCCGTATCATGTGAAGCGAGATGCCTTCCGTGATATGTGCTACAACCCTGGTCTATTCGACCACGCGTTATTGAATCAAAGTTAAACTTGCCCTTTGCTTGAGTTTTTTTAATATCGCCTATTTCTTCTTATCTTTTGGCTTTATCTGGTCCTTGGCCTTGGTAAACTCTGCGGCAATATCGCAATCCTGCACCTTGGCCATGGGAACCTTCTCCCCCCTAGGGGCGCTCCTGAGGTCAATGACGTCGAAGTAATAACGCTTCCCCAAGTAATCGAATGGTATGGTCGATCCGCGGACGAGGGAGCTGTAGTGCTTCAGCTCGGTCTCTAGCACCGCCTGATGGTTGGTAATCTTCAAAAAGGCAGAGCTGTGCGGGCGGAGCCGAACGGCCGATCCTGGCGGGGTGTCCTGTTTGAGCCGCACGTCCACCACATCGCGAGGCTTCAGGGCGAGGGCCAGCATCATCCAGCGGGGCAAGAAAACATAGTTGGATGGAGAGCGGAAGTCAATGGCCCCCCCGACCACCCGGTCGAGGCCGGCGTCTTCCTGCCCGATTGGCATGACAGCGCGCTCCCCCGTCACCCCGTCGACGCGCGACACTTCGAACAGCCACGGTACCTCGGCCTTCGTCTTCATTATGGACTGCCAAAAGCAGGACGGGAGGCTCATCTTGTCCCCTGTTTGAACATGGCCGTGGCTGAAAACGCCTGCAGGAGGGTCAAACCGGTCGTCGAGGGGCAAGACGATAACCCGGCGATACGTCAGCGCAATCGCCGCGTTAGGGGCAGTCGCAACGAACTCGGCGTTGTGATCCTCCACGGCTTGCTCCAGGAGGGCGAGGTCGCGGGCGTTTTCCCACTTGGAACGGATGGCCTTGAGGGGGCCCGATTTGAAGGAAATTGGGCGCTGATTCGCAGGGTCGAACGGACGGAAGGAAGAGGAGGAGGCCGAGGTACTGCTGCCGACGACAGACTGAATCAGGGCAGCTGCGACCACAATGAGTAGCACCTGTGCTCGGACAATGGCTGGCATTCCTCTCCTGCTCGAGCGTGGCCGTCTCAGAGATTGGGCGACCATTGTCTTCCCAGTTGTGGCTGTCTGATGCCCCGTGGCCCAAGAGCCCCGTACGATGTCAGTTTGTATACACAAATACCTGCGGCATACAGAGAGACACGTAAATCTGGATGCGTTGAAGTACGTGAGGAGGGAGATGAAGCAAATCATCAGCTTCCACGCGCCCTACCGCCGGTACGTTTTTAACGGAAATGCGCGCGCGCAACGCAATCACGAAAAAAGTACAAGCAAGCCACGATCCATGTACCTTTAAAGTCGTCATGCGGGACTGCCCTATTAAATACTCCGGAGTAATTATCAACCGAGATAATTTACTAACGAGCTCGTATATACGAGTAAAATCATAATCCAATGATCAATCACATAACCAATGGTCCTAGACAGAACGGGAAGCAGTACAATCTCAACCTCGACAACGGAGGCCTTCACAGTCACTGGGCCATTCACTGCCCCTCGGGTCTGCCATGAACTCAGCGCTAACAGTTGTGGCAGGCAGAGGGATTCGAATTCGAATCCTAATGCTAAAATGTAAGGCAAGTGAGTCGTCTTTGTTAAGTTAATTTTAACGTAATTAATAGTATGTATACTTCTGTACATACATAGTACTCTAGCTAGTAGAATGACTACTTGGTGGCCGCAAAAAATACAGTCACGAATTGTATGGGTTAGTCAGCACAAGACGCTGGTAGTGCACGCAA
>Ga0315315_10004229_pt1 | contig 13238 bp, 13 predicted proteins | sample M140m3416metaG_FD_203699 | JGI IMG/M metagenome (GOLD analysis project Ga0315315, IMG submission 203699) | Ammonia-oxidizing marine archaeal communities from Monterey Bay, California, United States - M1 40m 3416 | ecosystem: Environmental > Aquatic > Marine > Intertidal zone | place: USA...
TTTATGTTTAGTAACGGTGTTGTGGGGTTTCTTGACCCTCTTGATGTACCCGGTACTGGTTATGTACATGATGGGTTGTGTTGTTCTGGACAAGATTTTAGTAGCGGAGCAGCAGGTGTAAGGTTTAATTACACTATAATGCCATGGCATACTGATTTAATAGACACAGGTATTGGTAAGTTTTATACACAAGGTGATTCTACATTCCAGAAGTATATGTGGGAAAACTTGTCAGAGTATTACAACAGAGATACAAGTAATACATTTGACCTGACAATATACCCAATGGGTAACATAGATGTAAACTATGAACAGGTACAAATAAATAACCACGCAGTAACAGTAGCAGTAGTTGGAGATTTAAGTCAAGGTGAGTATGAACAATGGTTTTATAATCACCCTACTAATGGAGCAATCTTTTGGAATAGCCAAGTAGATACTCCAGTAGAAATAGCAAATGGAGAGAGTATATGCAATGTAGTACCAGACAGTCACATCAGTTGTTTGTACTATCCAGAAGTTTATGCTGATAATGTGTACAATCAACAATGTGAGCTTGACCCTTTGTATGATTACGGATGTGATGGCTTTAGTGATGCTTACATAGAAGAGTATGTTGAAGAAGATGAGCCAGAAGTTTGGGAAACTACTGAAGAAAGTATTGAAGCAGTATTTGTATTGGAAGAGCCAGAGGTTTTTGAAGTAATAAATATTGAACCTTTAGAAGATTACACATTAGCTGCTACTACATTAGAAGAAGCTATACCAGAAATGGAAGATTTGTTTGAAGAAATAGCTCAAGAGGAGCTAATAGAAGAGATAGAAGCTGAATTAGAAGAGTTTTTAGAACCAGAAGAGGAAGAACTCGATGAGCAAGAGCAAGAAGAAGAACCCGTACAAGAAGAACAAACAACAGAAGAGCCTCAACAAGAAGAAATAGTAGAAGTAGCAGTAGTAGAAGAGCCTGTACTAGTAGAAAAGAAGAAAGAAAATAGTAAAAAGAAGAAGATGAGAGAGATTATAAGCAATAAACTAAAGAATTTAGCTACTGAAATGGGTAAAGCAGTATCTTTAGAAGAGCAACAGAAGCTACAAAGCCTTGTCTTAGCATTACTTAACTACAACGCAGGGTTTAGCAACTACAGTTACTCTTTAGTCGATGGTGTTTTTTATGAAGATAGGGGTATATACCTTGATAAAGATATACCAGATAACAAAAGAGGTTTAAGAAACGGACTTGCTAATGAAATACTACATAAAAAGCTAATGGATTTACAATGGCAGAAATAGAGTACGCAGGAGTTAAAGTAGGAGGTAGTAAAGCATTGCTTATATTGCCTCTTTTAGGTACAATTGTAGGTGTTCTATGGGGTGGCTTTGAGATATATCAAAGATACCTAGATATGGAAGCTAAGATAGCTTCTTATACTGCTCCTGACTTAACAGGTATAGAACAAGAATTAGCAGTAATAGAAGAAACTTTAATAGGTTTAAGTGACTCAGTTGAAATAGCTAAAGACTATACTAGGTCAATTAAAAATGATTTAAAAGATGACTTAGCTAGACAAGAGTCACTTATGGAAAGGCTTGAAGATAAAGTTAATTCTTCTCAAGATGAGATTGATACAACTATTGACACAGCCGAAGAAAGGTTTGACGCAAGACGAGATGCTTTGTATTCAGACACGGATAGAAAAATAAAAGAACTAGAAGAAAGGCTTAATGCTAGACTGCAAAGAGCTTTAGACAATCCACTAGCAAACTAAGGAGATATTATGGGATACGGTAAAAAACCAAAGAAAAGATAATGAAAGGTGTTAAACATTATAGAAAAGATGGAACTGAGCATACAGGTGGTATGCACAAAATGGATGATGGTACTTTACATTCTGGAAAAACGCATACTGCCTCAAGCACAAAATTGTTTCACTATGGCGAACTTAGTAAAAAAGCAAAAATCAAAGCTAAAACATCTTGGGGTAAATAATGGCAGATTCAAGATTAAAGCGTGCAGGTGTTTCAGGTTATAACAAACCTAAAAGAACTCCTAAGCACAAAACTAAAAGTCATGTTGTAGTGGCTAAATGTAAAGATGGTAGTGTAAAAACTATTAGATTTGGACAGCAAGGAGTTTCAGGTGCTGGTAAAAATCCTTCAAGCGCAGCTCAAAAAGCTAGGCGTAAATCATTTAAAGCTAGGCATGCTAAAAACATAGCTAAAGGTCCATGTTCTGCTGCATATTGGGCAGATAAGGTAAAGTGGTAATGGAAGATAAACGAGTACAGCTACAGTTAGATAAACATTCTTCACAGATAGCTAAACTTTTCAGTAAGATTGATGATACTAACGCTAAGATACAAAAGATATTTAACATATTGAATCAAATTAGATACTTTATATATGGTGGTTTTGCTTACTTTATAGCTTCTGAGGTGGGGATGTTTAATTTATTGAGGTTAGTAGCATGATAGGATTTTTAACTAATATAGCACCAATAGCTTTAGGTTTTGTTGCTAAGTTGTTTGCTTTAAAAAGCCAAGCAGCACAAGAACAGCAAAAGCTAATGATACAATCACTACAAGTCCGTAATGATTCTATTAATATGGCTAGAGATAGAGCAGATAAAGAAAGTCCAGTAGCTGCTATGAATAGAAGAATTATTATTCTAGTTATACTAGCTTTAATTATCTTTACACAGATAGCTCCTGTGTTTTTTAATGTACCTACAGTAATACCTACTGTAATTGAAGGAGCTAGTTTATTAGGTATACAGCTAACACCTGATACAATAGATTATGTAACTGTACAAGCAGGTGCTGTATTAAAGTTTGATGAAGTATTCCAATGGGCAACGATGATAATAGAGTTCTATTTTGGTGCGCAATTAGCTAAGGGGAAATAAATGACATACAGAGAATTAATTAATGAAGTATTAATAAGATTAAGAGAGTCTACTATAGCTACTGATTGGTCAGGTTCTATTAATGATAGTGCCGATATAAGCGATTATGAAAAAGTTATAGGTTCTTTAGTTAATGACACAAAAAGAAGTATAGAGTCTTATCACGATTGGTTAGTGCTTAGAGAAACAGTAGATATATCTACAGTAGCAGGTACTAAAAACTATAGTTTAACATCTGGACAAGATTTTAAAATAATGGATGTAGTTAATAATGCTACAGGTAATGGTTTAGTGCAGGTAAGTAGAGCTTATCTTAATAGAGAAAGATATCCTACAGCTTCTACTGGTGAGCCTCATTATTATGGGTTTAACGGAGCAGATAGTTCTAATAATTTAAAAGTAGACTTATCTCCTACTCCTAGTAAAGTAGAAACTATATCTTTTGACATAATTAAATATCAAGATACTTTAACTAGTTCTACTACTACTCTTAAAATACCTGCTCAGCCTGTTATTCTAGGAGCTTGGGCAAGAGCTATAGCAGAAAGAGGAGAAGATGGAGGCACGCAAAGTGCAATAGCTGCTGAAGAAGCTTCTAATTCTTTAAGTCAAGCTATTATGGTAGATAGTGGACATACACAGTTTGAATCAGATTGGTACATAGGGACTAAGAATGGCTAAAGAACTTTCATATCAGCCTTTACCTAATTTAGGTATTAATGGATTAAATACACAAGACAATCCAGCTACTTTAGACCCTTCGTATTTAACTCAGGCAGATAATATAGTACTAAGAGAGTCAGGTCGTATTGCTTTTAGGAAAGGATTAAAACAAAAAGTCGCTCCAAGTGGAACAGCTATAGGTTCTTTAATAGAACATGACGACCAAGGAACTAAAAAAATATTTGCTAGTTATGGAACAAGTATTTACACAGTAGACTTTACTGCTCCTGCTAGTCCTTTTCCTAGTAGTGGTGCTGATGTTAAACATACAGTAGCTAACAGCTCAGGTAATTGGCAGTTTATAAATTTTAATAAAAGATTACATTGTTTTCATTCAGGTGTAGTACCTCAAAGATATGATGGTGCTTTAAGCTCTGGCTCTAGATGGGCAGCTTTTGACAATAGTACTAAACCTGCTGGTGTAACTACATTTGACCCTAGTTGTGGTATGGGTTATTATGGTAGAATATGGTGTGGAGGAGTAGGTGAAGGGAAAGATGTTCTGTACTACTCTACTTTATTAGATGGAGATGATTTTAGATTAAACTCAGCTAATGCTGGCTCTGATGGTGGTTCTATTAGTTTAAGAACTGTATGGGGAACTGATGACATAGTAGCCATAGCTCCTTTTTATGGCAAGATAGTTATATTTGGCACCAATAATATTGTTATATATGATAGTCCTAATGTAATAGGAAGTATGGCTCTTAATGAAGTTATTCGAGGAGTAGGCTTAGTATCTAGAGATAGCGTACAAGCTATTGGAGATGATTTAGTATTTTTATCTAATACAGGACTACGTTCTTTAGCGCGTACTACAGAAAAAGACAAATTACCTTTAACAGATTTATCTTTAAATGTAAAAGATACATTAATAAGGCATATAGGACAAAGCTCTGCTGTTAAATCTATATATGTAGAGAATGAAGGTATTTACATTATGACTTTTACAGCAAGTAACATTACCTATGTCTTTGATTTTAAACATAGAACGCCTAATAATGCGCCTCGTATAACTACTTGGACATTTGATAATGACAGAGAGCCTGCTAGTATGGCATACACTACTTTGTATGGTTTGTTGATAGGGCAAAAAGATGGAAGCTTAGCTGGTTACGAACAATACTATGATACTGATTTAGCAGGAGCCTCTACTTATACAGATAGTTCTTATACTGCTAACTTTGCTACTACATGGGTAAATTTAGGAGAGTCAGTAGCTGCTGCTTTACTTAAAAGATTATTTATGGTTTTAGAAGGCGGTTCTGGAGCAACTTTAGGTTTAAAATGGTATAAAGATTTTAGTCCTACACCTTCTAAAACCACATCTATTACTTTAAATCCAGTAACAACAGGTTCTACTGCTTTATGGGGTGCGAGTACATCTTTATATGGAAAATCAGGTGTTACTTATAAGCCTGTGTTTGGACTACAAGAATATAGAACGCCATTAACAGGTTCAGCTAAGAATTTAAAAATAGCAATAAGCATAGAATCAAATGGTTTTGATACTAGTCTACAAGATTTAACACTTCTACACAAACAAGGGAAAATAAGATGAGTAATTATACAATTGCAGTTGCTTGGTCAGGTAAAGATGCGCTGTCTGATTCAGATGCAAACAAAGTTATATCAGGCGCAGACTTTAATACAGAGTTTACAGCAGTTCAGACAGCAGTAAACACAAAAGCAGATTTGGCAGGTAGTGCTTCGCAAGCATTTAGTGCTACAACAGCAAACTCAGGAACTAATACTACACAAGTAGCCACAACTGCTTTTGTTACAGCAGCAATAACAGCAGTCAAAGCTGCTTTATATCCAGTTGGTTCTATATACACAAACGCAGCAGTTAGCACAAATCCTGCAACACTTCTTGGATTTGGTACTTGGGAAGCATACGCAGAAGGTAGAGTTCCAGTAGGTAAGGCATCAAGTGGTACATTTAATACTCTTAATGCTACAGGTGGTGCTGAAACACATACATTATCTATTGCTGAAATGCCTGCTCATACTCACTCGTCACACGATAGTAACCATACTCGTACACCAGATTCAACAGATAATACTTCTGATGAGTATGGAGCATACGCAAGTTCAAACACAGGCTCAACTGGTGGTGGAAATGCACACAATAACTTACAACCATATATAGTAGTCTATATGTGGAAACGCACAGCATAGGAGATTAAGATGGCAGGATGGGCAACATTAATAGGTTCAGCAATTTCAGCCTATGGAAATTACAAATCTAATAAAAGAAACGAGCAAGGAGCTAAAGATGCTCTTACTGATGGAATTGCAGCAGTAGAACCTAAGAATGTAACAGGAGGTTTTGGAAGCTTTACAGTAGACCCTGATGGCACTCGTAGAATGGAGCTAGATGAAAGGTATGCTAAAGAAAGGGATTATTTTTTAGATGACGCTGCTCTTAATAAAGGATTTTTAACTCAATATCAACAAGGTGGACCAGCTGCTGCTGCTAATACTTTATTTCAGCAACGCGTAGACCCGATGAGAAGAAATCAAGCTAGAGCGGAAGCTTTGTTTGATGAAAGAGCTAATGCTAGAGGTATGTTAGGAGCTACTGAAACATTTGCTGCTAGAGGAGCAAACACTCAAGGTTATCAACTAGCTGAAAATGAAGTTTATAATAAAGCTTATATGGATGTACAAGATATTATTGATAGGTATAGAAGCAGAGTTACTACTGGTGTAAATCAAGCTGTTAATATAGAAGGATTACCTTCTGGATACTTTGACCAGAGCTTATCAGATGCTGGTAATAGAGCTTCTATAGTAGAAGAAGGTATGAAAAATGTAAATACAGCACAAGAAGCAAGTAATGCTTATAATGCTAAAACAGCTACTAGTTTAGGTAGTTGGTTAGGTAAGAAAAAGTTTTCTACAGGTTCTACATCAGCAGGAACACATGCTAGATTTACACCTCCTAAAGGTGGGATGATGGCAGGACCAATGAGTTATTTGAAATAGGAGAATAAGATGGCAAGTTACATGGACTATGCTGTAAAGAACGCAGAACAAACAGGTATGTTAATGGGCAAAGCAGCCGATGCTTTTATGGGAGTAGAAGATGAAGAGGCAGCAGTAGAAAGATTAATTAGAGATTCTGACATGAGTACAGAAACAGGAAGAGCAGCCTTACTTAAAGCAGTAGGTAAAATATCTCCTGATGCTTTTAAAGAATTACAAACTCAAATGAATACAACTGCTGTGGCTAATGCTACTACTGCGCAAACTAAGATGAATACTGAAAATCAATTGATTGCTCATACGACTAAACTTAAAGGTAATTTATATGCTAAAGAGTTTGAAAGAGATGCTAGTAGTGCAGGTTTTGAGTTTGCTATTCGCTATTATTTAAGTCAAAACGGAGTACCTTTTGATGTAGATAAACCACCTAAAACAATAATAGAAGCTCAAAAAGTAATAGCAAAACACACTAAGAACCCTAGTGATTTAAACAAAGGGTTAAAAGCTCATGTGTCCCAACAGCAAACTATGTTTATAAACATGAGAGCTACTCAAGATGCTGGTATAGAGCTAGGTTATACTCCTAAAGTAGCTCCTACTAGTAATAACTTTGATGCTCCTTTGCCTACAGATGCTGCGACTACTAGTACTAGTGGAACGCCTATTAATTTTAATCCTTCTACTTCTCCTAAAGGTCCAGACTTTAGAGCAGTACAAAATGGAGTTGAAGGCACTTGGAAGTTTCAAGATGAGAACTATATAGGTGGTATAGATGGTAAATCAGTACCTGCTATATGGAAATTTTACCCTGATACTGAAACTAATTACACAGCTGAAGGTACTAAGTTTAATATAGATGGCTTAACTGTGACAGCAGATAACATGACTGACCTTTATGATTTTTAATTAATGGCTTTTCAAACAGAACAACAACGAGAAGAACAAATACAAGCTGAATTAGCTTTGTATCCTCAAGCTGAGGGTTATACTTATGGTTCTGGTTTTGTAGGAGGGCATCAAAGTATAGGCTCTTGGTTTACTTCTGGAATTACTGGTTTATTACTTAGTAAAGGAGCAAGTGATAGCGAGCAGCGTGACTGGTATGTACAAAGAAATGGAATACAATTTGGTAAACAAGCTTTAGAAGACAGAGTTAAGGCTTATAAAGAAGTAAGTAAGTTTAGAGAGCTTACAGTAGAGGAGCAATCAGATTTAATAGAGTCTGAAAGAAGAGATAAATTAATGCAAAGAGATTTGCAGTATGTATTTAATCAAAAAAAAGGAAATCTAGATGCTCCTATTGATTCTAAAGGACAAAGTTTTAATGATAGATGGGGAGTACCTTCAGAAGATGAAGAAGGATTATTAGAGTTATTAAAAGTTTTAAAAGATAATCCTGCTTATACAGGGGGTGTATTTACTGCTGAGATATTAAAAGATTTACCTTTAAGTGTATTAGCTTGGCTAGGTTTAACAGCTAAAGGAGCTTCTGGAGCTAGTTCAATTACTAAAGCTCTTAATAAACTTAATAATATTGAACCTGCTGCTCTTAGAGGATTAGCTAAGATGGGTACTGGTATAGGTACTGGTGCTGTAGCTGGTGCTAGTTACGAAGGATTGTATACTCAACTAGAGCAAGGTGAGGTTAAAGCTAAAGAAGTTAAAGCAGGAGCAGCATTTGGTTCAGCTTTTGGTGTACTAGCTGGATTAGGTATTATGGCTAGAACATCTAAAGATTTATCTAGTAAAGTTAAATCTAAAGAAAAAACACCAGCTTCTCCTGAAGAAATTAGTTTAAAGAAAACTACAGAAACACAAGAAATAATACCTGCTAGTGAAGTTTTAAAAGAAGAAAGCATTATAGGTACTCTAAAAGAACAACCTAATAGATTATTTCCTGAGCTACAAGAAGGTAGAGATTATGTACTTGTAGATTTAGCTACAGAAAAAGGGTTAATTATAGCTAGAAATAATGGATGGCTAGTTAAAGGAGGAAAACTACAAGGATTTAAAGGAACTCAAACGATAGATGTAAATGGCATTCCTCATATTGTAACTTACAAACCTAGAATAACACAAGTTTTTGACAGGTTTCAAGATAGATTTAAAGAAACTGTCAGTAAAGCAGGTAGGTACGACAGGCTTACGCCTCATCAAAAAACATTCCTTGACAATGTAGATAGCTGGGATGTTATGTTACATGCTAGAGAAAAAGGAAAGATTGAATTACTGCGTAGAGAACAAGAAGAAATAGCAAATGGACAGCCAGTAAGTTATGATATAGGAGCTAGAGAAAGAAGATTAAATGCTTTAGCTGCTGAAGAGTTAGAAAGAGCTTACAACTTAAGAGCTAAAGAATTACTTACTCCTAGCGAAAGAAACATTGAAGATGTAAGAGCAGAGTTAGAAGCTACTAGGAGTTTGCCTAATGAAATACCTATTAATACTACTAGAGGAGCTGCTGAGAAAGCATCTAGTTTTTTTGAAAGTAAACCTAAAGTAGGATACGCTGCTGCTGCTGGAGCTGCGGTATTAGGCTACGCAGTTACAGATAAAGAACAAGGGGAGCCTTTTCAGACAGCTCTTGCTGCTGGTTTAGCTGTGGGACTTGGACCTAAAGGATACAGAGCATTAAAAGGAAAGTCTTTAAATGCTGTAGGTATGCAAGTTAAAGCACAGATAGCCAAACAACTAGAAGCTGATTCTAATTTAGTTAAGATATGGGAAGCCAAGGCTCAGAATATAATGAATGAGCTTAATAAATTACCTGAAGCTACTGCTTTAAGCATTATAACTAGAATAGAAGGTTCTAATCTAGATGCTAACGGTAAACCTTTGCCTTCTTTAACTAAAGAACAACAAGATATAAAAGCAGATATAAAAAGTTTGTTAAATGAAATAGGTAAATTAGCAGAAGAGTCAGGTGTTATTAACAAGCAAGGTACAGTAACTAAACTTAATCTTGAAAATATGAATGAGATGCAGACAGGAGCATTTCTAAATAATTACTTTCCTCATTTATTTGTAAACACAGGTAAATTAACTGATGATGATTTAGCTGCTATCTTTGGTAAGCTTTCTGATAAAAGTGCTAATCAAAGAAGTATTAGAGGTACTTTAGCAGACATTCAGCAGATGATAGATAACGGTGAAATAACAACTTCTCTTGAATTACTTGGACCTAAAGATGCTATGAATGCTTATGTTCAAGGTATGTCAAGAGCTATTATAGGCAGGAGAGCATTAAATAGTATGCTTACTTTAGAAGTAGGAACTCCTGATGGTGGTAAAGGTTTAAGATTACCTGCACTTGTAACGCTAGAAGACTTAGCTATTTTAAAAGCAAACAAGAATGGTAGAGGTTTAAACAAACAAGAAGGTTTACATTACTTAGAGTTTGAACATCCTGCTTTAAAAGGATACGCAGCACATACAAATGTACATGCTATATTAAATGACTTCTTTGCTATTAGACATAGAGGAGGTATAGGTGATATAGCAGAAAAGATACTTAAATTAAATAACGCACTTAAGCGTGTGTTTGTATTTGGTTCTTTGTTCCATGCTCAAGCTTTGTTTATGTCTGGTATGTATTCTATGGGATTAGTAGGAGCTATTAAAGGTGTTAGTGGTAAAGGAGCTTTAGGTAAAAGAACTTACAAAGATGCTAATGGTAATGTAAAGACAGAAGATTTAAGCTGGGCAGATATGCAATTAGGTAGGAATGAGTTTGCTCGTATATCTCAAGAGGCTATGAAAGATGGCTTACAAATTGTTAACATTAGAAAACAAGAATTAGTAAACCCCGGTAAACCTCAAGTAGATTTTATAATAAGCAAGCTTGGTAGAGGTGGTAAAATAATGGGAAAAGCTTTTGATGCAATAGATAATATTACATGGGAGTATTTGCATGATAGATTTAAACTAGCTGTGTATTTAAAGCACAGGGAAAGATTAGTAGATGATGGTGTAGACATGAAGTTTGCAGGTGAGAAAGCTGCTGAATTTGCTAACGATGCGTTTGGTTCTTTAGACTGGAATAACTTTACTACTAGATTATATGAATACGCAGCAGCTAATCCTGATAAAGCAAGAGGGCAAGCTGCTAGTAAGTTAGCTCAGTTGTTACCTGTCAATAAAAGACGATGGTTAAATTTAGGTTTGTTTGCTCCTGACTGGACTGTATCTAACATTAGAATTATAGCTAAAACATTTACTGGTTTACCTACTATAACTAAAGCAGTAGCTAAGCGTGTACAACGAGGAGAGTGGGAAAGTCCTGAAGCAAGAGCAGCAGTTAAAGCATGGAATATGTATTCAGCTTATTCTCTTAGAGCAGGTGTTTATACAACAGCTTTATGGTGGGCAATGACTGAAGCTTTTTCTAGTGAAGAACCTACAATGGAAGGATTGTTTGAGTTTTGGAGTGGTGATAATAGTGGTAAATTAGATTTAGGTGGCGGTGAAAGTATGGTTATTTCTAAACAGATAGCAGAACCTATACATTGGATACAACATCCTACTCATACCTTTATGAATAAAACAAGTGTAGTGCCTAAAACAGCTTTAGAAGCTATGTTTAATAAGCAATGGTTCTCACTTAAAAAAGGCATACCACTTGGTCCTAGGTTAATAGATGAAGATGGTACACAGCATTATGCTAAATGGATACTAGGAAAAACAATACCTATTGTAGGTAAGTCAGTATTAGATGAAGATTTAGATTGGCAAGAAAGATTTGAAAGAGTATTTACAGGGTTCTTCGGATTCCCTCAATATGGCGACCCAGAAGAATAATAACAAGGAGAAGTAACATGGCAATAAAAATACCATCACAAGAAGAAATAGCACAATTCTTTTATGATATAGATGAGTTAGAAGGATATAGTTATGCTGAATGGTTAGACTATATGGAGCAAGAGTATCCTAATATAGATGCAGCAGAACTTTACGCAAGTCGTGGAGAAAATATTGTAACTGGCTATAGAGATATCAGAGGTAATTTTGTAGCAGGTGAGAAGCCTGTTATAGACGATGATGTAATGGCTATGATAGAAGAGTCAGTAGATAATCGCCCTAGTGAAATAGATACGATGAATGCTAACATAGAAGATTCAGCTAGTGAATTAGATAATATGTCACAAGCAGAAAAGTCAGCTAACTTTATGGCGATGCTTAAAGATAGGGCAAAGAATCCAGAAGCATACGAAACTATAATGATGGAACAACCTGAAGTTGAACAGTTTACTCAAGGTGCTTTAGATGATGACACAGGAGAGTTTATGTTAGCTTCTTCTGAAGAAATAGAAGCATTAGGAGATACAGCTATTGACCCTTTAGACCCTATGCAAATAGGAGATATGATAGTTAAGTACGCAGATGATGCAGGTATTGACCCTACACTTGGTATGTTAATGGCTGGCGTTGCTACTAAAAATCCTAGTAAAGTTTTAAAAAAGAAAGATGGAATGATTAGCGGTAAAAACTCTAGTGTTCTTAAAAGCTCAGACGATGCTACTGCTTTTAAAAACAGAGTATCTACTAAAGCTAAAGGACCAACAACAATAAAAACAAATCAACCTGTTAGTACTGCTAACTCTACTATATTAAAACCGACTTCACCTGCTACTGTAAATGCTAAAAACTCTAGAGTATTAAAGCAAACAGAACCTAAAGTTAGTACTAAAAACTCCAGAGTTATCAAAGAAAAAAATAGTGGTAATATGGATATTGTAACTAAACAAGCTAATGCAGAAAAGGTTAAAAACATTGCTACTACTAGAAGAAATTTATCTACTAGAGATAAATTAGTTGCATCAGGTATAACAGGTGCAGCAGCTATTGCTGCTCTTACTAACAAGAATGGATTAAGTGGAGATAGAGATGAAGATGGTTCATTAAAACCAATAACTCCTGTTGAAGTAATTAAACCTAAAGTTGAAACTAAAACTAAATCAAAAGCAATAGGCTCTTACTATGACGATATGCCTCCTAATGAAAAAGCTACAGACAATAGAGATATTGCAAGTAAATCAACAGTTAGAAAAGGTTGGAAGCTACCTCAAGAATTTGAAGGTAGTACTACTACAGGTAACTATCTAAGCGCAGACTTTGATGATGACTACTGGAACACACCAGAAGGCGTGGCTGAAGCTATAGGTATATGGGGTAAACCTGTTGGTAATAAAATAGCCAGACGATTCAACTAAATGGTGACATAGGTGGGCGAGGTGGATGTCTTTCTTCCTCCTTGTCTTTTATAATTTGCATACACCATCCTCACAGTCGTCTGGACTTGTTGTAATTATGTATTCATCTGACCTGCCTGCTGTAGTAGTAACAGGTACTCTCCCCAAGTTAGCACATACAAACTGTTGCAACAGATTCTCATCTGTTCTTAGTTCACATCTCTTGACATATCTAGTGTAGGCTTCTTCAAACTTTATACTTAATACTTTTGCTCTCTCTGCGTAATCTTCTGCTAATCTTCTTATAATCTCTTGCCTACCGCTTTGTGTCATAACTCATCTCCATTTAATTCGATAACTACATAGTTATCTTCCATATCATCATCACCAAAACTCGTGGTGAATCCCCTGACATAGTCATAACTATCATCGAC
>Ga0315315_10004230_pt1 | contig 13232 bp, 13 predicted proteins | sample M140m3416metaG_FD_203699 | JGI IMG/M metagenome (GOLD analysis project Ga0315315, IMG submission 203699) | Ammonia-oxidizing marine archaeal communities from Monterey Bay, California, United States - M1 40m 3416 | ecosystem: Environmental > Aquatic > Marine > Intertidal zone | place: USA...
TCATGCGTACTTTGGATAAGGTCTAACAGTTGCGAAGAGGAATTTCTTGTATGTTTAATTCGAGCCGGATAGAAATTTTCAAAATCAGTTGCTCCTCTAATCAATAACGGTGTTTCTAGAGACATTGCTTTCCCAGCTATTTGCGCTGTATCCATCGCTCGTCCAAGCCAACCTGTTTTTATCGAAAATGGCGTTTTTAAACCACCTTGCAATACATTTTGTCCTTCAAAATGGGATCTTCCAACGTAAGGGAAAGAGGTTGCATGAATAATCGATGCTTGATCACCAGCTAACATTTGAGAAAAATTTTTAAAGTTTGGATGAATTCCAAAAAGTGGGTTTAATTTTAACGGATTTGATGCGACTAAGTCTTTGCGCTGTTTATATAAGTTATCATCTCCTACTGGTGGAACCGCCAACAAACCATCCATTCCACCCTCTAATAAAAGTACAATTATTCTGCCATCGATCGCATTTTTTGTGAAACCGTGAACCGGATACCCGGATAAAAATAATCCGGCACCGGTTCCAGAAAGAAAATGTCTACGCGTTATCATTTAAACCTCCATAAAGTCTGGGCTACATAGCGCTACGATCATTTTAGTTTTATTCGTTTTAGCTTTATCAATCGCTAATTTAGTTTTATCCGAAAAATCATGAATGTGTGCTATTTCTTCGCCAGTTTTTGACGGCTTAGATGCTGAGATCCTAGTCGCAATCCTTACACGACGATCAAAATGCTCTGTTGAAATCCAATCCTCTTTCTTATCTGAGTAACCATCGGGCTGTCTGTTTTCCCAAAAACTATTTCCAATCTCCTTAAGAATGTTTCTAGGTTCCGAATTGGGTTGTCCAAACCAGTCTTCTTCATTGAAACCCGGCATAATATTGGCCCCAGAAACCCTAATAGCTTGAAACATCCAAGTTGATGGCCATAAAAACTTTTTCACTGAAGTTAATTTGGTAATCCGAATAACCTCTTTGTGAACTTCATGCAAATCACCTGCGGACTCTTTCCAGACTTTATAGATAGATTGTATCTCATCTTCAGATACACTCTCCCCAACAAAATGAATAGCCAACTTTTTAGATAAATATCTTGCCGTAGAATCATCTTTTGATAGCATATTAGTCAGCTTTCTTAGCGTTTTTTTCCCTGCACCAAACTCTTTATCAAGGACTATCTTCTTTCCAGGTTCGGCTCGATGCTTAAAGTAAGGTTCCACTATAAATCCTTTTAACGAACCCGGGGATGAATTTTTTCGTCTTTGCTCCCTTTTATATTTTGGTATTAAAGAGTCTATATTTGACCCCCAGCCCGCTAAAATTTTTGCCGAATTTCTTATATCTTCTTCCGTATAGTTTCTTGATGGAGAAACACTGTGAAGCTCCAAGAGTTCTCGAGCCAGGTTATCATTTAACCCTGATAATTTTCCACGTTTTTTATCCCAAAGTGCTGACTCTGATTTTTCTCCAACACTTTCTGCGTTATCCAAATAATCTAACATGCCTACATGACTTGTTGCTTCATACAACATGTTCTCAAAAGATGAATTTAAGTTTTTATAAATAACTCGGTTAATGAAATCTCCTATTACGAAGTTTCTTCGACCATTGCCACCAACTGTAAAATGGTTTGTCCAAAAATGCGTGAACCTTTGCTTAATCACATCTTCACTGTAAATTGCAGAATTCCAGAAACGGTAAACATCAAGTAAAGATACGTCTGTTTCAGTTCTCAAGGCCTTAATTTGACTCTTTTTCTCAAAACCACTCAGATCTTTAGACTTTTCGATGTCTTTTCTTTCACTATCGTATTTATAGGCTCGCTGTAGTCGCTCTTCGAAAGAAAAATTATATTCTTCCGGCCAACGCACTGGTTTACTAGATCTAGTTAAAACACCTACTGTTTCAAAACTTTTAACAATTTGTTCGTTGTTCCAAGCATTGATATCATCCGGGACGTTATCATTTTCTCCAAAACCAAAACCAATTTTTCGCGCCCAAATATGTTTATTGTTATACATGTTGTCCCTAAGCTACATTTCAAAATAGTATATCATGATTAGTTATTTTTAAAACCACAAGTTTTTAGGTTTTGATATTATAGTTTTGGCAATTAAGAATTCATAACAGTCCCGTAATAACCAGTATGGTCTATTTTAAATATTCACAACTCAGAAACTCAGGTTAAAAATAAACTGTTTGTAAAACCGTAGAGTTAACGGCTAAATAGAAGAATGGTTTATCAAGTCGTCTCCGATATAGCAAATTTTAATAATGTGCCCCTCAAGTTATTTACTGGTTTTAGATCTGCTCAAGATGAATATGAGAAACGAAATTCACAGATAGGTTCCAAATTGACATACTCCATGCACCAAAGGGAGTCTCAAAGTGGATAAACTATTAAATTTATTAATTCCAAATTTTGAAACTCACATATTTTTAATGATCATGGTTGTCTTCTACATCGGAGGTTTAGTTAAAGGTTTTTTAGGTATTGGTCTTCCAGCAGCGGCAATGGCCTTGCTCACACTCTTTATAAATCCACTCGATGCAATTGCCCTTATTATAGTCCCAATCATATTTACTAATGCTCTTCAATTTGCCAGCTCTAAGGAAAAAAAACAGATAATCATTGATTATAAACTTTGTGCAATTGCTATAATAATTAGTATTTTCATTACAGCAATTTTCATAAAGTCTTATCCTAGTTTTATAATTACAATTGCTATAGGTATAGCGATGGTAGCTTTTTCTTTAAATCAATTAACCGGCTTCAAAATACCTGTTGGCCCTGGAAGTCTCTGGCAAATAATAGCTGGGACTACAGCGGGGATTTTGGGAGGAGTAAGTTCAATCTGGTCTCCTCCCATAGTAATGTATCTATTTGCCAGAAACGTTTCTAAAGAAAAATTTATTGCTGCAACAGGCTTTCTTTTTTTGGTGGGTAGTTTTCCTTTAGCACTAGGTTATTTTCTTTCAGGTGTATTGACACTTGGAATTATTCTGAATTCATTAATAGGACTAATTATCGTTTTAGCTGGGTTCAAGACAGGGGAATTATTAAGGCAAAAGGTTTCTCAAGAGCTCTTTAAAAAAATTGTATTATGGGGGTTTTTAATTATGGGACTACGACTTATCTATACTGGAGCTCTAATTATTTAGTAACCTGTCGTCTGGAATCAGATTTTTTAGGTGTTACAAAAGCAAGTCCAATGAGCATTGTTGAGAGTGATGCCCAAACCCAGATGGAATTACTCTCACCAAAAAGAAAAATTCCCCAAAATATACCAGATAATGTGACTAAATAGCCTACTTGACTAGCAAAAAGTGGTCCCGATTGAGAAATTGTATAGATGAACAGAGTATATGCAGTAACATTGATTACTGCTAAACCCAGAATTGTCCAACTGAGATTGTTAAAGGGAATAGAAATCATAAAAAGATTATTTGTGGATAGACCCACAATTCCTAATAATATAGTTCCAATTAGGCTCATCCCACAAGCCATTCTAATAGGCCCAATACCACCCAAATCACGGACAGCCAAAACAATATTTTCTCCTGCATAGCAAACCGAACTTATGCATGCCACAAGAATCCAAATAACTGCTGAACGGTCAGGTAGACTTGTTTCTGGGATGACTAAAAACAGGATTGCTGAAGCACCTAATAGGATGCCTAAAACTCTCCTTATCGCTAATTTCTCTAACCCTAAAAAAGTCGCGAAAGCGTATGTTAGTATTGGCACAAGTGTTACTGTAATGGCTAAAACACCTGCTGGTATTTTAGAAGCTGCATAATAAAAACATACACTTGGTATAGCCGTACCAATCAAAGCTAATATAATAAACAAAAATAAGTTCTCAGAGCTGAATTTCATATATCTTCGGCGAAGTGTAGTGAATATTAGTAGAATTATTCCAGCAAATAAAGAGCTCCAGAAGGCAATCCCTGTCGGTGTTCCACCTAACTTAACTGCAATTTTTCCTAGAGAGAATGATAGCCCCCATACAGAGCCCATATAAAAAAGTGTTATCCAAGGCAAAGCTTTCGCGAGCATCATTTTCCTTAACTGATTATTTGATAGGTTTGTAAAAGACTTTCAATCGATAGTAGCTTATAGATATCTTCGGTCCAAACATGCAACAATAGAATTAAGTTTATTTTTTAGTCATACAGGCTCATGAACTACCTCTATATTTTGGCAAAATATTATATAAAAACTCTTTTAACTTTAGATTTAAACTAGTACGCTATGCCTTAATAAAGATCCCTTAGCAATGAGCCAGTGGAGGATAAATGCAGTATTACACACCAGAAAGTTTTTCAGAAGCAAGTGAATTATCAAAAAATGCTGAAGGCATTATAAGGTTTTTAGCTGGTGGGACTGATGTTTTAGTTCAACTAAGGGCAGATATAACAACTCCCGATGTTTTAATCGATATAAAGAAAATACCTGATGTTAAAAAGATCAAGAAAAATCCTGATGGAAGTTGGTGCATAGGAGCAGCGGTCTGTGGGGCTGAACTAAATGAACATGAAGGAATAAAGTCAGATTGGCCTGGCGTTGTTGAGGCGGTGGACTTAATAGGTTCAACTCAAATTCAAGGGAGGGCAACACTTGTTGGAAACTTGTGTAACGGCTCACCCGCAGCTGACTCCGTTCCAGCTCTTATGGCCGCAGGCGCTACAGCAACTGTGATCAATTCCTCTGGTAGTCGCGAAGTTTCTATTGAGAAAATCCCACATAGTCCTGGTAGAACAACGCTTGGTAAAGGTGAGGTAGTATCAGCTATAAACTTACCCGCACACAAACCGAATAGTGGAGATGCATATTTACGGTTAATACCTCGAACAGAGATGGATATAGCAGTAGTTGGTTGTGGTATAAATCTAACCTTAGAAGGTGATAAAATAAGTGAAGCTAGAGTATCCCTTGGAGCAGTTACACCAACCGTAATCCTCGTTGATGCTGCTGCAAAGGCCATAATAGGTAAACAGCTAGATGAACAAACCTTGGAGGCTCTTGCAGAAGCCGCAAGAAAAGCATGTAACCCAATCAGTGATAGAAGAGGCACGATTGAATATAGAACGCATATTGCAGGGGTTCTAGCAAAAAGAGCAGCAAAAATTGCCTATGAAAGAGCGAGGTCATAAAAAATGAGTAACATTCACGTTAATACAATCGTAAACGGCGATGAAGTAGGGTTTTTATGTGACCCAAGAGAAACTCTACTTGACTGTTTGAGAGATAAATTGAGCCTCACAGGAGCAAAAGAGGGTTGTGGGACAGGCGACTGCGGGTCTTGCTCAGTAAAGTTAGATGGGCGGCTAGTCTGTTCCTGTTTAGTTCTTGGCGCAGAGGCAGAAGGGAAAAAAATTGAAACCATTGAAGGTATGTCTCGTGATGAAAAACTTCATCCACTTCAAGAAAAATTTATAGAACATGCCGCTTTACAATGCGGGATATGCACCCCTGGAATATTAGTTGCGACTAAAGCACTATTAGAAAAAAACCCTAATCCATCCGAAACAGAAGTTCGATATTGGCTAGCTGGAAACTTATGCAGATGTACAGGGTATGACAAAATCATACGTGCCGTTCTCGATACGGCAGCTGATTTAAGGGAGGCAAAATAATGGCTTTAGACGATCAAAGAAAATCTGGTTTTAAGTTTGTCGGCACTCGACCAAATCGACCTGACGGTATGGATAAGGTAACTGGTAGAGCAAAATTCGGAGCAGATATGTATGCGCCAGGAATGCTACATGGCGCAATTCTAAGATCACCTCATGCGCATGCAAAGATTAATAAATTAGATGTATCAAGAGCAGAAAAGTTAAAAGGTGTAAAAGCAATTGTAACGCGTGCAGATTTCTCTAAAAAAATAAATTTTACTTCAGGAAAAGATTTGGAAACTTGGAATGTATTAGAGAATATTATGGCGGGTGAGAAGGTACTCTATGACGGGCATGCTGTTGCAGCTGTAGCTGCAACGTCAGCTCTTGTTGCACGGGACGCCATTAAATTAATAGAGGTTCAGTATGAAATATTACCGCACGTTACTGATGTGGACGCAGCTATGGCTAAGGGTGCGCCCATAGTTCGTGAAGGTGTAGCTGACAAATCAGTTCCTGAAGGATTAAATTCTAATGTAGCAAGATATCATGAAAGCGGCCATGGAGACGTAGAGGTTGGGTTTAAAGAGGCCGATTTGATAGTTGAAGACAGCTTTAAAACCGAAGCAACTCATCAGGGATATATTGAGCCTCATGCTTGTTTGGCCACATTAGGTAATGATGGTAAAGGAGAGTTGTGGTGTACAACCCAAGGGCATTTTTATTTTCAAAAAATATGTGCAGCTCTTCTCGATCTGGAAACTAGCCAGTTAAGAGTTACCGCATCCGAAATCGGTGGTGGATTTGGAGGTAAAACAACAGTTTTTGTTGAGCCTGTGGCATTGGCGTTATCGCGAAAATCAAATCGTCCCGTGAAACTTGTAATGAGTCGGTCAGAAGTTTTTAGGGCTACTGGCCCTACATCATCTACTTCAATGGATATTAAAATTGGGATGAAAAAGGATGGTACAATTACAGCAGGGCAAGGAACGTTTAGGCTCCAAGGTGGTGCTTTCCCGGGAGCTCCGGGAGATCTTACTGCTATGTGTGCATTTGCACCATATTCTCTCAAAAATGTTCACCAAATTGGTTATGATGTTCTAACAAACAGGCCTAAACAAGCGGCTTATAGAGCACCGGGATCACCAATGGCAGCTTTTGCTGTTGAGTCAGTAATCGATGAACTATGTAAAAAGTTAAATTTAGATCCAATCGAAGTCCGGCTTAAAAATGCTTCTCGCAAAGGGACCAAAGCAAGCTTTGGTCCTAAATTTGATGAGATTGGATTAGTAGAAACCTTAGAGGCCGCTAAAGAACACCCTCACTATTCAGCCCCATTAAAAGTTGGCCAAGGCCGTGGAATTTCATGTGGATTCTGGTTTAACTTTGGAGGAGAGACTGCGGTGTCTCTGGCCTTATCAGAAGATGGAACTGCGCAAATTTCTGTTGGAACTCCAGATATTGGAGGAAGTAGATCCTCAATGGCTTTAATGGCCGCCGAAGAGCTGGGAATTCCTTATGATCATATCAGATGTACAATTGCTGATACAGCAACTCTTGGGTATAATGAAATCAGTCATGGATCTCGGGTTACATATGCATCCGGCTTGGCAACCATAAAAGCCGCAAAAGACGCGATTAATAAATTATCTAAACGAGCTGCAGATAAATGGGGAATTCCAAAGGAAGCAGTTAAATGGGAAGATGGGTGTGCAGTACCATCAGGACCAAATGCCGGTAATTTTCAACCTTTATCCTTGAAAGATCTAACAAAAAATATGGGTAAAACTGGAGGACCAATCGTTGGTCATTTTGAGGCTACACCCGAGGGTGCTGGCGTTAGCTTTGCTACTCATATTGTAGATGCTGAAGTGGATCCAGATACAGGTAAAACAAAAATTTTAAGGTATACAGTTATTCAGGATGCTGGCAAAGCGATTCATCCCTCATATGTAGAGGGTCAATACCAGGGTGGAGCTGCTCAAGGGATTGGTTGGGCGCTGAATGAAGAGTACATATACGGCTCTGATGGTAGATTACAGAATGCAGGCTTTTTAGACTACAGAATCCCACTGGCATCAGACTTACCTATGATAGATACCGTCATTGTAGAGGTCCCTAATCCAGGTCATCCTTACGGGGTTCGAGGTGTCGGGGAAACTTCTATTTGCCCACCACTGGCAGCAATAGCAAATGCAGTTTCTGCGGCTGCTGGTATAAGGTTAAGAGAGCTACCCATGTCTCCTCCTCGCATTGTAGCTGCGTTGAATGGCAAATAAAATTGGTTCAGGTAAACCTCTGGGCAGGATTACGTAGATTTGCCGATGGTAAAGATACAGTTGAAATAAAAGCTCAGAACGTAGGCGAAATCCTTAATGCACTAGAGAATAAGTATCCTGAACTTAAAGAAATAATTGAAGCCGGCGTGTCTGTTTCAGTTGACGGTAAAATTATTGCCAGTGGGTTAACGGAACCCGTTTACGAAGATAGCGAGGTATTTCTTTTACAGCAACTAAAGGGAGGTTAAAAAAGTAATATGGCTAGAAATCTTATTGTTGGCGCGGCACAATTAGGCCCTATATCCCGTTCTGAAACAAGGGCGTCTTCAGTTGATAGAATGATAAAGTTAATGGAGGAAGCAAAACTTAAGGGAGTTCAATTAATTGTTTTCCCTGAGTTAGCGCTTACTACTTTTTTTCCTCGCTGGTTTATCGAAGATCAAGAAGAGCTAGACTCTTTTTTTGAAACTGAAGTCCCTGGTCCAGAAACGTCAAAATTATTTGATAAAGCTAAAGAACTTAATATGGGCTTTTATCTCGGTTTTGCCGAGATAACTGAAGAAGATGGAAAAGTTAAACATTTTAATACCTCTATATTAGTCGATAATAAGGGAACACAGATAGGTAAATACCGGAAAATTCACCTTCCAGGTCATTTCCAGAATGAACCTTACAGAGCATTTCAACATCTTGAAAAACGTTACTTTGAAACAGGGAACCTTGGCTTTCCAACCTTTGAAGCCTTTGGAGGTAAGCTAGGGATGTGCTTATGCAATGACCGTCGCTGGCCAGAAACATTTAGAATGTTAGGCCTTCAGGGGGTTGAACTCGTAATGTTAGGATATAATACACCCGCCCATTATCCTCCTGTTCCTGAACATGATCATTTAAATGAGTTTCATAATCACTTAGTAATGCAAGCAGGCGCCTATCAAAATGGTACATGGGTTGTGGGTGTCGCAAAAGCCGGTAATGAAGAAGACTGCGACTTAATTGGTGGGACATGTATTATAGCCCCAACTGGTGAAATAGTGGCGGAATGCAAAACACTAGACGATGAACTAATTGTGTATCAGTGCGATCTGGATAGATGTGAAGAGATAAAAAAGGGCATATTTGATTTTGCCCAACATAGGGAACCAGAAAATTATCGATTAATAGTCGAAACAAAAGGTGAAATAAGTTAAAGTAGCGCCTGTGGGCATAGCTGGTTTAAGAGTAGTTTTAGACAAAAAGGCCAAAGTTAAAGTTGAGAAGAAGACACACATACGCCGCTAAAGGGATTTTAGTTATGTCCAACGTATCTTTGGTTTTATAAAGTCTCATTCTATTTTGCGTCTCAAAACTAGTGTACTTTTGTAATGAAGTAATTACACACTTGAGGTAATTTTGACTTTTGCGAATTAGGGATGGAGATAATTTTTACTAATAAATATATCTTAAAAGATAGTATCTAATTGTTAAAAAGTGTGTCACTAAACTCCGATTACTTTACCAACGCACGATCCAAATCCAATTCTATAATTGTGGCCTTTAGCATCACCACGCATTGTGATTGTATCACCATCTTCTAAAAAGTTACGAGTAACACCACCACTTATAGTAAAAGGCTTTTTGCTCCCCCAGCTGAGTTCGAGCATGGAACCACGGCTTTCTTTATTTTTACCAGAAATAGTACCTGAGCCTAGTAGATCACCTGTCCGCATCGGACAGCCGCATGCAGTATGATGTGCGAGTTGCTGCGCTGATGAGTAGTACATTTCCTTATAATTTGTCTTGGTTATGGTTGCCTCTTCACCAGCAGCCGTGGCCAGATCGACTTCAAGGTCGATATCAAAGAGCATTGGGCCAGTATCTTTGATATGATCTAAAAGCTCAAATTCGCGTTTCGGTGTACTCGTACGAAATGGTGTAAGAGCCTCTGAAGTTACTATCCACGGGCTTATTGTCGTGGCAGTTGCCTTAGCTTGGAAAGGCCCTAGAGGCTGATATTCCCAAGCTTGAATATCGCGCGCAGACCAATCGTTAAGCAAGACATAACCAAAAATATTTTTATCTGCCTGATCTACTGAAATACGGCCTTTTGAGGATCTTCCTACAATTGCTCCAAGCTCTAGCTCAAAGTCAAAACGTTCAGACGGACCAAAACGCGGTAAATTATCATTTGGAGCTTTGAGCTGTCCATGTGGTCGGAGAATATCTGTACCACTTACAACGACAGAAGAGGCTCTCCCATTGTATCCAATTGGAATATGTAGCCAATTGGGTGGTAGTGCATTTTCAAGGCCACGAAACATAGTTCCAACATTTGTAGCGTGGTGTCGACCAGCATAAAAATCAGTGAATTCGGTTATTTTAAAGGGCATATGCAATTGTACATCTACTTGATTTAAAAGATAGGGACTGAGGTTTTGTTGAGAGTTAGAACCTACCACCAACGCATCAACCAGAGCGTTGCGAAACCCAGCCCATGTTTCCTGACCAAGCTCCATAAATGCATTCCAAGCACCTGTTGCAAACACACGTGAAGGTAACTGGAATACTTGAGCTGCGGCAGTGACATCAAGAATTTGATCACCAATCCCAACACCACAATGGAACTTTCGGCTACCACTGGTAAAGATGCAATAAGGTAGGTTGTTTAGGGGAAATTCAGTTTCCGCGTTATTTGCGTTGTTTACCCAAGAGTCCAAACGATCTGACATATCTCAATCCTTAGTTTCTATCCAGCTGAACCTATGAGTGCACTTTTTGAAACACCTTAAGCCTAATGTATTTTATAAATATCTAGTAGATAGTCCAGCCCTTTCAAATCAACATCTCACGATACGCGTTATAGAGTTAAGGAATCAAACAAACATCGGCTAGCGTTCTAGTTGTACCGAAGCAGAAAGGTCAATCCGTAACAGGGGTCAACGCTAAGCCATCTCCGAGACAAGATATACTAACGAGCGGGTTTTCATAAGGTTTTGTGAGTGGTAACAATATGAAAATGAACTTCTGGTAGGAAACTAGATAGTTGTCGAGGTCTCCCATGTTTTATTTTAGCAAGGCTATGAACCATGCCCACTTGGCATAAGTAGTACGAACTTTTTATGTCAGGGCGATGATAATTCCGACACCGATCAAAAGAATACCCGAAACAACATTCACTTGTCGAAGTGCCGATGGCGAGCTAAGCAGATACCGCGCACGATCGACCATTAGCGAAAGAAAAAGATTCCCAAGGAATGGTACAATCGCCGAAATCGTGCAAATTACGATAATATCCAGTGAAGTTACCTCTGATAAATCGAAGAATCCAGGCAGAACCCCAATATAAAACAAGATCGCTTTGGGGTTGCTTAGGATGATTGCAACTCCCGCTATAAACCCTGCCCACTGACCTGGCCGCGTAAGTCTGTTATCGCCATTTATACTCTGGTCCGCGTTCCTAATCAGGCTGAAACCCAAAATAAAAAAGATTAGAGTTGCAACGTATTTCAATATATCAAGAAGTCCATCATACAGCGCTGCAAACCAACTAACTCCAAGGATTGCAAGAATTGGCCAAAGAATATCTCCGACAACGACCCCAAGAGCCAGTGGCCATGCTGATCCAAGGCCACCTGAAAGTGTACGTGCGACGATTGCCATCCAAACAGGGCCTGGTGTGAGGAAGAGTAAAAAAATTCCACCTGCATAAATAGATAGGTCAAAAAAACTTGCGGTCATAAACTGATCCTTGCTGCTTTTAAATGCGGGAAAAGCCGTTTCAAAGAAACTTTAAAAGTGGTGCCCAGGGGCAGAATTGAACTGCCGACACGAGGATTTTCAGTCCACTGCTCTACCACTGAGCTACCCGGGCACCGTTGTTACCTTTAAAAGGAACTGGTGCGTTTTATGATACACTCAGTTAGCTGTCTAGAGGGTAATTGAAAATAGAACCTTAAAATCGGTTCTTAATCTTTTTTCTCGAGAATTTAGTCTGTAATTTCGTCATCTGAATCATCGATTGCCACCCCCGGTACAACATACGTTTCACTGGCCCACCGGCTTAAATCAATATCTGCACATCTTTCCGAACAAAAAGGCTTAAATTCTTCCAAATTATTTTTCGAACAGATTGGGCATTTCATGGCTTTAATACACTTTCCAAAGACACCCTCTCTCTTTTCCGTTGTATCTCATAATGGCCTAAAGGGGTCCAACCTACTAAAGTAGTGTCTACAGGATCTGCCTTGAAAGCCTTCTTTAAGTCGATCTCAAATAATTTACGGTCACGTTTTGGCATGGGAGCCAAATCCAAAACAATTTGTCCACCTAAACCACGTAGCCTCAATTGCCTTGGAAGCATTCGAGCTAAATTTAGGTTAGCTTTCAGTCCAGAAGTTACAGAAAAATCTTTCCCTGTATTAACATCTACCGCTACAACAGCTCTAGTAGGTTCAATAAAAACTGCTCCTAATCCGGCTTCAACTTTTGGATTAAGTAGTGAATCGAGCTTGTCTAATATACCGTAATCTTCGAACCCATTAGAAATAACTTTAATATCATCCGAATCTCGCCACTCTCGTAAGGCTAATTCATGTGGAGTACTACCTTGGACTAATAGTGTTGGTTTTTTTGCTTCATCAGAAAGAATTTTCTGAGCGATATTTATATAAGATTTTGCTTCATTTTGAATTTCTTCTGAACAGATTTGTGTCGCTATAGATCTTACAATTATACCAAAATCTATATTATCAGAAAAAATACTATTTAAAACATCCAAAATTCTTAGTTTTTCGTGATCTAATGTTATTTGACGAGAAAAATTTACCCCTTTAGCGAAGGGAGTGACAATCACCGTTCTACCCTTTAACATTATTTTATTTGATAGAGGAATTGCCTTACCCTCCTCTGGGTAACCAGTAACCTGAACCAGAATTTTTTTTCCAAGTTTTAAACCTTTAGAGTTTCGTAAAAAACCTGTTTTATTATTAGGGAGTTTTATGAAGGCTCCTCCCTGCCCCTTAACAGTTCGATCAATTAAGCCATTATATATATTTCCTGGAGTTAAAAATTTTTTATTCACTAATGAAAAAAAACAATCTTCAATTCTGTTGGAACGAAGTAGAACAGCAGCCTCTTGTCCATTAAGTTCATCTAAAATTATAAGGTCCTGTACCATCTTGTTAAGATAGAATTCCTACCGCCGCGAGTAAAGCCGAAGTCTCGGCCAATGGGAGCCCAATAATTGCTGAATAAGATCCTTGTATCCATGGTACAAACGCCGCAGCCGAACCTTGTAAACCGTAGCCACCCGCTTTACCTCTCCAATCTCCCTCGCTAATGTAAGCCTCCAAA
>Ga0315315_10004231_pt1 | contig 13232 bp, 9 predicted proteins | sample M140m3416metaG_FD_203699 | JGI IMG/M metagenome (GOLD analysis project Ga0315315, IMG submission 203699) | Ammonia-oxidizing marine archaeal communities from Monterey Bay, California, United States - M1 40m 3416 | ecosystem: Environmental > Aquatic > Marine > Intertidal zone | place: USA...
CGCGAGCTCCAGCACCGAGTTGTCGACGGCGTCACGGGCGTGGACGTCGGCGCCGTGCGCGAGCAGTGCCCGCACGATTTCGACGTGGCCGTGGCTGCTCGCCACGTGCAGCGCCGCGTCGTCTCTGGCGTGGACGTCGGCGCCGTGCGCGAGCAGAAACTCGACGATGGCGAGGTTGTCGTCGAAGCTCGCCAACCTGAGCGCCTCGTCGTCGTCGGCGTGGACGATGCCGTCGACGCGGCGCAGCAGGTAGTGCATAATGCAAAACAGCCCGTTATCCACCGCGTGGTACCAGAATTGGATAACCGCAGTGCGGAGGCGCCTTTGCGGTGTCGCCTCCTCGTCGGCATCGTCGTCCTCCGAGTCGTCGTCGCCCGAGAACGGATCGTCCGTGTACGCGTCGTCGCCACGCAGCAGCCCCTTGTACGTGGTCCGGTGGTGGGGATCGAGCGTTGCCACCTCGTTGCACATGGCCAGGAAGGTGACGTGCCACGTCGGCGTCGCGGGGGCGCCGGGGAGGCCGCCGACGAGGCGCTCGGTGAGGCCAAAGCGCGCGCACGCCGCCTTCCACAGGCCGTCGTTGGGGTCGCTGCACTGGCGCCACGAGGACGTGCGGAGGACCTGGCAAATCTCGAGCAGCCGAGCCTCGCAGAGCTTGTCGACCTCGATCTTCTCGAGGTAGCGCTCGAGGACCGCGTCGACGACATCGGGGGGCAGGTCGTTGAAGGTGGTGGGCGGTGGCGGGTCGGGCGGCGCATCGTGGTTGATGGCCAGGGCGTCGAGCGGCGGGAGGTTCTGGTTCATGGTCGCGGGGGGGCGCTTGAAAGTAGTAGAGAAGCGCGCTCTTTGCTTTTGCGTCAAACGTAGGTGTGTTATCTAGTGCTACAAATCAGTCTTACCACACCGCCCCCCACTCTCGCAGAAGGCGCGGCGCGAATGGATGACGACTCATCACTGCCAATTGGAGCGGCGTCGCGTCGCAGCGGTTGCGGGCGTTGACGTCGGCTCCGTGTTCGAGGAGGAGGATGATCATCGGCACCTTCCCCCTCATCGCCGCGCACCCAAGCGGCATCTCGTCATTTTCCAGATCTTTCTGGTTGACGTCGACCATGGGCTCCTGGAGCAGGCGCTCGACGATGGAGAGTGCAAAGGGGTCGCAAGCATGGTCCAGGATGATGTCGGAGATCAACACACTCGATGTCAAAACGTGCTTTCTGGGCGGCCGCTTGAAGGTCATGCTTGAAATGTCGGGGTGCGTCCCGAGGCACGCCTCGAGAAGAAGCCTTTGGTTGAATCGACACGCGCTGTGCAACAGCGTCACAAAGGTCCCGTCCAGGACGCCCGGGCCGGCGTCGCGGAGGAATTTCGCCTCCCGGCAGAGACGCCGGAAGGTGCTTTGCCAGTCGGCTTCCCACATGTGTCGGAGCCCGAAGCGCTCGCAGGCCTGCTTCCAGATTGGGTGGTTGGGAGGGCAGCCGCCCGACCCGAGCAGCAGGAGGCACCGCTCGTAGAGCCGGCCGCAGAGGTTCTCCGGCGGCGTGCCTTTGATCAGCTGCTCGAGCACCTGGCCAACGACATCGTCGCCAAGAGTGCGCACCGTCAGCCGCTCGAGCGGCGGGAGGGTGGGGTTCATGGCACTCTCGTGTTTCTCCTCGCCGCTCTCCGAATTATGGTGCGCGCCGAAGGTGCGATAACTCAGTCTAAAAAAATAGTCGGAGTTGTCCCACCCCAATGTCCAGGACATGTCCGGAGATCACGTGCTCCCCAGCTAAACTTTCGGTGCGCAAGGCATTTGACAAAATGAATGCGCAAAGCAAAAAAATCGACGCCCCTCCCACCCCGACCCGCGCGGCGCCCCGCGCACACGCGGCCCCCGACCAGCCCGCGCCCCCCGACCCGCCGCTGCAAATTTTTTTCACTGCCGCCGCCATTCCATCGAACCCCATGCCCAACCCCGCACGCCTTTCGCGGCGTCTCATTTCCACGGCGCCTCTCTCGCGCGAGATTTCAATCTCACCCCCACCCGCGTTCCCGCCCTTGTCCGCAGAAATGTCCCTCGTCGCCCACAAGCTCTCTGCTGCTGCTCGCGCTCCGCTCGCTGCCTCGCAGCGCGTCTTCCCCTACGAAGAGTCGCTTCCCGCATCCTTTGGCGGCGACGACCTTCCCCTGCCCAACCTTGCCAACGATGTCGACGATGCCGACGATGTGTTCGCATCGTTTGGCTTCGACAACAAACAGCAAGCCCTCGACGTCCTCCTCGCCAAGCCCAACGATGTCCACCTCTCCGACATGCCGCCCGCCAACATCTTTGAGCTGCTCGTAGCGACCAACGCCCTGCTTCACGCTCGTGTCGTCAAGCGCAACCGCGAAGAGCTGACGCCCGAGACGGCCGCCAAGCTCTTCAAGCGCGAGATTGGCGCTCTGCCGCCGCGCCCCCACCACCACTTTGCGCCGCGCTCGGCTCCGTCTGGCGAGCAGCGCGACGCCGAGCTCCTCTCGATTGTCGATGCCCTTCACTCCCCGCTCCACGACGCGCCGCTCGAGACTATGCCGCGTCGCGTCAAGCCGATGCACGTCACCTTTGCCAACCCCCTCGCCAACTAGAGTTGGCGATGCGCCCCGCACCCTGCACTCTGCACTCTGCACTCAGCACTCTTTTAGAATCGAATAAAAAAGATACAATGCAATTCCCCTCTCACACTCATGCGAGCTTCCGCTTGCGGCGGAGCGCGTCGCACTGCATCTCGAGAAAGACGCGGGACTCTGCCGCCTGCTCGCCGAGTCGGACGAGGCGCTGAATCCGCTGCGCGTCCTTTTCCCGCGCGCTGCGCAGCTGCGAAACAAGGTTGCGCAGCTTTTGTGCTTCGAGCTCGTGTGCCGTCTCCTTTGCCTTCAGAGCCGAAATCTCCCGTGCCATCTCCGCCGACATGTTTGACGTTGCCTGAAACACCGCGTGCAGAGCACGCGCGACGAATTTGATTCGGGCAAGGGACTCCCGCGGCTCTGCGTAGAGGAAGAGCCGCTTCAAAAGCTCGGACGCCTCCAGAAAATACTTTTCCGGCAGGCGGTCGCCGGCGTCGTCAAAGAGCTGCAAGACATTCTGACACGCCGCCCTCATTTCAGCCTCCTGCTGGCGCGCGCCCTGCTCCGGGAGCAAGACGTCGCGCAGCTCTGGGCGCTCGGCGACTTTGGAATCGACCTGTGCCAAGATGACGTCCACAACCTCGTCATACTCCATGGACGCGTCGATGGGGTCGACCTCGTACGCATGCATGACAGCCATCCGGTTCGTGGCTGCTCTTCTTCCGGCCGCCGGCCGCGCCCGCTAGCGGACGGGTGGGAAGGAGAACCGCCAAGAGTGCAGGAGGGGCGAGGAAATGTCGGTGGTCGACAGCAATTGGACGCTCGTCAAGGACCCCGACTTTGAGGGCTACACCAATGAGCTCCTCGCGAAAATGTCGGTCCAATTGCGCCGCGCCGAGCGCGACGACCCGACCACGGTGGTTGTTCTCGTCGCCTCCGTCTTCGTGCTAGTCTTCTCCGTGTGCTTTGCGGGTTCGACGTGCGCACTTCGTTGCTGCCTCCGGCGGTGGAGCCGGCTCCTCGACGAGCCGCCGCCGTCGGCCGACGAAGGCGTCGGTCGGCTCGACGGTGGGGAGGATGGCGGCGACGGCGACGGCGACGGAACCACGCCGGGGTCGGGCCGCGAGCGCGGGGTAGAGCTCGATTAACGACGCCTAAGATATTTGCGCATCTTGCATTCCACAGTGCCGCCATGCGCGCGCCCGTCGCCCGCCGCGGCTGGCCCCGCACCGAGCTGCTGCCGCTGATTCCCAACGTGCGCACCGCGCCCACGGAACACGCCGTCTTTGGGGACAAGCACCCGTTTGCGGGCAACGAGTGCGCGCTCGCGGAAGAGAATGCCAACCAGTACGTCGTCCACGATTTGCACGAGGCCTTTTACCGCGTCCTCTTTGACAATCCACCCAAGACCGAGGCCGACCGCGCGAGCCGGAAGGATTCCATCCTCGGCGAAAATGGCCACGTCGAACGCGGCAACGCCTGGTCCCACATCGTGGCTGCCACCGTCTTTGCCGTCTTTGTGTGCGTCCGTCCCGCCGTCGACGCGCTCGACAATGAGAGCGTCGCCGGCCAGCTCTCGGCGCTCGCCGCCAGCGCCAGCGCCGTCACCTTTGCGACGAGCGCCGGGTTTCACGTCTTTTCGAGCGTGCGCTGGCTCTCGCCGGGCTTTCGGCTCGCCGACCACTCCAGCATCCTGCTCGCGCTGGGGCTGACGTCCCTCGCCGACGTGGCGCTGACCACGCGCAACTTTGCCAACGTGCCGATGCAGGCGGTGGCCGACCCGCTGCTCCTCACGATGGCGCTCTTTTGCGCCGGCTTCTACCGGCGCTTTGTGCTCGACCCCGACCAGACCGAGGAGAGCTTTGGCAGCTGCAAGACGGGCCTGTTTCGCTTCTCCCACACGGACGGGGACTGGCACGCCACGCGCAGTGCGGGCTACCTCGTGGTCACGTTTAGCTTTCTGCTCACGCTGCCGGTTGGCTTTGCCACCCTGGGCGGCGAGCTCATGGCGCTCCTCGTGTCCACCAATGCTGTTTCCGTCGTGGTGCTCGTCTCGTCGATGATTCTCGACTCGATGCTGCTCCTGCCGGATTTTTACTATTTGCGCCGCGAGATGGAGCAGCGCGATTTCGGCGCCATCCCCTGCCACTCCAAGCGCGCCGGCTGCGTCGCGAGCTCGCACTTTTGGTGGCACGTCGGCGCCTTTGTCGCCGTCGCCATCCAGCTGATCGGACGAGAGGTGGTGCTGGCGCGACTCAAAGAAGGCGGCGGATAAGCCGGTAGGTTTTTCATGAAAGTAACCGCCCTACGAACACCACACGGTCATGGACGACCGCGCCCTCCCCCCGCTGAGCGGCCTCTGCCTCCACGAGCAGTTGGACGATGAGTCTGCGCCCGACGAAACCAGCGGACCTGCACAACCGGGAATCAAGCCAATTGGTAGAAACGACGGGGAGTATCAACTTCGTCTGCAGCTGTGGAAGAATCAACCGAGCTCTTTTGGAAGGCGGGGCAGATGGGAGGACAAAACGGATCCAAACAGCGAGCATCTGGCTGCAAACAGTGGAAGATTTCCATACTATTTTCAGTACGAACCGACATTTTACCAGAACTGGGTGCCGATTGCGCAACACGAAGGCCTTTGCAAGAAGATGAGCTTTGGTGCAGGCGTCGAGGGATTAATCTTTCCGCCCCAGTTTCTCGTGCGGGTCATTTCTGATGCGCTCGACGGTGCAAAGGGGGTTGCATCGTTGCAAAAACCAGTGGTGCTCGTCGATGGCTCAAATATGTTTGAATCGGGGACCGAAGCTGGCCGGTTCTTGAACATGTGGCGGAAAAAGATTCAGGATCCTCGCGAAGACCGCATTGTCATCTGCTTCATCAAGACGGACACCCTGCAAGAGAGGCTCTTTGGGGGTTCCACGGCAAATAAATACTTTGGGGACGGGGGAGTGGACCCACCGGGCACATTAAAGGACTACGAGCGGTTCCAAAGAATCAAGACCCTGCTCGGTAAATTGACCACCCATGAAAATCAAATCTTTCTGGTGCAAATCGAGCCGTGGGGACCTGCAAGAGACCGCGATGCTAAACAGGGGCGCGGTTGCATTCTCGACCCGTTGGAGAAACGAAGGACGCGCTGGGGGCAGACTGAAGAAGAAGGCGGCATGCCGGAAGGGTTTGCCCATCTGTGGTGCGAATTCGACGATATTCTTCTGCATGCCACAAAGAAATTTCTGATAGACAACCAGCATTCTCGAGAGGTGGACGTCATGTCAGACGACGGTGGAATCCAAAAAGACCCTGCGGTAATGTACCAGGCATTTCACAAATACCTGGAATACAATGACATTTTTCTCCTCCGCGTCTTTCAGACGAGGGGAGGGTTCGTGAACAACTACAAGAACATTCGCCAAACATTTTCGTCACGATACACCCACCCCAATGACTATCTTGTACCATCCTATACGGACGACGCGTCTGTACTCAAGACCATTGGACTGTGGGACATTAAAGACCGTGGATTTAACTGGAAGTTGTTCATGGGAACGGAAGATGTGGAGTCCCCCCGGTCTGCCCCCATGCTCGATCCATCCTATGAGAATGGCACATGGTTTTCCAATCAAAAATACCCGGTTCCGCCAGGATGGGCGCCCACAGATCCGCGGTATCAATCCAGTGTCATTGAAATGCCTTCTCTCAGAGACTTTCTGCAACGACAGAATCCGAGTCTCGTGGACGACTATGAGACGTGGTGGAGGGAGTGGCAAGGAAATCAAACATTGATTTCCGAGCGTTCCGACTTGCCTGTGGACCGCCCGCCACTTCCGGCAAGACCAGGTTTGCCGGTGAGAATTCGGGATTTGACTCCACAAGAAATACAAGCCCTGCAACTTCGTCAACGACAAGAACGAAATGCGGCCACGGCTGAACGAGATGCGGCCGCGGCTGAAGCCAAGAAAGCAGAAATGAAGCGGATAGATGAGCTTCGTGCCCGAACAAAGGAGATTATGAAGCGGCAACGGCTAGCTGCGCGAGATTTACAATCTCCCTCGTAGAAACGATTTTAGAATGAGTTGTGCCATCCCCACCTGCGTTTTGCATGTTCGACACGCATAAATCTTTTTCACCCCCATCAATTGCGCAAACCTTTCGACGCATGACACTTGAACTCTATCACTCTCGCAACCTTTTGATCGCCAAAGGCCGCTTGCTCAAACGCCGGCGCCTGCGCACGCCGCCCCGCACCTCCATCGAAGTGCTTCCCGAGCTCTTCCTCGCATGCAACCATGCAGACCTCAAAACTGTGCAGCTCCGCATCGCCGAACTTGGCACGCTGTTCAATCCGAATGCATTCACCATCAACTGCCCAGACTTCCCGAACTCGCGCGACCTTCACGGTGCTTACAACCGCACCACGACACTGCTTCTCGCGGCGATTTACGCCGAAAGCCGTCCGACAGTCAGCGCTGAGCGTCTCGCCGTCGTCCGCCTGCTACTCGAGGCTGGCGCCAACCCCAATCTCGGCGTGCGCGGCTACCGCAAACCTCCGCACTACGAAGACGACTACGAACCGGCGCTTGACGATTACACATTCGAGCGCTTGCCGCTGCAGTGCGCTGTGTGCGGCGGCGATCACGACATTGTTCTCGAATTGCTGCGCGCCGGCGCCGACCCGAATGCGCCAGAGCGCAGCGACCGCGCCACGCCGCCGATTATGGCCTTTGAGTTTGCGCGATACGATCTTCCGTCCATTCTGCCGAAGATTCTCGAGACGCTGATGGCGTTTGGCGCCGACATCAACTCGCGCGACGGCCACGGCGAGACTCTGCTTCTACGCCTCCTGAAGCCGCGCGACGTCTCCGAGACTAACCACTCCGACGGCCACAGCCTGAGGTGGCCGGCCTCCTTTTTGCCGTCGTGCGTGCGCACCGTGCTGCGCGCCGGCGCCAATCCCAACCTTGGCGACCGCACCGGCGCGCTGCCGCTCCACTACGCCGTCGCGCTTGGCGACCGCAGGCTCGTGAAGCTGCTGCTCGAGGCCGGCGCCCATCCCGATGCCGCGCCGCCGGCGCAAACGCAGGCCGAGCGCGAGGCGCACCTGCACACGTTTTTGCATCCGTTGCACATTCTGAAGCACAAGCGCGAGTGGCGCCGCGCTGAGCACGGCGTGCGCTTTCCCTACGCGTCTTTAGACGATCCGATTGCCAATCTGCCGCAATGTCGCGTGCGCTGCTTCCATGAGACGCCGTGGCAGCTCGCCACCCTCCTTCGCGCCCACCTGTTTGTAGACACGCCCCAAATTTGCCACAACGTCCGTCGCGTCGAGAGCCTCCTCCGCCAGAATCGCGCCTGGCGCAAGCTCCGCGCCTTTTGCCGCCTGCGCTACCAGCTCTTCAACCTCTACGAGCTCGTCTGCACGCCCGATCGCATCGACGTTGCCGCCGACCTCGCCGCCGCCACCGACGGCCTCTATGCGCCGTAGCGAGAGAGACGGTGTAGAGATTAAAATACAGATAACTCAGACCCTCGTTCTCTTAGAACACTACGGCATCCAACGGGGGGGGGTTACATGGACGACCGCGCCCTCCCCCCGCTGAGCGGCCTCTGCCTCCACGAGCCGTCGGACGACGAGTATGCGCCCGACGCGACGAGCGGGGGGCCAGATCACAAGGGGACAAGGGCTATTGGCAGAAGCGATGGCAATTATCAGACCCGCCTTCTCGAGTGGAAGAATCGGACCGAGTCCTTTGGCCCGCAAGGGAGGTGGGAAACAAGTAAAACCCTGGACGAGGAAGAGCACACTGTAACCCAAGGAAGATTTCCATACTACTTTCAGAACAACCCAACCTTTTACCAAGACTGGGTGCCGATTGCACAGCACGAAGGGCTTTGCAAAACGGCGTATTTCGGCATCGAAGGTGGCGGCCAGAGCTTGATGTTTCCTCCACACTTTCTGATGCGTCTCATTTCGGATTCACTGAACGGGCAACGCGATGTACCGCGGGCAAGCAAGCCGTTCATACTCGTCGACGGCGCAAATATGTTTGAACCCCGACACCAATTCTTTGAAAAGTGGAAGGAGAAGATTCAGGATCCTCCCCAAGACAGAATTGTCATCTGCTTTCTCAAGACGGACACCCTGCAGAGAAGACTATTTGCGGGGACAACGGCAAACGATTACGCCAGAGAGTTTGGAGGCGATCAGCAAGCCTACGACAGGTTCAAGAGAATCAGGACGATGCTGCGCAGATTGACAAGCAACGAGAATCAAATCTTCCTGGTCCAAATGGAGCCGTGGCAGCCTGCAAAAAACCCCCAGGCTAGGGATCGGGGCGGTTGCATTCTCGATCCGAAGGAGGAAGAAAGAACGAGATGGGGACAGAATCCAGACGAAGAAGGCGTTTTGCAGCGCGGGTTTGCACATCTGTGGTGCGAATTTGACGACGTTCTCATGGAAGCAACACGAAAATACATTGATTACTTTGGTATGGAAGCACAAACTCTGACGGGCGACGGACGTCCGAAAAAGCCTTTGGAGATGTACCAAGCATTTCACAGATTCCTGGAGTACAATGACATTTTCCTGATGCGTGTCTTTCAAACAACGAATGGGTTTCTCAATTGTTACGACAACATCCGAAACACGTTTCCAAGGCGTTACAGTCACAGCTTCGACTACATTGTGCCCGGGCAATGGCCAGACAAACCGCTCAGCAAGCTCATTGGACTTGAAGATGTCGATTCGGTAGATTGGAGGCTTTTCGTGGGCCGTGACGACGTGCAGCTCCGGAATGATAGCGGCGGGCAAGCGGCACCAGAACCGTCATTCAACCCCGGCACGTGGTTTTCCAACCAAGTGTACCCCGTTCCGCCCGGCTGGGACCCAGAGGATCTCCGTTACTACGGAGATGGTGGAATCGTACACCGTCTCAATGCAACTCGTAACAAAGTGGATTACGAAACACTGTGGGAGAAATGGAGACGCGACCAGATCAGTCTCTACACAGAGGCAAGAGAAGCTTGTGCGGCCCCACGCGCGTGTCTGCAGTTGCCAGCAGCATCCCCTGGGAGTGGAGGGGCAGGGCCTTCATCGGACCGACCACCCAGTCGGAGTGGAGGCGCAGGCCCGTCATCGGACAATGCGCCCATTCGGAGTGATTCCAAGGGAGGCAGCGCCGAGGAGAACGAGGCCAAGGCAGACGCGATACAGCAAACCATACAAATGAACGACGAGGAGCGCAACGCCAAGATCAACGCCGCGAAAAGGGCATTTGCACAATTTTACAATCGTCGGGAGAGCACAGTCACACTCGACGAACTCGAAAGTTCGTCGGCGGGTGTTGATGTGTGGGCCACGTATGCGAAATCCTTGCCACCGCCTTCCAGTCGTTCGGGGAAGAGCAGAGCGGAGGCATCGGCCAATTGGAGAAACTGATGGTGATACGCGAGATTCAGAATCATCCGTGTAGTCTGAGTTGTTACAAAACCTCGCTGGTAACACAACTTCTCTCCCACCCTTCTTTTTCTAGAATGAGTTGTGCCATCCCCACTCGATTGCAGCATGCACCCCCCTCACACTTTTTTCGCCCCTGCGCGATTCTGCAAAACTCCTCGCCGCGGCACGCCCACGATGCCGCTCGCCTACGATGCCACCTGCCGCCGACGCCGCGACGGCCCGCCGCCGCCCCGCACCTCCATCGAAGTCTTCGACGAGCTCTTCCGCGTATGCGAATCCGCACATGCACACCCCGTTGCCGACGCTCGGCGCCTCATCGACGAGCTCGGCACGCTCTTCAACCCGAATGCACACCGCGTCGGCCATTCAATCCCATTCGCACCCATTCGTCATACGAGCGTTTGCAACCGCCATGAGACGCTGCTGCTTAACACAATCAGCGGCGACAGCCATCCAATCGTCAGCACGAAGAGACTCGCCATCGTCCGCCTGCTCCTCGAGGCTGGCGCCGACCCCAACCTCGGCGCGCATTGCAAGGTTGATTTTTATACTCCCGGCGAAGACGACTACGAACCGACGCCGGCGTTTGAAGATTGCTGGCGCCACCAGACGCCCCTCAACGATGCCATTCTTGGCGGCGACTACGACATTGTTCACGCATTGCTGGCCGCCGGCGCCGACCCGAATGCGCCGACGCGCTGCGACCGCGCCACACCGCCGATCATGGCCTTCGAGTTTAGGCGCCACTGTTTTCCACGCGTCTTTCCAGAGATTCTCGAAGAGCTCCTGGCGTTTGGCGCCGACATCAACTCGCGCGACGGCCACGGCGAGACGTTGCTCCTGCGCCTCCTCAAGCCGCGCAACTACCGCGACGATGAAGACAGCCCCTTTTCATTGCCGTGTGTGCGCACCGTCCTGCAAGCTGGCGCCAACCCCAACCTTGGCGACCGCACGGGTGCGACCCCCCTCCACTACGCCGTGGCAATCGGCAACCCCGTGCTCGTTGAGCTGCTGCTCCAGGCCGGCGCCAATCCGAACGCTGCGCCGCCGGCGCAAACGCAGGCCGAGCGCGAGGCGCACCTGCACACGTTTTTGCATCCGTCGCTTGTGCTGAAGCACAAGCGCAAATGGCTGCGCGCCGAGCACGGCGTGCGCTTTCCCTATGCGCACTCCGACGACGCGATTGCCAAAGTAGAGCGTCGTCAGGTGCGTTGCTTCCACGAGACGCCGTGGCAGCTCGCCACGCTCATCTCCTACCACCACAAGTTTGAACTCGACGTGCTCGGCGAGCGCGCATTTCCAATCTGCCGCTCCGCCCTTCGCAACGTGAGCCTCCTCCGCCAGAATCGCGCCTGGCGCAAGCTCCGCGCCTTTTGCCGCCTGCGCCACCAGCTCTTCAACCTCTACGAGCTCGTCTGCACGCCCGACCGCATCGACGTTGCCGCCGACCTCGCCGCCGCCACCGAAGGCCTCTATGAAACGTAGAGAGCGCGAGATGTAAAAAATCATCTTCTAGAATGAGTTGTGCCAACCCCCCTGCGAGCCTCGGCCCGCTATCCCTGCCCCGCACGCGCGGAGCTTTCAAGCACACCGCCCCGACACGCCCCGCCGCCACCATGGAGGGCGCCATGCAAGCGTGGGGAACGCTGGAAACTCTCGACCCCGAGCGCCCCAACCTCACCATGGCCGAGCTCCACGACCGTCTCTTTGTCCCGCTCGCAAAGCACTTTGTCGGCATCACCCTCGGAGGCACCGCGAGCGCGCGCTACGAGCAAACGGGCCGCTGGGGCGCCGAGCTCCCGCTCCCCTCGTCGGAACAGCTCGTCCTCCGCGTCGCCCCCGCCAACATTCTGCAAATCTTCGACCGTGGCCTCCTCCCGGAGCACGTCATCCTCGTCTTTCGGCGTCGCATGCACACCAGCCCCTTTGACGAGACGCGATTTTGTCTCTTCTGGCACAATGCGTCGGCCGAAAAACGAGTCGCCGACTTTACACGGCTCGAGCAGACGGCGATGACGGTCGGGGGGCGCAACTGCCCGCTCTTTGCGGTGCGCATCTTTTGCCACCACGACGCACAGCGCGAAAAATCCACCTACCACGGCTCCGAGCGCTGGGCCACCATCGACGAGCGCGGCTTCCAGGTCGTCCGCCCCCACGCCTACTCGGTGATTGCGCAGCGCATGGTCTCGCAGCCCGCCCCCGGCTTGTCGCAGTGGTGCATTGCCGCCGCCTCCCTCGGGCTCGACCTCGCCGACGACCGCCGCCGCCCCCTCGAAATCATCCCCGAGGACGAGTGGTCCAACCAAAACAAGCGGCTGCAGCACGAGGTCCGCAGCTTTCTCAAGGAGGACAGCGACAAGGAGCCGCTCTTTTCGAATGCGTGCGCCAACGCGTTTCTCGCCACGGACGCGCTCGACTGCCTCGGCTGCGTGACCCTGCTGGGCTGCACCATGTACGAGGGGGCGTGGCCCGACCAGCTGCACCTTCCCAGCGGCGTGCCGCTCGTCGTCGCCATGTGCCTGCGCCTTGCCACGTCGCATCGCCGGTTTGGCTTGAACGCCCTCCCGATGCAGGCCGACGAGTTTAGCAACGATCGCTTCCGCTCCGCCTTTGAGCCGCTGTGGACGCCCTTTGACCGCGCGGGCAACCTCGCCATCGACATTGTCATCAATCGCGCCATCGCCGCTTCGTCGCAGGCGACGACAGACCAGCTCGTCCGCGACTACCTTCAGAGCTACCGCCGCTCGGGCCAGAGCTGCCTCTCCCGCGCCTTTGGGCTCGCCGCCGAAGATTTTTCAGAGGACGACTTCCCCATGTCCCGTCTGCGCGACCCCGCCACAGATGCCTACGCCGCCGTCGCCAAGGCGCAGATTGGCGAGGCCGGTGCCGTGCAAAACGACGGCATCGAATTCTACTCGCCGAGCCTCTGCCCGCGCCGCTCGCCGACCCAGAAGACGGTCTGTCTCTTCATCGCCAGCTCGGTGGAGCGCTGGCTGCGGCTGGGCAGCGTGCAGGGGTCGAGCGAAAACGGGGCGCACCACGCAAAGCTGCAGCGCCGCCACTCCGTCCCCGCGGGCGAGCTCCGCGCCAAGGTCCGCTCGGGAATCGCCGCCAGCATCGCCGACGAGGTCGGCGGCGAGAATGAGGAAGAGGCGCTGAAGATTGTGGACCGCATTGTCGAGCGGGTCGA
>Ga0315315_10004232_pt1 | contig 13229 bp, 9 predicted proteins | sample M140m3416metaG_FD_203699 | JGI IMG/M metagenome (GOLD analysis project Ga0315315, IMG submission 203699) | Ammonia-oxidizing marine archaeal communities from Monterey Bay, California, United States - M1 40m 3416 | ecosystem: Environmental > Aquatic > Marine > Intertidal zone | place: USA...
TTTCATGCTGATGGAGTTGTTATATTCCTCTCCAACGAAGTATAGGTCAGCAGTATTAATATTTTTATTAGTTATAAATTGCAAATTAAAATGTGAGCTATCTGCTTCAAAAAGGTCTAAGGGAAGCGAATTATGTGTTTGGTACTCTTTTAAGATTACTGAGGTAATCCTCCCTCCTTTATTGCTAATAGTAATTTTAAGCTTGTCATTTTCTATGGTGTGATACTTAACTTCACTAACTGCAGAATTTGCAAATAACCCATGTATTTTTCTTAGTTCATCGTTGACGGTGTCTCTCTTTTGGGCTTCTCTAATGGGCGCTGTTGTTATTGGGTTATTAATTTTAGTTGTATATTCTTTAGTTGTCTGCGCAGGAGGTTTTTCATTAGTAATTTCAGGGAAAAAGAATGTGTTAAATACAATTAGAATCAACGCCATTAGTGCAAAACCGATTAGTGAATTTTTATCGTATTGTTTCATAGTTGTAAAATTCTTATATTTGATTGATACAGGCTTGAATAAAACCGCAGAAAAGAGGGTGTGGATTATCTACTGTGCTTTTAAACTCTGGATGGAATTGTACTCCAACAAACCATGGGTGGTTTTTTATTTCAACAACTTCCACCAGGTTGTTTTTTTTGTTGATTCCTGTAGCAATTAATCCAGCATTTTCTAGTTTTTTCTTGTATATGTTGTTGAGTTCGAATCTATGTCTATGACGTTCTGAAATCTTATCTTTTTTATATGCCTTGTAGATATTCGAATTATTTTCTAGATGACAATCATATGCTCCTAAACGCATAGTACCTCCTTTTTCAGTCACTTCTTTTTGGTCTTGCATTAAATCAATGACAGGATGAGGTGTTTCAGGATTCATTTCTGTTGAGTTGGCTTCTTTTAAATTCAAGATGTTGCGTGCATATTCAATAACTGCTGATTGCATTCCCAAACAAATCCCAAAAAACGGGATGTTTTTTTCTCTTATGTATTTGATAGCGGATATTTTCCCTTCTATCCCTCTGTCTCCAAATCCTGGGGCAACTATTACTCCATTTAATCCTGCTAGTTTTTTAGCAATATTAGTAGTATTAATTTTATCTGCCTGTATCCATATGACATTTACTTTACATGAGTTCTTTGCTCCTGCATGTATTATTGCTTCTGATATTGATTTATAAGCATCTTGCAGTTCAGTATATTTTCCTACCAGTCCGATTTGGATTTCTTTTTTGGGGTTCTGTAATCCAGATAGGAATTTATTCCACTTCGTAATATTTGCTTCTGAATTGAAGGCAAGAAATAGTTTCTTAAGTACAACTTTGTCAAGACCTTCTCTTTTCATTAAAAGAGGCACTTCGTAGATGCTACAAGCATCTATTGACTGAATAACAGCACTTTGCTCCACATTGCAAAATTGAGCGATTTTTCTTTTTATATCACTATTTATTGGATGTTCAGTACGGCATACTAAAATATCAGGTTGTATACCTGCTTCTAATAAAGTCTTTACAGAATGTTGAGTTGGTTTTGTTTTTAGCTCCCCTGCAGCCGCAAGATATGGGACTAGAGTAAGGTGTATAAATATAGCATTTTCTTCTAATTCCCATTTTAGTTGTCTAACTGCTTCAATATATGGCAATGCCTCTATGTCACCAACTGTACCTCCAATTTCAGTAATAACGAAATCAAATTCTTTAGTCTGCCCTAGAAGCTTAATTCTTCTTTTTATTTCATCAGTAATATGAGGGATGATTTGAACAGTTTTTCCTAGATAGTCTCCTTTTCTTTCTTTTTGAATTACAGTTTGGTAGATTCTGCCGGTTGTAACATTGTTTGCTTGAGAGGTTCCGTGATTTAAGAATCTTTCGTAATGTCCTAAGTCTAAATCAGTTTCAGCACCATCATCAGTTACAAAACACTCCCCATGTTCATAAGGATTCATTGTTCCTGGATCGACATTGATATATGGGTCTAGTTTTTGTATTGTTACCGAATAATTTCTTGCTGTTAGTAATTTTCCTAATGAAGCAGATATGATTCCTTTACCTAAGGATGATGTTACACCACCAGTAACGAAAATATATTTTGTTGCAGATTTATTCAAAACTCACAATAGTTTTTATTACGCAAAAGTACTATTTGTAAATGATTAATCTTTATCTGTTAAGATAATTCTTAAAAGTTTTTAATTCTATCAGAAGGTTATACTTAGTCCAATACTTGGCATAACAGGCAGTTGATTTATTCTTTCATACTTAATTCTGTTGAAGTAGAATATGTTCTCTCTATTATATAAATTTGTTACTGACGCTGTTATATCTAGCTTTGTTTTTCTTCCCAATTTCATTGTTTTTGAAATTGAAGCATCAAGCCTGTGGTAATATGGTAGTCTTCCTTCATTTAATTCAGAGTATTGAATTCCTAATTCTCCATTTGTTGTTGTATAGTCTGTATTTATTCCTTCAGAAAAGGTTAGGTTTTCATAGAATCCTTGTGTTTGTGTAAATGGGAATCCAGAGCCAAGATTCCATCTCAAGTCTGCTTTCCAGCTATCATTTCTCCCAAACTTATATGAACTAACAAGGTTTATGTTGTGTCTCCTATCAAAATGTGGGTAATAAGTTTTTTCTGCTTCAGTTCTTGTAATTTGTCCTAAAGAATACACCCCCCAGAAATAAAATTTACGGCTTTTATATTTGATAAGAGCATCAACTCCCTGAGCAATCCCTTGTTCGATAATAAATTCATTATCATCATTAGATATCATATTCCTATTAATATTTGTAAGTTGTGTGAAGTCTTTTATATATCCTTCGATTTGAAAATCAATTTTATTACTTATGTCAAATTCTAAACCTGCAATTAGGTGTCGCGCTTTCTGGAATCGATGCTTGTAAGGGGTTCCATCTGCTTGTTCAGGAATTTCTTCTGGTGAGGAAATGATTCCAGTAAATAGATTTACAATATCTCTGTCAGATGTTGTGCTTAGGATATTCTGAGAATATAGTCCTGATGATATTTTAAGTCTCAGCTTTTCAGATACAATAAATTTAAATCCTAATCTTGGCTCAGGAGAAACCCCAAGTGTATATTTTTGAATCCTGAATCCTGGTTCAATTATCAATCGGTTATTTTTATATTGGTAGTTTATATATGCCGAGAATTCTGATGTGTTCTCATTTTGTTCTATTCTTGAGTTGACAGAGTTGTAAGTTAGGAAATTAGTTGAAAAACCATGAATATCAAATCCATATTTTATCTTCCCTTTGGGCTGAAAATAAGTAAAGTCAAAGCCCATGTTAAATCCTTGAATACCGCTTTCTCGTAAAGGAGATGCTTCTTCATCTAGTGAGATATTGTATGATGACCATGCAAAGTTTCCTTCAATTAAAACAGGTGATCCTCCAGGTATTAAGATGAATTCTGAACCTAATCCTCTAGAGTCCCAATTTAAAGCTGATACATTTTCATATTCTACATTATCTGTAAAGTTAAATCCAAATATGCTAATCTTTGAGCCATTTTTGGATTTTGAAGAGAATTTGCTATATATATCAGTGTATGAATAAGGCAGCCCTTTTTCATCAAAGTATAGGATTGGTTCTTTGTAGAATAGGTCAGAGCTTTTATCTAGGTAAGATGTTTTTCCAGAGAAAACAAAAGATGAACTCCCTGATTTAGTTAAAGGCCCTTCAAGAAAAATTTTTGACCCAAAAGTATTAGCAGATAATTTTCCTCCTAATTCTTTTTTGTTCCCATCAATTGTCTTTATATCCATTATAGAGGATACTCTCCCACCATACTCTGCATTAAAGCCACCGGTATAAACATCGGTATTCCTTATGATATCTGAATCAAAAACCGAGAATAAACCAATAGAATGAAAGGGGCTGTATATAATCATTCCATCTAGTAAAACTTTATTTTGAATTGGAGACCCACCCCTTATGTATAGTTGGCCTCCTTGATCTCCTGTAAAAACTACTCCAGGGATTACTTGCATGTATTGTGCTAGATCAGGCTCTCCTCCTATAGTAGGCATCATTTCTAAATCTTGTTTGCTAATCTTAATGGCAGCAGCTTTTACTTCTGTCCTCATTGCTTCTCTCTCAGCAGATATTTTTACTTCATTAAGTTTAACACTCGATTTATTAATCTCAATATTTTGACTAAGAATTTGCCCTGTATTAAGCGATATCTCTATTTCAGTGGTATCATGTCCAATATAGGTTGCAACTAGTGTGTATTCTCCTGATTGCACTTTTGATATATTATACATTCCATTAATATCAGTTGCTGATCCAATTGTCGTACCTTTAAGAAAGACATTGCAAAACATAACAGGCTCGCCACTTTCTTTCTCATAAACAAAACCTCTAATATTACCTGTTTGTGCAATCGCTGTATTTGCTATTATTAATATTAGTAAAAGAAATAGGGTCCTCATTTTTTTCAAAATTAGATGCAAATATAATTAATTAAGTCTAGTAACTTTAAGCGTGAAGGATTTTGAATACAAGTTCTTTCAATAGTTCTGCTTGCATTGTAGATTTGTTTTCCATTCCCTTACTTCTGAGGTCATATTTTCTAAGATTTTCAAAGATGAAAAAGAGTTGTTTTTTTGTGTAATTTCTTGCTGCTTTTTGATATTGAGAAACAAAAAATGGATTTATTTTTAAGGCCGCAGCAATAGACTGAGGTTTTTTTTCATTTAAAAAATGGTATGTCATTATTCTTTCAAAGAAAACAAACAAAGAACTAATTATAGGCACGATATGATGGTTTTTTGTGTCTTTAGAAAAGTGATTAATTATTCTATTTGCTTTTACTATATCCTTTTCTATTAAGGAATTTTGTAATTCAAAGACATTGTAGTCTTTACTAATACCGATATGTTTTTCAATGGTTTCCTTGGTAATGAGTTCGTCTTTTTTTATTACTAACATTAGTTTGTCTAGTTCATTAGTTATTTTTGATAAATCAACTCCTAAATATTCTCCAAGTATTAATGATGCAGTAGTCTCAATTTTATATTCATGCTCGTTCACATATTCTAAAATCCAGTCAGGGATTTTGCTTTCATACAGCTTTTTACTTTCAAAGACAACACATTTTTTTGCCAAGTTTTTGCCAAATTTTTTTCTTTTATCAATTGATTTGCCTTTGTAAGCAATAACTAATGTTGTGCTATTTTGAGGATTTTCTAGGTAATGTTCTATAAGTTCTATATTTTTTAGTTTTTGACCTTCTTTTATAATTACCACTCTTTTATCTGAACCAAAAGGGAATTGTTTCGCCTCAGAAATTATTTGTTGTATGGTCACGTTCTCTGCATAAAGAGTCACCTGATTAAATTCTTGTTGTTCAAGGCTAAGTATGTTTTTTGCAAATTTATCACACAGTTTATCAATATAGTAGGGTTCATCCCCCATTAGGAAATAAACAGGCTCTAGTTCTTTATTTCTTATTGATGTTATAATTTGTTTATAATTCACTTATTTTGCTTTATGGATTTTCCACAATTAAACTTGCCTGAGTTCGCCATCAAAACTAAATTAGTTAAAGGAACTACACAAGTTTTCGACCCAGTAAGAAAAAAATATTTTAAGCTCACTCCAGAGGAGTGGGTTCGACAACATGTTATTAATTACTTAAGCCATGATAAAAAATATCCATTTGGCCTTATGGGAATAGAGAAAACTATAAAATATAATACATTGCGGAATAGGCCAGATATTATACTTTATAATACGGAAGGAATACCAAATATGATTGTTGAATGCAAAGCTCCATCGGTAAATATTACACAAAACACGTTTAATCAGATTGCTAGGTATAATTTTAAACTTAGGGTAAGGTATCTTCTAGTGACTAATGGGATAAAACATTTTTGTTGTGCTATGGACTATGATAAAAATAGAATAGATTTTTTAGAGAGTGTGCCAAGCTTTTACTAGTTGTATTCTTTTGTTCTGCTAGATGGATTAGTAAATAACATTTATAATTCCTGTTTTATTGAATGATCTCTTGTCTTCTCCTACTATCGATATTTGATAGCTGTACGTTCCTTGTTTAACATTTTTTCCTTTAAATTTTCCATCCCAGAATTTAGTAATATCATCTGTTGTATAGATGATTTCTCCCCATCTATTACTTATAGTCATATAGAATGTTTCTATCTTATCTCCAATAGTTACTAGTAAATCATTGTGTTCATCGCCATTGGGTGTAAATGTGTTTGGTATAAATAGACTAGCTCTTGGTATATATTTAACCATGATAGTTGTTGATGCCCCAATACATCCTTCATCATTTTCAACTAATAGGTATGTTGTTAAGCTAGAATCAACAATAATAGTTTCATTTTCAGATATAAGAGAATCATTATCGTTATACCACCAGTAATATTCGTATGTTCCTGCCGTTAGGGTAATTTCCTCCCCTGGGTATATCTCATAGTATGTTGGATTAATAATTGGGCTAGGAAGAGGGTTTATTGTTATCGTAATGTTTCCTCCAATAATATCTGCCTCACAGGCATTAGTGTCATCTGCTAATATTATATTGTATTGTCCAGCAACTGAAGTTGTGATAGAGTAGCTGTTTGTGTTAATATTATTGATTGTTTCTGATGTATTTCCATTGGTATAAGTTAGGTTCCATGGAAGTATTCCGTTAAAAGTAAAGTTAATATTAGTTGTTGTTCCGTCATTGCAGATAGGTCCACCACCACTTATTGTTGCAATTGGGATTACATCTTGTGTAATTGTAATATCATCTGATTCAGTACATCCATTTTCATCTGTTATTGTTAGGTTTATGTTGCCTCCTGAAGTAGTTATGCTAGAGTTATTTGATCCGTCACTCCATAAATAGGTGAAAGGTGATGTTCCTCCATTTATTGAAGGATTGATGGTAAATGTAGATCTGCAGGGTATTTGTGTGTCTGTCCCTAAAGACACGCCTGGGGTTGCATTGACAGTTATACTTTGTGTTGCAAAATTAAAACATCCATTAGCATCTGTGAAGCTATAGGTTATGATGTTTGGTCCTATTATTGATGGAGAAGGAGTGAAAACTCCTGAGTTAACACCATTTCCTGTATAGTTTCCTCCTGTAGGGGTCGCATTATTTAGAGTGAATGATGGTTCATTCGTGCAGATGTCATTTAAATTAGGAAAGGTTACAATTGGATTAGGATTGATATTAATTGCAAGGAAGGATGTATCGTCTGGACATGTTATTGTTGTGCCAGCTGGTGGTGTTCCAGCAACAATATAAGAATATATTCCACTTGTTCCAATGGCAGGGTCGAAATTGTTGCTAACCGTATTCCAATTAGCATCATACCAAACTCCTCCAGAGCTTGGAGTGCCATTCAGCTCATCTTGCATGTTAAAAGGAGCAGCAGTGTTACATGCTGTATATCCTGGACTAATATTATCTTCACCTGAGTCTCCTAATATGCAGCAATCTGTTGTTCCATTGCCTCCTGTCTGTGAGAAGTCAATATTACAGACTTGATTAGAATAGTTTGTAATTAGTAATATATAGTATTGACCTGTTACAGCATTCATGATATTACAAGTTTCTGTTGAATTACCGGAGTAGCTACAGTCCTCTACATATGCAGCAGTTAAACTGTCACACATTGTATTTGGATCTGTGAATGGCCCCCAGCAGATAAAGTCAATATCCACAAGCGGTGTGCTCTGCATAAAGATTGTTATGTTGCCTGGTTGATCAATTTGCAAGTAATAAAATGCGGGGTTTGGTTGAGTAAATAGGCAGTCATAATAAGGGCCTACTGGTGATGTTGTATTTGTTGCTGCAGGAAAATTCACCGTTGTTCCTGTACAGAATGGTTCTGCACCACTACAATTACTAGATTGTGCATGTAATGATTGATTGATTATTAGAATAGATATTAACGTTAGGAATATTTTCTTCATCTCACAAAAATATATATTTTTTAAGAACATAGCTTTTTCTTAGGTGGGGCAAATTTAGTTAGATTGATTCCTTTTACTGCACTTTCATATTCTTTCATTGTAGGTATTCTGCCAAGAATTGCTGAAAGGACCACTACTGGTGTTGAAGCTAATAGTGATTCTCCTTTTTTCCTGTCTGAATCTGCAACAACACGCCCTTTAAATAGTCTGGTAGAAGTAGCTATTACCGTATCTCCTTTTGCGGCTTTCTCTTGGTTTCCCATACATAGATTACATCCAGGCCTTTCAAGATACATCATATTTTTATATTCTGTACGAGCTGTATTTTTAGGAGCGGCATCATTAAATTCAAATCCAGAATATTTTTGTAATATGCTCCATTCACCTTCTTCTTTAAGTTCATCAATTATATTGTAAGTAGGTGCAGCTACTATAAGAGGAGCATTAAAGATAATTTTTATATGTTCCTTTTCTATATTTTTAAGCATCTGAGCTAGTATTTTAAGATCTCCTTTGTGAACCATACAAGAGCCTATAAAACCTAGGTCAATTTTCTTTTTCCCTTCATAGTAAGATAAAGGCCTGATAGTATCATGAGTATATCTTTTAGAGACATCCTCATTATGCACATCAGGGTCAGCTATCATAGGTTGAGAAATGATATCTAAATCTACTTCAAATTCTGCAAAGTATTTTGCATTAGAGTCAGGGTATAGTGCAGGCTTTTCCCCGTATCTAATCTCGTTAATCCTTTTGTTCGCATTGTTAATTAATTTCTGCAGAACTTGTTTTTTATTATCCATTCCTTTCTGAATCATAATCTGTATTCTCTTTTTCGCAATTTCAAGTGATTCAATTAAAGTATTATCCTCAGAAATACAGATAGAAGCCTTGGCTTTCATTTCTGCAGTCCAATCAGTAAATGTGAAAGCCTGATCAGCAGCTAGAGTCCCAATATGGACTTCAATAATTCTTCCTTGGAATACATTTTCTCCATCAAAATTATCTAGCATTTGAGTTTGTGTAGCATGTACTACATCACGAAAATCCATGTGAGGTTTCATTTTTCCTTTGAATGTTACTTTAACAGATTCAGGGATAGGCATTGAGGCTTCTCCAGTAGCGAGGGCAAGGGCAACTGTGCCAGAGTCAGCACCAAATGCTACTCCTTTCGACATTCTTGTGTGTGAGTCTCCTCCTATAATAATTGCCCAATCATTAATTGTTAAATCATTGAGGACCTTGTGTATGACATCTGTCATGGGGAGATATTTGTCTTCAGGGTCACGTGCAGTGATGAGTCCAAATTTGTTCATAAAACTCATAAGTTTTGGAATGTTCTCCTGAGCTTTAATGTCCCATACAGAAGCAGTGTGACAGCCTGATTGATATGCTCCATCTACTATTGGTGAAATTACTGTGGCGGCCATAGATTCTAATTCTTGACATGTCATTAGGCCTGTGGTGTCTTGTGATCCAACAATATTTACCTTAACACGAACATCAGATCCTGCATGTAGAGTCTTGCCTGAAGTTACGCTAACAGCATTTCTATTAAATATTTTCTCTACAGCTGTTAATCCCTGTCCTTCTTGAGAGATTTCTCTTGAAGGGGCAAATACTGCTGGAGTATCTATGTCTAGTATGTTGGCAGCGAATGTTTGTAGCTTTTTTCCAAACACTATGGCATATGACCCTCCCGCTCTCATAAATTCCATTTTCTGCTTAGTAAATGCCCCTGAGATATCACTTAATTCTTCTTCTCCTTTGTAAAGCTTCTTTTTCTTTGTATTTATTGTAAGAACGGTTCCGGTTTGAACAGAATAAACTTCTTCTAGAATAGGTTCTCCCTGATTATCTAGAATTGTATTTCCGTTAGTGTCTTTTTTCTTTCTCCAGTTTTTAAGGTCAAGACCTATCCCTCCAGTCACTCCAACTGTGGTAAGAAAAATTGGAGATATTCCATTTGTCCCTGCTACTATTGGTGCAATATTAACGAATGGAACATATGGACTTGCTTTTTTCCCAATCCATAATGCTACATTATTAACTCCAGACATTCTGGATGACCCTACACCCATCGTTCCTTTTTCAGCAATTAACATTACTCTTTTATCAGGATGTTTTTTTTGTAATGAGAGAAGTTCGCTTTGTTGCTTAGTGTTGTGTTCAAACATAGATTCTCCGTGCAGCTCTCTGTCTGACCTTGAGTGAGCATCGCTGCCAGGAGATAATAAGTCTGTAGATATGTCTCCTATGCCTGCGATATAGGTGACTACTTTTATTTCTTCTTCTAGTTCAGGTAGATTAGTAAAAAATTCGCCTTTTGCATAACTAGTGATAATTTCTTTAGCTATTTTATTGTCATTATTGTATGCTTTTTTTAAGCGCTCTGTATCTGCTTCATAAAGAAAAACTTGCGTCTTAAGAATCTCAGCAGCTTTATTATTTATTGCAATGTTATTACTGAGGGCTAAGTCCAATAATACCTCTATTGAAGGCCCTCCCTTCATATGTGCTAATAATTCAAGTGCGAAATCAGTAGATATTTCATTTATTTTATAATCACCAATAATTAATTCTTTTAAGAACTTTGCTTTTATTGCAGCTGCAGGAGTTGTTCCAGGAAGAATGTTGTAGATGAAGAATTTTAGAGAAGCTTCTCGATGAATATGCTGTGGATCTTTAATTTGAAGGATTATTTCATGCGTTAGATCAGCACTGTCAATTGGTTTCGGTTGTAAATCGTGATCTTTTCTGTTTTTATTTTCTTGGATATAATCTTTATACGCTTTCATAAACTTATACAGCTACTTTAATGTTGAAATAGTTCTTTTGATTGACAAACACAGTTTCAAGAAACAGTATTGCAAATTTAATAATTTGGAATGATATAGTAGCCTATATTCTTTAGTAAAAGTAGATTTCCCTTTGGAATGAGATACTAGTGTTAGTTTTTAAAGTGCGAAATTGCTAGCCTATTTTTTTATTCAGCAATCACTTTAAACGATATGTTCGCACTCACAGTTCTGTGTAGTCTTACTTCTGCCTCATAATTTCCTAATTCTTTAATTTTAGGAATTTTTACAAATTTAGCATCTATTGAGTGTCCTAAGGCAGCAATGGATTCGATAAGTTGAGAGATTTTAATTGATCCAAATAGTTTAACCCCTCCTTCCGCAACCTTGGCCTTAATTACAATATCAAGTCCAGGAAGCGTCTCGGCAATTTTGTTAGCAGCTTTAATTTCAGTGTCTTCCTTTTTTGTCTGTTGTTTTAGATTTTCTTCTAGTACTTTCTTAGCAGATTCTGTTGCTAGAATTCCCATTCCTTTTGGAATTAGGAAGTTTCTTCCATAGCCATTCTTAACAGTTACAATTTCATTTCTGAATCCTAATTTCTCCACATCCTTCTTAAGTATAATTTCCATGATATTTTATCTGTTTGAGATTATTTTAAATTATCTGCTACATAAGGCAGCAGGGCAATTTGTCTTGCTCTTTTAACTGCAACAGCCAGTCTTCTTTGGAATTTTAATGAATTTCCAGTAATTCTTCTAGGCAGTATTTTTCCTTGATTATTTAAAAAACGCATTAAGAACTCAGGGTCTTTATAATCAATGTATTGAATCCCCATTTTTTTAAAGCGGCAATATTTATTATTGTTCTTTAATTCAATATCTACAGGGTTTAAATATTTAACATCTGTATTAGCCATAATTATTTTTCTTTAGTGTTAGTACTCATTCTTTGCTTCCTTCTTTCAGCATATTTTAAGGAGAACTTTTCTAGTTTTATAGTCTGCCATCTGATGATTCGCTCGTCTCTTTTAAATTCAATTTCAAGGTTATTAATAATTTTCCCATCTGCTTGAAATTCTAATAGATAGTAGAAGCCAGTTTTCTTATTTTGGATTGTGTATTTTAGTTTTTTCAATCCCCAGTTTTCCTCATGAGTAACAGTGCCTCTATTGGTTTTAATGTGGCCAATAAATTTTTTTACTGTTTCCTTTATCTGGTCTTCAGATAAAACGGGATTCATAATGAAAACAGTTTCGTAAATATTCATGTCTTGGTTTTATTTGTTAATAATTAATCATTTTTACGGGCGGCAAATTTAGTAAAAACATTCAATTATTCATGAATTACTAACAGTTTTTAATTTGATGCTTTATTTGCTTAATATTTTCGAATTAATATTAGTTTTGTATTTCGTTTTAGATTTTGAAGATAATGAAAGATTTTATTGTTTCTGCTAGAAAGTATAGGCCTACAACTTTTGATTCTGTTGTTGGTCAATCTTCGATAATATTAACATTGAGGAATGCAATTAAATTGAATCAATTAGCTCAATCTTTTTTGTTTTGTGGCCCAAGAGGTGTTGGGAAAACATCTTGTGCTCGGATTTTAGCTAAAACTATTAATTGCGAGAATATCTCTAGTAATATTGAGCCGTGTGACAAATGCGTATCGTGTACCTCGTTTAATGATAATTCATCTTTCAATGTTCATGAACTTGATGCTGCATCTAATAACTCGGTTGATGATATTAGGCAGTTAGTTGATCAGGTGAGATTTGCTCCTCAGATAGGAAAGTATAGTATATATATAATTGATGAAGTCCACATGCTTTCAATCTCAGCATTTAATGCTTTTCTGAAAACATTAGAAGAACCTCCTAAGCATGCGAAGTTTATACTTGCTACTACTGAGAAACATAAGATTATTCCTACTATTCTTTCGAGATGTCAGATTTTTGATTTCAAAAGAGTTTCGGTTAATGATATTGCAAATCATTTAGATTTTGTGGCAAAGAGCGAAGGTGTTACAGCGGATACAGAAGCCTTGCATTTAATTGCTCAAAAGGCAGACGGTGCTATGCGAGATTCACTTTCTTTGTTTGATAGGTTAGTATCTTTCTCTGATAAGACTCTTACTTATCAAAATGTTATTGAGCATTTGAATGTCCTTGATTATGATTATTATTTTAAGGTTACCCATTTTCTCTTGCAGAATGGAATATATAAATTATTAAATATTTATAATGAGATTTTAGATAATGGATTTGATGGTCACCATTTTATTAATGGTCTTGCTGATCATTTTAGAGATTTACTTGTGTCAAAAGATAAAGAGACTATTCAGTTGTTAGATAAAGGAGATGGTTTGAAAAAAAGGTATCTGGAACAATCACAACTATGTGATGTGTCTTTCTTGTTAGATGCGCTAGATTTGTGTAATGGATGTGATATCCAATATAAGACAACAAACAATCAACG
>Ga0315315_10004234_pt1 | contig 13227 bp, 7 predicted proteins | sample M140m3416metaG_FD_203699 | JGI IMG/M metagenome (GOLD analysis project Ga0315315, IMG submission 203699) | Ammonia-oxidizing marine archaeal communities from Monterey Bay, California, United States - M1 40m 3416 | ecosystem: Environmental > Aquatic > Marine > Intertidal zone | place: USA...
TCAGGCGTCAACTCTGGGAGCCCTTGAGGCATTGCTCCAGTTCCTTCGCGAAGAGACCAAGCCTCCCATTCCGGTCAGTTCTATTGGCATTGGAGCCATCACCAAGCGGGATGTGACACAAATATCCATCATGAACGAAAAAGGCTGCTCTGAATATGCCACCATTCTCGCGTTTGACGTCAACGTTGAAAAGGAGGCAAGGGAACATGCGACCGAAATGAAGGTGCGCATCTTCACCGCAGACATTATTTATCATCTCTTTGACCAGTTCACGAGATTTATGGAAGAGCTTGCGGAGAAGAGGAGAGCCGAAGCAGCAGCAATTGCTGTTTTCCCGAGCATCATTAAAATTTTGCCTCAACACGTGTTCAACCAAAAGGATCCTATTATTGTCGGTGTAGAGGTTGTAGAGGGAATTTTGAAGATAGGAACCCCACTCTGTATCCCTGCCCTGGGCGGGCTACATATTGGCAAGGTCACATCAATCGAGAGTAATGGGCGTGAGCAGCAGACAGTGCGAAAGGGAGCTTCTGTTGCGATCAAAATTTTGAATGAGTCCAATCCAAATCTTACCTACGGTAGGCAGTTCGATGCTACGAACAATCTCTACTCAACTCTGACCAGAGCCTCTATTGATGCTCTCAAGGCCAACTTTAAGGAAAAGCTAGAAACTGAAGACTGGCGCTTGGTTGTGAAGTTGAAGAAGGTGTTTAATATTATCTAAATCGATCATAGCGATGGCAACAAATAACGCCATTCAGAACCAATACTGTATGCATGGATTCTTTATGCCTTCTACTCCTAGTACTAGCTAGTATGCCTACAGTACACGAACTACGTACTACTAGTTAGTAGTATTAATAAGACTCGTACTCCTACTAGAGTAGTAGTATGCATATTAGTAATAGTCTAGTAGTAGCAGTTCCTACTCTAGTAGGAACTACTACTACGATCTTTAGTACTACTACGCTCGTAGAGTAGTACTAAAGATCTCAAGATATTATATCGAGATATTATGCATACTGCTAAGTACTCCTAGTATGCATACTTTGTCTGGATACTCTCAACGAGTAAATAATCACATACATTAATAATATTACGAGCTCGTATCTAACATGACATGCATACTACTCTAGCTAGAGTATGCATACTACGAGCTCGTAGTACAGACAGGTAGATCAATCTTTGCATACTACTAGCTAGAGTACGAGCTTGTAGTACATACGAGAGCGTAATAAAATCAGGATTAAATTATGATGTTTTTCATTTATTTATCAAAACATTTCCCTCTGAATCAATCTTAAAATCAATGACCACCGTTGCACTGCTAACGAGGCGATCCAAGTTCCAACTATCGAAAGAGACAGCTGATAGTTGACTGCTCTGGCAGAAGCTCGATCATCATTATTTCCAAGCAGAATGACGCGTTTCTTCTCCGCCTTAGGCGGAGGCGACTCAAAGCAACGACAGAGACGACTCCGCTTTTTCCTTTCAGTCGCCGTGGCAGTCATGGCCATTTGCTTCAGCGACAATAGTAAAAATAATTGTCCTGACTCAACCGCGGCAGCAGATGAATGCAAACTTGAAGTTTCCGATGTGTCTGCTGACCCTCGGACAGCTCTGACAGCAAAGCATCCCAAAGAGCCATGGCTGAAGAAATGGTGGGTTGCGATATCCAGTATCTGTTCTGGAGGAGGCCACGGCAACAGCATCGACACGCTGGCTGCTGATTTTTCAGAGCAGGTACCTACGAACCTGCAGCGTTTAGTTTTGGGATTAAGGCATAATCTGGAGACTCTTGGTGACGCCGCCATTGAGGAGATGCCCACCGACGCGAAGCTCGAGGCCTGGGCTTGCATGATCTATGAGTCAATGTCGGCCACGTCGCGCTTCTTTCATTTTGTCGAACATATATATGATATTTCTGAGGGCGCCGACCCTATCCAGACCTTATCTGCATATTGGCATGATGTTGTGTACTATGGCGTTGATGGTGGGCTGTCGTCTGCGCAGACAAAAATTTTGGAGGGGATCGTAACAGAAAAAGACGGCAAACTGCTACTTAACGATGTCGGACATGATCCCTTAATATCAATGGTTGTCAGTGTCTTTGGAATGAAGCCTTTCCGGGAGCTAAATCCCAGCAAAGGTCTCAATGAATTTCTCTCGGCAGCGATAGCCGCTAGATGCCTTAGTGGTACGCTCAAGTCCGAGTATCTACTTCGCATTGTGGCTTGCATTGAGGCGACCATCCCGTTTGTCGGCGTCAATAGTAACGGGGAGAGTCGGGGGGAAGCTCTTTATAAACGCCTCCTTGCAACAAGGAATGCCTTCAGTATTGACGTGACCGACGATGATCTCGTGCACGCCACTCAGCAGGCTCTGATCCAGGCCAATCGGGACACGGGGAATTTCGCCGGGGGCGATCCGGCGGTGTTTCTGGCGCACACATGGAACCTCCTGCCCGAGAATAACAAACCATTCCGAGAGACGAGGGTCTTTCGCATTTCTTACTACAAGGAAGCTATGTTGAAGATGTTAGGATTCTTTGAGTTTTTAGACCCCGCTCTTATCTTTGAAAGGTTCAGAGGTGTGCCAGATGACGAAGACTACAACGGCATGATATCAAGAGCTCGGGAAAATGTGCGAATAGCAAAAACGTACCTTAGGTGCAAACTTCTATCTATAGCAGTCCTTGAGGCACTCGCACAGCAAACCGGAGGCGATGCTCCAATTTCGCTCTTTGTGGGCGATTTGCACAACGCAAAGCGTCCGTCTCCAACAATAGAGCAGTACCTCCACAACAGTATTCCGGCCGAAACGGATGGTGTCTACATAGACGAAGCTGTGCTCCATATCTTGCGAGATGGTAGACCAGGGAGCACCTCATTTGATACTGCTCGTTCCCCGCTCGGAGCATATTTATATAGTGTGATTGGCGAAGAGGGCCTCAAACAGTCTTCCAACTTTTCGAAGCTTCCAATGGACGAAAAGAATGCAAAGGAACTTCTCAATTCACTGCCACCGGCGACTATTCACAAAATTGCCAAAGCATGCGCCAAGATTGCCACGACACGTGCATGCGCGTTGGAGGCAATTGCGGAGGAATATGCTGCGTCAGAGGTATATTCTATATCTTGAAATTCACTTGATTTGCGTACAAGTAAAAGTTCGCTACTTGCACCCGTAAATATACATGAGATTTATTCACTTTTACTTTTTCCTCATAATGCTAAGTCCATCCCTCATTGGCAGCATGACAACCTCCAAGCGGTCATCCCGAACAACTGCCTCATTAAACGCATGAAACTTGCCCGCTAGTTTTCGCGCCCTCCGACTCTTCTTCAAATCCTTCTCATTCATACCTTTCTCCTCTTCGTCAATGTCAGCTTCGGATGTGCCACCGCCGCTGGCATTCAAAACCAAACCCTTCCACAGCACGTTATCGACGACGATGAGTCCTCCTTTCTTCAAAAGACGATCACTGCTAGTGCATGCCTCCACATAATCCAAAAGGCGGGTCTTGTCGGCATCTACAAACACGAGATCAAAGGGAGCAACTTCGACTGCACCATCCCCGCGTGCCATTTCTTCTACCGTCGCAAGCGCATCTGTGACTCTAATCAGCTCGCAGCCGGCGATATTGTTATAGGTTGTGGCCACGGTGTCATGCAACACTTCTGAAATGCTTGGATTTTCTCCTCTCATTTTGCAAGCCTGGTCGGCTGCTTCTCCACCAAGGCCGTACTCGGACATGATCTTTAAGTGTGATGCAGCGATATTGATTGCTCTCGAATCACGTTCTAAGCTCATGACGAAGGGACCACCACTTCGGTTTCCCACCTGGCCAGTCCATCCTATTGCCTCGCCAGCGTTTGTGCATCCTTCAAGGAGACAACACGTGGCGTATCCAGTAAACGCTCCAAGCTCTAGCACACGACCCTCTCTTGTCATGGAAGCGAGCTGAGTTAACAATCTTCCTTGAGAGGCACCAGATACCATATGCGACCCGCTCGCCAAGTGGTAAATTGTATTCTGTTCAATCTCCCTGTAGAAGGAAGGCGAAGGAGAAGTATGTCCAGAGCTATAATCATCCAGGTTGCTATATTTGCAACTCTCGGCGTCAACTTCGATGGAGCTATTGCTGAAACTCAATCGAGAAGTTTGATCACTGTTGATCACCCTCTGTTTGCACGCATCTGAACACGTACCTAAGAATGCCGTCCGACAGGTTTCACACTGAACCATACGCTTGTGGCAGTTGCCGTTTGCACAATTACTCAAAAGATTCGTGGCGGCCCCACACGTGATACATTTGCCCAAGGCATCGCCAGTAATCTGGCGACCGACGCGTCCGTCAAAAACATAATTGACACCCTTGAACATGCTCTCTTCGCCCTCAGTCTCTTCATTGAGACTTCTATCATACGCTATGATGCCGCCCGCAAGGCGTGAAACATTCGTAAACCCCATCTCTTGACTGAGGTATGCCCCCACTTTGACACAACGGATGCCACCAGTACAAAAGGTCATGATGGGAGTATCTTTTGGTTTCCCGTCGAGCTTTTCCTTGAGCACTTCCCACGAATCCCGAAAATTTTCTGTCTCCAAAGGCTGGGAACCCTCAAAAGTTCCGACCGATGTTTCATAATTATTGCGACAATCAAATATGAGAGGTTTTTTGTCATCCGCCGTCCCTGCCAGCTTGCTGTATCTGGCCTCTTTGAGCTTCTTGTGCCACTCCATTGGGGGCATATCATATCCGGCAGACTGCCAGTCAAGCGACTTATCCAAACCATCGGCAACAATTTGGTTTCTCACGCGAACGTGCAAGGCTTTGAAAGGTGGAGCTAGCTTGCCATTCATATCTCCCGCAACTTCAAACTCTTCCATACTTAATGGGATCGGATCAATATTAATTCCATTTTCCATATGATCACCCAATTCTTGTATTGAACGACAACATTGGAGGAAGTTGTCTATAACATTTGTCGGCACAGACATTTGAGCATTAACTCCTTCATGCGCAACGTAAACTCTTCCTAGAGCGCCAAATGCTTTCCACTTTTTGCGGAGCGAGTCGGCAAATTCCTCTGGATCTGCAACTTCCTCAGGTGGGAAGGCATAGAAAGAAAGCATCGTCATGCTCTCCGTTTCGGAGGGATCAGCCATCCCCTCGAGATATTTAGGAGGGGGAGGAGGTGGAGGCGCGTTGGGATCCTTGCGTACATGAAGAAGGAGCGAAGGACGCTTCAGCCGATCGCCTCGCCTGGAGGAATCCCCGTAGAGCTTGTCAGCTAGCTGAAATACTTGATCAACATCTTCATCGCAGACGAGGGGGATAAAGTTTGAATTATCCGGATCTTTCTCCACGTCAGGTGGAGTAACAATCGATCCATCCTCTCCAACTTGAGGGAGGGCAGCGGAGAGGGTGTAGGTGCTTTTTTTCAGTACACGAAAGAAGGAATGCAGTTCAAACTTGATGCCCTTGAGCGTCTTGCAGCCTTCGGATCCAACCTCTACGAAGAGTCGGCCTCGCTTCTCTCTACCATTCATTCGGAGCTCACGCCTCAGCTCTTGACAGACGGACACCCGTACAGCGTACAAAGAGGGAATGGGATAATCACCCGCATTTGTCCCAGATTTTGCCTCAGTGTGGATCAAATTCTTTAGCCGAAGGTTTCGTTGCCGAGTATCCTCCAGGGACCTGGCACGAGCGGCTCGTTTGGCTGTCTGCTTCTCAAGGCGGGCGGCCACAATGTCGGGATTTGATGCTGCAAGCAGGTGCGTACTTAGCAGTCGGGAAGTTGGTCCAGCTAATCGATGTGGCGATCGTACCCACACACCGACATTATTGGACGAGGCCACAAAGGTTCTGGAAGCAAAGGCCAGTGGAGCACGAAGAAACATCGCCTCGTCAGCGGCAGACGATGCACCCAACTTAAAGAGGATTAGGGCAGCCAGAAGCACCGTTGGTGACATCTGACCCATGCTAAGCTTGGCTTTCGCGACCTACCAACCTGTCAGGGTTGCAACCAACGTCTCTTTTGTGCAGTGCGAAGGAGCTGGACTCGATGAACCGATGGCCGATGGCCGATGAAAATCGGTCTTCTGTCTCGTGATGATCGATGTGTATGACATAATATGTGTAGGGGTGTGTACTGTAACTGCCTTACTCGTAGAGTACAACTACTCTATTAGGAGTACTTAGTACGAGCTCGTGAGTACTTAAATTTTCTCCTTTGTACCTCGTATATTACTAGCTAGCTGATATATCTAATGATGTGGTTTTTGACATCGGTTGGATGCAGGGAGCAACAACCATCTTTTTCACTTTAGCAAGCCCAACGAGGTCAATAATGATCATCGATCGGATAGTTCTCGCCATCGATGTAGGATCAAGCAGCATAAGATGTACAGCATTCAAAATCCTGATCGAGTCAGATGAGAAACCAGGCGTATCGAACGAAGAACAGCCGTCTCTTATTAGAGCTGTGCCTGATTGCTCTTTCTCGAAAAAAATGCAGTGCGTCCATCCTAATTCAGGTAGAATCAATCTGTTCTCCCAGAACTCATCGTCGAAGAGGACCACACTGCTCGATGAGATTGACAGCTCCGTCGATGCGACTCTCGCGAAACTCCGAGGGCAATACAACTGCGATAACTCATTATCGGACGTCGCATTTGCCATTTGTGGCATCGCCTTCAGCACCTTTGTGATGAATCTGATAGGCGTGGACGAAACGGGCGAGATGATTGGTGAGGCGGCAACCATGACTTATGCTTGCAATAATGCAGAGGCAGCGAAAGAATGCCGCAAGATTCGCGAAGAAATGACTGAGGCGCAGAAATATAGTGTGTCAACCTTGCACAAAAAAACAGGAGCTCCACTCCACTCCGCGTATGCTCTTCCACAGCTTCGAGCGCTTGGGGCAAAAATTACAACCAGAGTTTTCAAATGGCAAACAATAGCAAGTTTATGTCTCTCTCGTTGGATTGGAGTCCGCTGCTTGCCAATATCATATTCCGAGGCTAGTTGGACTGGCCTTTTTGACTATCATTCTTTAAAATGGGCCAAGGAAGCGCTGAATCACCTCCCCGAAACCTGTCGCGCCGCCCTTCCGGAGGTCTTTGATTTTTGCGACGACGAAAGGCTGTTTAGCGGTATACCTGAATATGTAGATAAAAAGAACTCCGCTACAAGGCGAAGGAATCCGTACTGGCAACGCTGGCCAGAATTACGAGGACGCACAGATCGGCCAGGTAAATCAGGGACGTACAGCCACTGTCGGCTCTTTCTCGGAATAGGCGACGGTGCATGCGCTAATATAGGAAGCAAATGCACGAACGCTTACCGATTGTGTGTGACAATAGGAACATCTGCTGCTGCACGCATTTGTCTTCCCTACTCAGCGCCCTGCGAAGCTACCAACCCCCTTCACGAAACGGTGGCATTACCTTCCGGTCTTTTCTGCTACAGAATTGACAAACACTATGTGCTCGTTGGAGGGGCACTTACAGATGGCGGAAGCGTCATAGAATGGGTTCGGTCTCTGTTCAACTTGCAATCGGACGAAACTTTTGAGGCGGTCATGTCTCAAATCGAACTAAGGTACAGCGAGGAAATAAACGGAACCGACAGGAGTTCGGGGCCCGTTTTAATTCCTTTCTTGAGTGGTGAGAGAAGCACAGGTTTCCGTGATGGGGCAAGAGGTGCCTTAAGCGGATTGACTAGACAAACGACAGCACAAGATGTTGTCAAAGCAAGCTTTGAAGGAGTTATTTTACGCATTCGGGCCGTGCTAAAACTGATGAGGACCACAAGAAGTAGTATCGGCCAGACCCTACCTCTGCTCAAAAAGGACTACATCATGGCAAGTGGCAACGGTTTAGTGCAGAATGAGCTATGGATGCAACTGCTTGCCGACAGCAGCGAAACTGAAGTGCTGGTAGATGCCGATGCGGACGAAGCTACGAGCCGTGGGGCTGCGCTCTTGGTTGTCTCTTCCTTGGATGGCACTGCAGCGCACAGTGACCCAGAGACGGATACATTACGGGACGAGAAATTGTATACGAAACTTAACTTCGTACCCAATGTGGCCTCCTTTTCATTATGGGCCGAAAAAGAAGTAACTCAGGACAGGATGATAAATGCTATATTTCCTCTACCATAATGCTTGGAGGTAATGCCACGCCACGATCAAGTCAATCTAATGGGATACTATTTATAGTGTCCAAAAACTGGTTACTTTTCATTGATTACAATTTGGCCTCAACCGCTCAGCCAACCTGGCTGCATCTCGAGGCGACCGTCGTCGGCGGCCTCCTGCAGCTTCCTCAGGGCCTGGCTACAGAGCCGCCGACCGTACTCGGACGAAACCGCCATCTTTTTGCCTACCTCAGAGAAACTCATGGCCTCTCCCCACCTCCCCCCCTGGGGAACAGGCGGCGATCCAGCAGCAGGCGCTGCTGCAGGAGCCGCCTTCTCGTTGGTCTTAACCATCACGATCTTTTTCACAGCCACGCTGTCAAGGGGTTCTTCAGAGTACTGGGAGAGGATACCATCGACACCGAAAAGGTCCTCTAGTGCTTCCATCTCGTAATCTCTACCTTGCCGGCGAGGAGGCTGTTGCCGTGATGTGACGGCAACCTCTGGGAATTCGTTCAGTCCGTACCTCCAGCTGAGTGCCTCCATCTCCTTGGGCTTGAGGAAGCTACCGAGGACGCGACGGATCTCCTCTCTGTCAGACACATCCTCCCCGGACGGCGTTGCGACGGCAAGGCTGGTCTCCTTCCGGCCTCTCTCTGACATCCTTCCCTGCATCCAGGGCTCAAAGGTCTGGTATCCTCCTCCCTTCCTCATCTGGCGGACGTGTTGGGCCCGGACCAGCTGCTTGGCGGTGAGGCCGGCCTCCTCAGCGAGGAGCCTCGCTTTCTCCGCCTCCTTCCAGGCGCTGCTGCTGCCGTCGCCCCGGACGCGCTCAGCGTGCGCGCCGATGATTCCAGCCTCGTCCAGGTCAATGCCCAGCTTCGAGGCGGCGGCGGTCAGCTTCCGAACGCTGCCAGAGACGTACTCGGGGATGCGGACCATGTCGTCGCGCTCAGCGATGCAGCGCAGAACGGCGGCGCGGATCCAGTAAACAGCGTAGGTGGAGAAGCGGGCCCCATTCGAACCGTAGGCATCGTACTTCTTGACGGCGCGGGAGAGGCCGATGGCGCCCTCCTGGACGAGGTCATCGCGTGAAAGGGAGTTCAGCCGGAGCACGGAGTTCTTCCCGACGATGGACGTGACGACGTGGTGGACGAGGCCCATGTTGCGCGTTACCAGGGCGTCACGGGCCTTCTGGCCATCACTCACCGCAAGCTCGTAGGCCCCGATGTCGGTGCCGTAACCGGCTGCCTCTGCCCGATCGAGGAGCGGCGGCAGCTTCAGGGCCGCCGAATGGAATGCCAGATCGCTCTCCAGGTCCTTGATGCGCTGGTACTCGGCTGCCGCGGTCAGCAGGTCAGTCTCTTCGGACGGTGTCGGAGGCGCAGGCATGTGCGGCTTCATCACGGTGCGGAGAGCGTCGGAATTTGCAGCCATAGGGAGCCCGGTCGGGATACCACCGTGTCCGACAGAGGACGGAACCGGTGCCGCGAGGAACGCGTTGGCGAGGCGCGGCGACGCGAGGAACGCGGCGGTACCAACGGCCATAGACGCCGCCCATTTGAGAGTCGCAGTGTTACTTCTTGGTCTCTTCATTCTGCGGTCCATCAGTATTGCGTTGTTCAGTAGAATGTGGCATTAACAAGGGTGTGGGTTGCGGATGCGGACCAAAAAGCGTTCTCAGACGAGATTACGTGGAATGATGAATGAATCATTCCCTTGTTGCGAGATGTTACTGCATAAGTACGAGCTCCCACATAATGTAGGTACCGGATCCGAGCCGTGTCTGTGTCATAAATGCGGTCCTGACATGATACCAGTCAAGCGCTACTCTAGTATGCATAGTAGGAATTCCTAGTACGCATACTAGAGTATTATGCATACGCACACCTCCATCAGGAACGGAAAAAGAGTCATCACAAGCTTACGTCAGAGCATCACGTAAAGAAATCCTCTGGGTCCTACTCTCTAGTATATACCACCACTAGTAGTAGTATGCATACTACTCTACTCTAGAAGTATGCATACGACTCTCGTAGTATGCATATTATGCATAATGATACAGTGTACACCACGTGTAGTATGTACTCTCTCGTATGTGTGTTGTGCATCCTACTCTAGTATGCATACACACACGTACACGTGTACAGTATGCATAGTATCCATATTATGCACACTAGGTACTAGCTAGTAGTAAGACGTGGTATATCCATACTAGCTAGTACTATGCATTATATTAAATTATTATGCTATATATATATATATATATATGCATACTATGATAGTAAATTATACTCTAGTAATATTATGGATTATTATTATTATTTTTGTATGGTTTCTTCGTGAATCAAAGCCATTTGCCACCCCCTCCTCTGTAAGTCTTCATGGGCCAAAGCCTGGCCCTCCGATTTCGTTTGGCAGGTCTTTGGTATTTCTTTCTTGGGACGTCGTCTCCCAGTCCTTCTTCTCCTCCTTGGAGTACGGTCTCCCGTCGGCCTTGAGTCCGCGCTGGAGATGCTGCTTTTCCCACCACCCGTTGAGCTTCTCGGGAGGATCTTCCGTGTTCAGCTTTCGAATCTTCATGTTGAGCCCATTCATGGTGTGGATAGTGGCACCAGTCTTCATTCCCACATCGTCCGGAGAGCCAACGAACTCGAAGTGGAAGTTGTTAAGTACCATGGCCATAGTAACGGTCGCTTCCATCATCGCGAACTGATCCCCTACGCACCTCCTCTTGCCCCCGCCAAACGGAAGGAACGCATGATCAGCGGTGAGCTCATTGGGGTATAACCCCCCCGCCGACCTATCGGGATCGTACCCCTGCCAGCCCTTGACATCGGGGTTTTGGAGAGGCCTCTCCCACCTCGTCGGATCGAAAGTTTCGGGGTTCTCCCAAAGCTCTGGGCTGCGGTGCAAGTTCCATGTCGAGATGAAAATGTCGGTGCCTCTGAGAACCTTAATCCCGCCGTCGAGGCCAGACCCACCAGAAGACAGGTTCGCCTCCTCGCGCGCCCTTCGGATCAGCAAAGGCGGCTCCGGATAGAGACGCAGAGCTTCGATAAGGCTATACCTCAGCTTTTGCATTGCCTCCAAGTCTTCATAGTCCGGCCGCGACTTGGTTCCCATGACTGTCCGCACCTCGGACTGCACCTCCTTGAAGAGCTCGGGATCGCCCCTGGCGAGTTCAAAAAGGGTCCAGGTGAGCATAGCAGCCGTAGTTTCGTGGCCAGCAATCAGCATGGTCATGAGATCATCCCGAAGAACTCTGGAGGACACATCCTCTCCGCGCATGTCGACGAGAAAGCGGAGGAGGGACGGGTCGTCTTCATACTCACGCTCCTCGAGCTCCTCTGCACTCGCCTCAGACCTGGTCGTCACGGCGCGATTTATCAGGCCAGCAAGGATATCATCGAGCATGTTCATGTCCTTACGGAACTCAACCTGACCCCCCATCCACTGGTCAGCATAAGGAAGATTCCAATACGGAATGAACGAAGTGGAGCGATGCTCGGCCTCGCGCAGGACGCGGTAGACTGCCTTCACGACAGGAGACTCTTTCGTGGTGGAGCCAAAATCGTAGTTGAAGACCGATTTGCCGATGATGTCGAGTGTGACAGAGCAAAAGCGCTCTTCCAAATCAACAGTGACGCCGCTGGAAGCCTTCTTGCTCAGGTCGTCAATCAATCGATCTCCACAGTCACCAAAGAGGCCAATCATACGGTCGAGCCATCGCTTGTGAAAGCCAGGTGCGATTGCACGGCGTCGGACCTATCCAACGATAATTGATACATAACACGAAGAAAAGGATGGGGTAAGCAACAAAAAAGTGAGGCATACCTCTTATATAGCTAAGGAGAAAGGTACTTCTACATGTCGAGAAAACTCACCTTCCAGGTCGCTGGGTCCGCAGGGATTAAACCCTTGCCCATAATGGGTTCCAAGATGTCCGACAGCATACCCTTGCAGTATTGGTCCGGGGTGCTCTCCCTAAGCACGTTCCTCGCCATGACGGGATCACTGATGACGAGGAATGATTTTGGTCCGAAGCTTAGAGTGAAGATGGGTCCATGAACTTTGTAATACTTGGCGAGGAGGAGAAAAAGTGGTCCACCGGCAAGAGTTTGCAAATCCCCGCCGAGCACTCCCGCGATGAAGGTTAAGAAAGACCCTTCATATTTTTCAATAATGGCATCTGGTACCGCAGCCATGCCTAGAGATGGACCAAAACCCAAGGCAGTCAAAAAGTTGGTCCCGACCACTATCATGACATCAAGTATGTTGGTGGGTTTGCTACCAACAGGAGCTCCCGTTACAGAGGACGCTCGTCCCTTGGTGACCAAGAAGTCGAATGCTGATGGCTTTCGCACCCAGGTCCCATCTGGCTTCTGCTTTAGCCCGGCAGCGTTCCGCCTGAGCTTTTCTATTTGCCAATCGAATCCCTTCTGCTTGGACGGGTCCTCCCAGCAATCGATCAGGGACGATTCGTAAGTCGACGGATCCAGAACCTGCTCTTGAGAGTTACGCCGGTTGAACGCGGAACTATCTCCCATGGCCATTAGAGCCGCATCCATTTCTTCCCGACTGTGGGTAAGGTGCGTATCAACCGTATCAGCATCAACCGTATCCTTTTCCGGTGGTGCCGCAACGTATCGACGGCTCACCAGATTAGAATATGCGGTACCAGCAAGCGGCGTCCTAATAGTAGGAGAATTTATTTGGAAGGCACCAATCTCGTTCGAAGCAACCAATAGCAACAGAAGGGACTTGACCGAGTTGAAGCCCTTCACTCTTCTGACGGTAACGGCTGCGGCCGATTTCTGGACGGCCATGATTGGCGGTACAGCGTCAATAGTTAAGCCGGATTTCTTGGTCTAGCAAAAAAAATAAAAATTCTGTTGAATATAAGTTCAAGCTGTCGTTTGCCAAAAGGAATTCCCACTCTTAAATCCGAGCTCAAGCTGGGTAACACTTACTACTACTCTAGTAGTAGTAATTCTTGTACTTTGTACGTATGCCTGGATTGACACCATGTAATATTATAGAGTACTGTGCATACAGTGTAGTATTTACTAGACAAA
>Ga0315315_10004235_pt1 | contig 13225 bp, 6 predicted proteins | sample M140m3416metaG_FD_203699 | JGI IMG/M metagenome (GOLD analysis project Ga0315315, IMG submission 203699) | Ammonia-oxidizing marine archaeal communities from Monterey Bay, California, United States - M1 40m 3416 | ecosystem: Environmental > Aquatic > Marine > Intertidal zone | place: USA...
TCGAGAGGTACATTAGTTACGCTCGTATTAGTATGCATACTACTCTGGTAGTTACTACTAGTAGTAGTACTAGGTAGTAGTTTTAGTAATACTACAGTAGCTAGAGTATGTACAGTATGCATATTAATATAATATACACACACATACAGTAAATATTATGAATGCCGTAATGCCGCCCCCCCTCCCCATCACCGCTCCCGACTCCCGCTGTGCACATGCATGTCATGCAAGCGAACCCGCACTTGCCTGAATTTTCGTGGCACTAGCACGCAAGGAAGGGAAAGGCATGTCCCGGCTCGACGACGTCACGGACGTGCTGGTCAGGTTGGCCAGCCCAACGGCGGCGGCCGAGAGGTGGCCGGGGGTGGGCGGCGACGATGACGCCGGCACCGTCGTCACCCTGGGATCCGCCAGGCGGCGCAGGAGGAAGAGGCGGGGAGGGAGGGCGAGATCCGAAGGCGGCGGCCGAATCGGGGACGATTCCGTCTCTTTGCTTAGTGACGGTGGTAGCCCGATGCCTTTTCGGTCGCCCCAACTCCGACCGGTGAGAACGGCGGGGATTCCAGAGCATCTGTGGGAGGAAGAAGAAGGAAGGGGCGGCGAAGACGAGGGAGAGGGAAGGGCATCGACGGGGAGACGCTCTTTGCCACCCCTCGAGCCCCCCGACAAAACCAATAGAAATGATTGTAACATGGATGCTGAAAATGAAAATAAGAGCAATGACGAGGGCACTGACGAGGGCACTGACGAGGGCATTGACGAGGAAGAGGAAGCTGACAATGAAAATGACGATGCCATTTGCAAGGAGGGCGGCAATTTCATGCACAATTCTGTTGACGAGGACAAAGGCAATGAGGATTGCATATTCAGTCGCGATGCCAGCGAGTCTGCTAAAGGCAGTGCCGAAGCCGCGGACGGCACTAGAGAGGACGCGAGCAATGACTCCGCGAAGGATGCCGTTGAAACCCCCTGCGAGTTTCTTGATGGTGTCTCTGCAGACTTCTCAGTTGAGGGCTCTATGGACTCCGCCGACGCCCGCGGCGGTGGCGATGCCTCCGAAGAACTGTCCATCTACAGCGCTGATAACTCCAGCGCCGCATCCGAAGGCGACGACGATAATGACCTCTCCCACCTTGTGGAGGACGTCCACGATGCCATCGATGGCCTTATCCGCGACGTCCAGCACGACCTCAGCATGAGCGCAGGCGTGGACCTGGGGCTAGGATGCAGCCAGCACGAGGATGAGGCGACCTGTGGAAATGGCGAGGGTGATAGCAAAGGCGACGGTGACTGTGGCGGCTTCGACGAGTGCATCGGTGGCGACAATGAGGAGAATGGAACGGAGGGGACGTCCCCTAGTTGCCTTTTCTGTCGCGATGGCGAGGCCCTTTCGCCGATCCCGCACAATGCGGACCCATCCGCGCCGGCGGCCTTGGCCTTGCACAGGGCCGCGGCGGTCCTCGCGGAGCGGGGCCAAGTCGCCTCCGTCCTCGCGTCCTTGGTTGACGACATTGAGGCAAGTCACCAGCTCTCGGACAGACTACGGGCGGACGCGGAGTTGGCGCGGCTGCGGGCCGAGATGGACCAGGCGCACCGGGCCCTCACGGAGGGACGGGTGGTGCGCCAGGACGATGAGCGAAGAAGAATAGTCGTGGCGGATAGGCTCCTGTCGGAGCTGGTACGACTTGCTTCCAAGCTTAGTGAGGCTGATCGTTCAGGGGAGGAGATGGCCGGGAGGTTCGGGAAGGAGGTGGACGAGCTGAAACAGCGGCTCACCGAGTCAGAAGTAAAGCTTGCCGAACTGGTGGTCGAGAGGGACGACGCCTTGGCGGCTGTTTCATCGCTCGAGACGGATGGCCCGACGAAGCATGGAGGTGTGCTAGGGACAGCTGCGCCCGATATTCGAGATGGAGACGGAACTCATTCGGACGGGGGAGCGTCCCCGTCGCAGCCAGCTGGTGCCAGCAGCGGCGAAGTATGCGCTCCGGTTAGCACCAAGTTTGATCACGGCCCACGTCAAGGTGAAAACAAGGATTCCCGTCCGTACCTTGCCTCTTTGCCGAATTCTATTCTGGGCAAGATTTTCCTTTTCCTTTCCCCCGAGGAGATAGTAAGCGTTGCCGAGGTCAACCCCCTCTTTTTCAGCAAGGTTGATTCTATTTTTTTGCAGGACAATGGTGTTGATGGAGAGGACAGTGGCGGGTATCGAACAGAGGCCACTAGTGGAGGAGCTGTGTCTTTACCGATTGCGCCCGAGTCTGACACAAACGGCGCTTTATCAACTCCCGCTTCACTATCACTGTCGGTTGGGGACGACAAACCTGGCGCAGAAAGCAACCGGACCTCAGTCATCGATACGTTCTCCAAACTTTTGTCACCTGTTAAAGATCGACGAACTGAGATATCCACAAAACGAAGCAACATTGAGGCTCTAGATGGATCGACTGCGACATCAGAACAGCTCTCGCTACGAATGTTCACTACCGAAACGCGCGATAAGATCGCTTCCAAATTGAGCGGCGCCGAGCTATCCGCCATTGTGACGATGGGTAACAAGCTAAGACAGCTGGAAGGAGAGCTTGAGCAGAGTATTGCCGACAACGAAGACTTGCGAACAAAACTGAAGGGTATTGAGGACGTGAAGGACTTTCTCGTGTCCAAGCTTAAGGACGTTGAAACGACCAACCGAGCCATACAGGAGGAGAAAGATCTAACCGCCATGCGGCAATCCGCCAGCGATCAGGAGGTCATTGGCTACCTTGATCAACAGGTTCTTCAATACGAATCTAGGAATGTGCAGTTGACAAAGGAAAGGGACAGCCTGTCGAAACACATTAAGGATGGGAATATCAAAATCACTTTTCTTGAGGACTCGCTGCAATGTGCAAGAGAGAAGTTTATTACCGCAGACCAAGATTGGAAGCGGGAAAGAAAGACTCTTGTCAAGGAAGTAAGACGTCTTCAAAGACACGAACTTGTACACGAAGCTGACAAAAAGGGTATCGAGGCCAAGAACTTGAAGTTCGAGCACTTCAGGTCGACACAGTTCCATTTCACCAAATAGGCCTACTGGCAAAGTAAAATGTAATCCCCCAAAATTTTAAATTACACCTATTTATCCCATTCCCTACCAGTTCTGATTCGGAAAAATTCGAGCTCCTGAGCTTTGTCCTCCAACTTTTGAGGGTTGGTGATAAACGGGTTCGTCTTGCAGGCTAGGGAGAAAGCGTGATGAGTTAGCCGACGTTGAACTCTGATTTGCACGTTCCAATTCCTCTTCAGCCGATCTAAGCCTTTCTTGAAGGTCAGCTATTTGCAGCTGAGCACCCTCTTCCTCCTGCTCCATTTCTGTGAGATCATTCAGAAGGGAGGCGTTGGTATTGGCCGCTTCGTCAAGCAACTTCTTTGTGGCTTCATGTTTCCTCTGAAGGTCAAGAAGTTCATTGCGAAGATCCTCAGCACCTGCGTCGCCAGCAAATGTGCCGTTACGCTCCTGCGCTGCGGCTAGCTCTCGCAAAAGAGATTCTTTTTCCATCTCGGCCGTCTCGACATGTTGCTGCAGCGGTTTCAAAATATTAACGGCTTCTGAAAGACTTCGATTCAGACTCCTTTCTTTCTCATCTTTTGACTTGAGTTCCGCAACCGCGACATCTAGTTCTGCTTTCAAATCAGCCTCGATTTGCATCAACTCATTAAGCTTTCTTTCAACCTCGGTTCCGCCTCCAACTTGATCATTACCCCCCGCTCTCCGCCGCAATACTAATTGCAACCTTGCTATTTCTTCATCTTTCGCTTTCATTTCCCCGATGTTATCAATGATTGTTCCCTTAAGATGATGGATATCATCACTCTCAGCTACATTTCCTGGCTTGTTCATAAGCTGCCTCTCCAAGTCATCTTTCTTAGCAATCAACGCTTCGTGCTCCTTCTGGAGGAACTCCAACTGTCTTCGATAGTCATCAACAATTCGTGCCAATTCATATTCCGTCTCTTTCCTCGCTTTGAGCTCCTCTTGAGAACTCCGCAATTTGCGACGAAGCCTATCTGCTTCCTCATTAGAATATTGATCTGACGCATGCGCACGACGGCCAGATCTCGGTGATGTAGACCCGCCCGGACGTACCTCTGAAAGCTCAGCTTCTAGTCGATTGATTTGTTCCTCCTTTCCCTTCAACGTTTTTATCAACTTTGCGTTGCCTGAAGAGCTCCCCTCGCCCCGTAGAGCCCCCGTCTCCCAGAGAGATATGCGCGTTCTCGCGTCATTAAGCTCACTCTCAAGCCCTCTCTTTTGCCTTTCGGATTGGGCAACTTGTTCCTTGAGAGGTGTTAGCAGCGCCACAGCTTCCTTGAGAGAGTTTCTTAGATCGTTGCTGGCCGCTTCCTTCGCCTCCAAATTGCCTTTCGTACGAATGAGCTGTTTTTCAAGCGACTTCTCCCTCTCTTTGCCAAGCTCTGATACAAAGGATGTTGAATTTGACCCTCTCGTAGATCTAGAATGAGCCTGCTGAAGGGACTCAAGTTCGGCCACGGTAGCCTCAAGCGCCTTCTGTGTATGCCTGAGCTCGGTCTTGATTTCATCCATGCCTCTACTATTCGGAGAGTATGCAGATAGGGCCTTGACATCGTCTTCGAAGCTAAGGGCATGCGATACTGAGCTTTCCGCGACTGAAGAAGAAGATTTGCCAATAATTTTCATCATGGATCGCAATTTTGTTTCTGAAGCGTTTCTCCGCGCTCTCACACTACTTGCACTACTTGTGGTCGACCCGCGTTCTCCGCGAATAGGAGTTGAAAGCTTCTGAAGCTCAATGTTCGCCTCTAGAGATGAAACTTGAGTCCGAAGTCTTGCAATTTCATCATTCCGCTCTGAAAGGAGTACATCAAGATCGGCTGCTTTCTTTTCCCGCTCAGAAAAGTGAAGCTTGGAGTCATAGGCATCCTTCGACTCGGCATCGGCAATCTCAAGCTCCGCCATGGCGCCATCAAGGCACCTCTTTAGCTCATCACGATCAGCTTCAACAATTGCAATCCTTTTCTCCAGCCTTGAATTCTTACTTTCGAATTCATCATTCCCTTGTCTTTCACTCATTTCTAGACGAGATCGAAGCCTTTTTGATTCCTCAGTCGCATTGGATAGTTTTACCGACAGCTCTCCGATTTTAGCCTCCCTCTCGGCGAGCCTTCTGTCCGCAGCCTGGGATTGCCGCGTTCGCATGCCCAGATTTTCGTCCCGCAGCGTGTTTCTCTCCATCAGCAGCCGGTCCGTCTCTTCGCCCTCTTGTTTGAGCTTTGCCTTGACCACCTCGAGCTCGTCACGGATGAAGTCCCTGTCGACCTCAACCCGATCTCTCTCCTTCTTCACCGAGGCAAGCTCGTCGAGCGCATCGTTGAGGGCCCCTCTCGTCTCGTCAAGCACTTTCGCGGCCTCATCTAGATCTAACCGGAGCTCTGCAATCTCCCCGAGCGCCTTCCGGTCCTTGTCCCGGTCAGCCTGCAGCTTCTCTTCCCTCCGCCGTGCCGTGGCCAGGTCGTCGGCGGCCTTCGCAACCTCGTCCTTGAGCTCCCTTATCCGCTCCTCCCTGGTATGCGCCCTTTGGCTCCAGAGCTCCTCGACGTCCTTGCTCTCCGTTACGACGCCGCTCATCTCGCTCCGGACCCGGTCGAGTTCGTCCTCCTTCCTCGCCAGTGTCATCTCCCAGTCCTCCCTCTCGCGGCGGACCCCCTCCTCTATCTGGCGGCTGCGTTGGTCAGAGGCGGCGAGCTCGGCCTCGGCCGCCTCGAGCTGGCGCCTCAGCTCCGCGAGCGCCGCGTCCCGCCTGTTTGCTTCTGCCGCCTCGTCTTTCAGGCTGATCAGCTCAGCCGCGTTCCTCGACGAATCTCTGAGGGCGTCCCCCATCTTGTCCCTCATGGAGCGCAGATCGGCCTCCAGATCGGCCACCCTGTCCCGCAGCTCCAGCCTCTCCACGTCCGACGCATCGCGCGCCTCGGTGGTGGTCCGGATCTCCTCCTTCAGCTCCCGGACGGTAGTGATGTTCCGCTCCAGCGCTGCCCTCGACCGGTCATTGTCGGCCAGGGCGTTGTCGAGCTCGCGCCTCAGCCGGACGATGGTGGCGCGGGGCCCCTCGCCGGAGGAGATGGAGCCGGCGGGGGAGCCGTAGCCTCCGGAGTGCTGGGGCGCGTGCGTGGCGCGCTCGGGCCCGTCGCTCATGGCGCTGGCCTCCTCCAGGGCGGCGTCATTGAAGCGGCTCCCTCCGGCGCTAGAGGTGGACTGATGCGAGGAGGTGGGAGTGACAGGGGCGGCGGCCGTTGGCGGCGCGCCTCCGAGGGCGGCCGTCACCGAGAAGCCCCCGGCCGACGCCTGCGCCGAATCCGCCACCGTCGCGGTGGCCCTGTCCCGGGCCGACCGGAACCTCAGCCTCGACTTGGCCAGATCCCTGGCGCCGGGCGGCGTGACAAGGGCGGCCGCCTTCGGCCGCGGAACGATCCCGGTGGTGTATGCCCCCCCCCCGCTCCTGGAGCTGTATCCCGACACCGAGTCGAACGACTTGGACGGGTCGATCTTGCCGGCCTGGGTGCGCATGAGGTCCCTGGCAGACCTCCTTCTCCTCTGCCGGTCGTCGAGGGCGACGTTTGCCTCCTTCGCCGCCGCCAGCGACGGGCGGGAGAGGGCCGACGATGATTCCGACGACAGATGCCTGGACCCGTCCACGGACGGGTCCCTGGGATGGACGCCCCGCTGGACGGGGGACGGCGCGGGAGACGGCCCCGGCGATACCTCCGCCGCCCCGACCCGCGGGGGGCTGCGCCTCGGGGGCATCGTTGACCCGTCGGCGAAGCGCTGGGGGGCGTCGTAGAGGTGCTCATCCGGGGGCGGGGGCGGGTCCTGCGGCCCGTCGCCGTAGCCGGCCGCGCTGTAGTTCGGCCCGTCCGGGTCCCGCCCGTAGGCGTCGCGGCGGTAGCGCGACATGTATTGGGCGTCGTCCCTTCCTCTTGCGTCCTCCCGGTGGGGACTGAGCCTCCGAAGCGGGCCCAAGGGGAGTCGTATCAATATATGCCGAGAACTTTCGATGGGGCCAACGGGCCGAGGGCGATGATATTTCCACACGCTTTCCGTTACAAGAACGAGTCGGTCGGTGGCGGAAGGAAGGTACAAAACGTTCCAAAGAGGGGCGCTCAGGCTCGCGTTGGCGTTGGCCTTGAGTGAAGAATGAGACTTTCATGCCGGTTCCACTGAGGGTTGAGGGCTCAACGGACCGACCGCACACGTAAAAACCTTCGAAGTATGAAAACTTTGGCTGGCTTAATTATTTCGACGGTATGCATGTCTATGTATTTTGCTGTTTATTATGGTATACATCATATATAATATTAATACTTGACAATACCACGCATGTCAATGTATATTACGAGTTTGCTGTTCATGACTGCATTGGTAGGATAGTATGGATATATATTATTATATAATTTTCATATCCTTTTAAATTATATAATAAAATATATAGAATCTTCCATGTGCATGGTGGATGAGGGCATGAGAGATACCCGGAAAAAGGAGTGACGCATGTCATGACATCTTTTGCGTCCTCCTTCCTCTCCGCTCCCCGCTCCCCGATCCCCTCTTCCCCCCACGATCTCCAAAGCTAAGCAACAGCAAAGCCAACCGAGGCAACCCCGAACTGAGCGGTGAAGGCAGGCGTACTAACAAAATGATGACATCACTCTCGCCTGCCGTCCTGATCGTCGTCCTGGCGGGACTGTGCCTCCATCTCTTTCCTGGCGCGCTCGCGGCCGATCCGATCCTGGTGGAGGAGGACCATCCCCTCCTGCGAGCCCTGGAGGGGGGAGACGATCAGGGCGTGATCGGAGCGATGGAGGTATTCATGGGAATGGCCCCGGAGGAGAGGGAGGCCACGATCCGGGAGCTGATGGAGCTGGTGTCCGATGATCCGCAGCTGGTGACGGAGATGGAGAATCTGCTGAAGGCGTTGCCGGCCCTCGACGAGGAGCAGCTCAAGAACGCCGGGCCGGGGGGCTTCCATTCCAGCCTTGACCAGATGGTGCATGACGACGAAGTGGCAAAGGCTAGGGAGGACGCAAAAGAGATGTTGGGTGGTACCGAGTGGCAGTTCTTCCTGGACAACCAGGCCGTGATACTGGAGAGCGTTCTTGAGGCAGGTCAGCTGAGCCCGGAGCAGGCCGCCGAGTTCAAGACCGACGAGGCGGCGTGGCTTAAGCAGCTGCGGGTTATATACGAGGATGTACAAAGAATGACTCAGGGGGACGAACTATAGCGAGATTACCGCAGTAAGCTCAGATTTAAAAATATTTGACAGAGAGCGTCTACTCTTTACGTCGCTATCTGTCGGACTTCTCCTCCTCCGCAGACTCGAACTCGGACAGGGACATGTACCGGAGCGAGATCGCCTCCGCCGACGACTTGATCGACGGACCCGTGCCGGTGATGCCCATCCGGCCTCCCGTTAGGTTCTGCAGAAGGACACCCGAAACGGTGGGATTTCCGGGATATTCCGTCCACACTGTCAGGTCGTAGGCCCGCTCCCATCCCCTCTCCCTCCTCTCGGCCTCGGTGAGGTCGGCGCTCTCCTTCGTGAGCCAACCGTGCACTTCGGCCAGCCTGGACCGGACATCATCCTCTTCGAACGGGTGTTCCCGGAGCGCCTCGGCAAGGTCAACGCCTGCATCGTACGACCGGCCCGGGTTGAAGCTCCTCATCTTTGCGATATTCGCCTCGAACGACTTTCGGCGGTTCCAAGAGCACCCCTCTAGCATATTGTACCGATCGCGGCAGAAGTCGTACATGCCATACGCCTTCATCAGTCCGTGCAGCCAGAGCATATGGCCCAGGGCCTGCCCCGCCGTGGGCTCGTCATAGCACGTGGGCAGGCCCAGCAGGCCTCTCCGGACCCGGTCCGTCCCGACTCTCCCCTCGGCCAGCTCCGCCAGCCTCTTCTCGGCGGCTTGGAGCTCCCCGAAATCCCCCCTCGCAAACACCGCAGCCGCCTCCAGCACCTCGTCAAGGTCGGACGGGCGGGCGATGCCAACGCTGACCGTGTGCGCCCCAGCCGTCTTCCAGCAGTGCAGGGCGGCGAAGGCGATTGGGGTGAGGGCCGGACCCACGGCCCGCGCCACCCTGGCCGAGGGCTGGTACAGCTTTCCCCCCTTGTCGAAGGGGCTGATGATGAACACTCCCATGTCTAGCTCCCTGGCCCTCCTGACGGCGGCAATGTTGCCGTGCCCTCCTAGGGGGTCGGCGGTGCCCTCGGCGTGGTAGGATCCGAAGAAGTGGTAGTGGAGGTTGACGTACTCGAACTTCCCGGAGTCCACCAATTTGTAAACGTTCGAGGCGGTCCCGTGGGTGGAAAAGCCAAGGTGGCGGACCTTGCCCTCCTTAATGAGCCCGGCGGCGGCGGCGTAGCAGCCCGATTCGGACCCGTCGAGGACCCAGCCCACCTCCTGGTCATCGCTGACCCCGTGGAAGGAGAGCAGATCGACGTATCCCAGTTTCTCCCCCAAGTGCCTCCACGATGCCGCCCAGGTGGCAAGAAACTCCCCCCCCGTCGCCTTGGGTTGGACCTTGGTCTGAAAGACGAAGTCCTCCCTCCTCACCTCCCCGCTTTCGATGAGAGTGGAGAGGGCGTCGACGAACTGCATCTCGCTGGTCCCGTAGAACCTCGCCGTCTCGAAGTGGTTGAGTCCCACCGCTAGGCAGGTCCGGACCACGTTGAGCAGGTTTTTCTGAGAGGCCGACGCCAGCACCTTTGACCTGGAGGGGGAGAGGAAGGGAACGACGTCGGGCAGCCACGTCTGCTGCAGCCTCATCCCTCCGCACGTGACAACGGGTATGGAGAGGCCGGTCCTCCCGAACCGGACCCTTGGCACCCTGAAGGCCGGCCGGCTCTTGAGGCGGCGGGGGGATGAGGTTGAGGTTGAGGTTGAGGTTGAGGTGGAATTGGCGGCCGGATCCGACTGCTGCGAGCGTGACAGCCACGTAGCTGCCCCCACGAGCCGCTTCGCCAACGCCATCATCTCCCCTGCCCCCAGCGACCCCTGCCCGTGCCAGAACTCCAGCTGCCGGAACAGCTTAATGAGGCTGTCGTCAGGGATGGACCCGCCGTGCTCAACCAGGAGGGAGCGGATCCCGGGGCCGCACCCCGGGTCGAGGAGGAAGGCGGGGGCGGAGGCCATGGCGGGGCGGTGCCTGATGCGGGTTGCGTATCGGCGGAATGTATCTGTGGGACGGATAAAATTAGACTTTTAACAGCACAGCTGATCGTAGCTACTGCATATACTATCTAGTAGTATACGTAGGCACGTTACTTGCTTGTAATGTGAGCCTCTGACGCGATTTGATTTGTCGCCCTCCTACGTCACGTCACCTTGTTGTGACGCGCGCCTCATCCGTCGGTGTCCTCAGGCGACATGAGACATGCGACGATCACGCGCAACGTTCTGCAAAACGGCGCGCCCAGGTTTGAAGTCTGGGGGCGAGAATCGAGGAAGCGCTCACCGGATACCACACGCGCATAGGAGGCGGGCCCAAAGGATCGCAAAAGAGCGCCCCCCGCCTCCCGCCACCGAGCCCATGCATGCCACGGCCCCGAGGGCGGCCCCGCGGCCGGCCGCGCCCCTGCTCCTTCTGCTCCTGCTCGTGTTCCTGGCGCGGCCATCCGCCCCCTTCCAGCGGGTGGGGGCGCCTGGGGCCCGCCCAGGCCGGCAATGCGACGGCGAAAGCAGAGGCGAAGGCGGTCTATCCAGGCCTCCTCCGGATGAGCGGGGCGAAGGCGAAGCCATCGAAGGTGGTGGCGGAATGTCTCGCCCCGCCTTCCTACGGCGCTCCCTCACCGGCCCTGCCTCCGCCGCGATGGCCACCGTCCTGGCGGAGGCGTCGCCCCCCCTCGCCCCCCTTGCCACCGCCCGCGGCCTGGTCGTATTCCCCTGCAAAAATGGCCTGCAGTGCACCTACCATCTCATGAGGGCGGGGGAGTCCTTAATGGAGGAGGACGGCGTCCTCATGACCAACCCGCTCTTCCTCACCAACAGGGAGAACGCGTTGAGCTCCAAGGGGACGGCGCAGGTGGAGCGGTCGGCCAGTATACTCTCCGCCCTCCCCGCTGACATGGCCGTGTCGCAGGTGCGCTACTCATTGGCGGCAAACTCCCTCGATACGGCCAACCTGCTCGGAAGAGAGCTGTGCATTGGGAGGGATCGGCTCGTTCCCGAGTTCAACTTCATGGAGTGAGTTTGGCTTATGGCCGCCGTCGGTCGGCGTTGGATGTTAGGCGATGGCGGGCGCTGCGAACCATATGTGAACGTGCGAATTTTTCAATGCGTCATCCGCTGACCGCTTGTCCATGTCTCCTCTTCCGTTTTATGTATCCCCCCACCCTTCAGCCCCCGCGCCATCGGCAAGTACGACGCCCTCCCCCTTGGCACCGCCGGGCCCGCTATCCTCGCCCTCGACGCCGACGAGGCCGGTCCCAATGGCATGGGCGGCCGCCCCCCCCCTAACGACGACGGGACCCCCGCCGAAATTCTCTCCGACCAGGTCGTCCGGGTCCGGCAGCTTCTGAGCGTGACGGAGACGCTGGCGGCCGGCGACGTGGTCGTGCTGGTTTTCCCCGACGGCACCGGCCCCGCCCTCCTCTCGTGCCTGATCGGGGGCATCCCCCTCAGCCGAGTCCACGAGCTGGATTTCGCCCCCGGAGAGGTCCGACTCGACGTAAACTACAGGACCGTGAGGGAGGGGATGCCCGAGGTGCCATCCGAGGAGTACAGGGACGCCCTCGAGGCGGGGAGGGGAAAGCTGGAGGAGCTGCGAAGGCAGGAGAGGGAGGGCGGGGGAATCAGATCGGTGAAGGAGCAGAGCGAGGAGAGGGAGGTCCAGGAGGAGAAAGAGAGGGTGGCCGTATCTGCTCTGGACCGGAAGAGGCAGGAGGAGGAGGCCAGGTTAAGGAGGGAGGAGATGAAGAGGAGGGTGGACGAGGAGAGGAAAAGGAGGGCCGACACCCTGGCCGAAGAAAAGGGAAGGGCGGAAGCTGAGAGGGAAAGGGCAAGGAAAGAGAGGGATAGGGCGAGGGCAGAGAAGGAACGAGCGAGGGTCGCCACGATCAAACAAGACAGGGACGAGAGGGAAAGGAACCAAGTGGAGGCGTCGAAGGCAAAGCAAGAGAAGCGAGGTGGTGTAGAAGCGCAAGGAGATGCTAGCGAGAAGGTGTCCGACCTAGTAATGGCTTCCCTTGAAGCTGTCGGTGTCTTGGGAGTTGGGGCGTTGGCATACTTTGCTTCTGAAAGTGAAGATAATGACAGTCCGGCACCGCCCGCCACCGTTACGGTTCCTATCATTGTGGAGAAGGGGGTTAGTTTCAAGGAGAAGGAGGTTCGTGCGATGGAAGAGAGGAAGGCCACAAAAAAGGGTCGCGCCGGGGAGGAAAGACTGGCCGCGGGCAAGGTTCGTGCTGAGGAAGAGAGGAAGGCCGCTGAGAAAGCTCTCACCCGGAGCGAACATTTGTCTGAGGAGAGGTGGAAAAGAGAAGAGACGAAGGCGAGGCTGGAGGAGAAAGAGGAGAGGACAAAGATGGGAAATGAAGGGGAAGAACAAGCCAAGCGAACAGTGTCAGAAGCTCCGGTGGTAAGAAGCGTCAACGGGAAGCTAATTTTGACAGATGATCCAATACTGGTCGATCCCAAAGGGGAACATACGGTCAACAAGTCGATGCCCACAAACATGAACCAAAAGTTGGAGATCGATAAGAGTGATGTGAGGGAAAGAGCGTCGGTAAACGACGGCAGAGATGACGGAGGGGTAGCTTGGCTCACCATGCTGAGCGAAATTATAACTGAGGAAGACAGCCAACCTGAGACCGACAATCAATAACCACAAGGACTCTAATTTCTATGAAGTAAAGTTGTTTATTATTTAGTCTATGATTTTCGACGCTACTTTGCGTTTAAGTCTAGTGTAGTAGCCCCAAGCTCGAATGATGGCTCGTATTTACAAAATTACTCTGTTTCCCAGTTTACAGAGCTGAACAAACCGATATCATGGTTTGCTTAGAACTGAAGGGGGAGAAGGGGATTGTGGGTGATCTGCTCCTGGACGATCATGCCGGCAGCGGCAAGCATTGCCAGACGGCCGTTGCTGAGCTCCTTCTCCTGCATGGTGGCGAACTCCTTGGCATCGGTGGGCTTGAGGCCAAGGGGGTCG
>Ga0315315_10004236_pt1 | contig 13224 bp, 13 predicted proteins | sample M140m3416metaG_FD_203699 | JGI IMG/M metagenome (GOLD analysis project Ga0315315, IMG submission 203699) | Ammonia-oxidizing marine archaeal communities from Monterey Bay, California, United States - M1 40m 3416 | ecosystem: Environmental > Aquatic > Marine > Intertidal zone | place: USA...
CTTTTGCCCAAACATTCCCAAACGGCTCATGCCGCCCAGAGAAGGCCTCGGCACTCAGGCAACGACCTCGAGTAACCTAGAGGTCGACAGCCTTAAGCGTCTTGCGCTTGTTGCCAATCGCGCGAGCTTCCGCGTCCTTGATCAGACCGCGAACGGCTTCGTCGAGTGCGCCGTAGAATTCACCGCCTACGTTGCACTTCTTGACTGCGTTCTTCACGCGGGTCTTCGAGATGATCAGGTCTGCGGGCTTGCCCTTCTTCTTTGCTGCCTTCTTCTTCTTCTTGGCTGCCATGATGGCTTCCTCTCACTATGACGTGCTGCGATTTCGAAGCTTGGGTCAAGTACGCCTCGGGCTATGTATGCGAACGACCTAAGCATCATCCAAATCAAAATTTGAGTGGTTCTTAGACAATCCCGTCGGCCGATTCGAACGTGAACCCTGTTTACTTTGCTCCGCTCCGCAACGCGTCTCGTGCCAGTCGATCCGATGCCCACTCACTGTGAGTTGAACAAGATCTGCCTGGCCCCCCCAATTCGCGTTTGGACAGGAAACCCTGCCAAACGTGCCGATAATAAGCGTTTCGAAAATCATGTCAATCGAAAGGCCCGCCATTCGGCCTCTCCTACCTGATTTCGAGCATCCCTGAAAATGCCTTCTAGAGCCTGTCTAGAGGTCGTTTTCGACGGATGCGAGCAACCCTCCAGGAACAACCAGCGTTCCATTCTTCAGAAATTCTTCTTCTCGAACATGGAGTCAAGTCTCGCATCTTAGGCCATCCACTTGGATCTATAGAGAAATCTCGTATTCTGAGCAGGGTCCCGAAACCTCGTTTTCGAGTGCCACAAGCTAGCTCCCTACTATCCTCGAACTGACGAAACGTCTTCGCGAGCCCCCATGCCCCTCCGCTCATCAGAATCGCGGTACTTCGCCACCAACGACGGAGTAAAACTCCACAGCCTGCACTGGTCGGGCGCAATCGATGCCTCTGCGGCCAACGTAGACCGCGTGGACGACAACACTGTCGACGCACCTCCAACAATTCTGCTTCACGGCGGCGGAGCGAACGCCCATTGGTGGGACCATCTCGCACCCGCGATCGCGAAAGACGGACCGGTCTTTGCTCTCGACTTCCGCGGACATGGCGACTCTGACTTCCCAAGCGATCGAGAAGTCGGCGCCTTCAATGTCGACCTCGAAGAGATGCTTAATTGGCTCGGGCGCGAAGACGTTCATCTGATCGGGCACTCCTTGGGCGCTGCAGTTGCCTTCGATCACGCCAGCCGCCATCCCCAGACGCGAAGCATTTCGCTCATCGATCTCGCACGCGGGAGCACCAAAGGAAGTGGGCGGCGTGCTCGGCTCGCCCTGGCGCTACGCCGAACCTACCTATCCCGAGCTGAGGCGATAGAACGCTTCCGTTTCCTCCCCGAGTCGAGCCAACCCAACGAAGAACTAAGGCGGCGAATCGCTCAGGTGTCAGTTCGCGAAGAGCCCGACGGACGCTTTGGCTACAAATTCGACGGTGCTTGGTTCGGGCTGCCTTCGCGCCCCCGACCGGATCCCGGGGAAGTCAGCTGCCCGACCCTTCTCATCCGGGGAGGCGAAAGCCATCTGCTCTCCGCTTCCGCCGGTCGCGAATTGGTCGAAGCCCTTCCGCGAGGCCAATTCATCGAGATCGCTGGAGCCGGCCATCATGTGCTGATCGATCAGCCCGACGAACTTCTCCGTCAAATCGCTCGTTTCCGAGGTTCGACCCGGCACGCCAAGTGAGGACCGAAACAGACGCAAGTCCTGCAGGTACGACCATCCATCTCTACCAAAGAAATGCGCCTGCAGAGTTCGGCTCCCGGATTAAAATCGGGCGTAGACGGCTGATCCGCTCGAACGCATGTGGGAGAGTATCTGCCGTCGCCGAGCGAATTCAGCTCCACGTTGAAGCTGTAGGAAGCCCACACCCTGACCGACGGTTCGCGACGTCCTCACCATCTCTCTCAGCCATATATCGGTCGTCCGTCACCATAGTGCGCAGCTCGAAAGCTGGCAGGATGTCGTTCAAGACGCAGGTCGAGCGACCTGCCGAGAAAAGCTGGGGGGGAGGCAAACGCCGTCGTAGTGACGATCGAAGGTCTCTAGGGTCCGATATTACCCCTACATAGCGACACGCAGATGCTCATCTCCTCGGTTTCGCTTGCGCGTAGTGAGTGCAGCACGCATGTTTCGCATCGAGGAGCGGCGTCCACTTTGATAACCGTTGCACTCTCAGCCAATATCGGCGCCCCGCATGAACGCGTATGGCGCGCCCTGGTCGATCCGGCCGAACGCCCCGCTTGGGATGAACGTATCCTTGGCGAAGTCACTCTTTCCCGCGCAACACGCAAGCTGGGGAATCGAGCCGGTACACCCGCGACCCAGCGAAAATCAATCTGCAAGACCCATTGGCGCTTCAAGCTAGGCAGCGTACCGCTCGTGCTAAGCGACGAGATCCTATCGGCGGATCGGCACGATCGACTCATGAGTCGCATATCGATCGGATCGCTTCACTTCGAGCAGACATTGACCTTGCATACGGAAGACGATGAAACCGGGCCGCATACACGTGTCGGTCTCAAAATCGTCGCGCATAACTCAATCCCCGTGATCGGCGAAGTCGTACCTCGCCTCGAAGTTCAGAAACTCGTCATCGGATACGTCGACACGACACTCAGGCAGCTTCAAAAATACTGCGAAGCAGACGCCTAGCATAGGCGCGTGAATTTTATATCCGTGGATCGAAAACACAAACGCGGCGACCGAATTAATCGGCCGCCGCGTTCTTTTCCTAGGCTGGGCCGACCTCCTAATGACTCTTCGGCAGGCAGCTCGCGCGCGACACTCGTTATAGAATTTCCTCAGCAAGAACTCGCAGCGCCTTCACGTCACCCGCGCCGGCGAGAAGCGAACCTACGTGCTTCTTCGCACCGGCCGCCTTCCATGCCTGGAGGCGATCGCGGATGCGATCTGCGGAGCCCACAAGTGCGACCTCGTCGACCAGCTGATCCGGAACCGCTGCGGCGGCTTCGTCCTTCTTGCCGTCAAGAAAGAGATCCTGAATCTCCTTGGCCGCGTCGGGATGGCCTAAACGAATGGCGTAGTCGTTGTAGAAATTCGCGCCGCGCGCGCCCATGCCACCGATATATAGAGCAAGGGTGTACTTCACAGGCATGCGCGCCTTCTCAAGATCATCGTTCAAGACGACCGTGCAGAACGGAGCAATTTCGAAATCGTCGAGTGACTTGCCACCGCCAGCCTTCGCAAAGCCCTCGTTCAGCGACTCTTCGAAAATGTCGTAGCGCTCCGGGTTCATCCAAACCGGGAACACGCCGTCCGACACTTCACCCGCACATTTCATTCCGTTCGGCGAAATCGACGCTGTATAAATCTTAAGTGCCGGATCACCGTGCAGAATGCTCTTGAGCGGCTTGCCCAGACCCGAGCTGCCTTCACCCGTAAACGGAATTTGGTAGTGGTAACCGTCGTGCACGAGCTTTTCTTCGCGAGCCAGGATCGTGCGAATAATCGAGACATATTCCTTGGTGCGCGTGAGCGGCCGGCCATACGCGACGCCGTGCCAGCCCTCGACAACCTGGGGACCGGACGGGCCAAGGCCCAGGATGAATCGCCCCTTCGAGAGCGAGTAGAGCGTCATAGCAGTCATCGCCGTCATAGCCGGAGTACGGCCCGGCATCTGCATGATCGCAGTGCCGACCTTAATCTTGTCGGTCTGCGCAAGAATCCATGCTGCGGGACTAACAGCATCGGAGCCCCAAGCCTCAGCGGTCCAGACGGAATCGAAGCCAAGCTGTTCCGCTTCCTTAATCATGTCCATCGGAATGCTCATCGTGGCGGGGGAATAGCCGGCGACAATACCGAGCTTCATATCTCTCTCCTGGCGGGAACCGACAATTAGTCAGGCCGTTGTTTCGTAACGTGGGGCGCGAGTCTAGGCCCGGCGGCGTGACGCGTCACACCGTCGAAGTCGAACTCAGGGTCTCGTCAGCGACTCCACTTTCAGAGATCTCCGGCGCTTCAAGCGGCAATTCGATCTGAAAAACCGCACCCTGCCCCGGCTCCGAGATGATCTGAATTCTCCCCCCGTGCCTCTCAATAATGCCATGGGACAACGAGAGTCCGAGTCCAGTGCCCTGCCCGACTTCCTTCGTCGTAAAGAAGGGGTCGAAGATCCGCATCGCGACCTCGGCCGGGATGCCCGGTCCGGAGTCCTCGAATTCCAAGCGCACGCCCACCGGGACCGTACGCGTTCGAATAGTGATTGTCCCTCCCTCCTCGATCACGTCGCAGGCATTCATCAACAAGTTCAGGAACACCTGATTGAGTTGGCCGGGAAAACATCTTACTTCCGGCAGCGCTTGATAGTCGCGCACCACCTCAATCGCACCCTTAAAGCGAGGCTCCATCAAAGCCAGCGTGCGATCGATTTCGTCAGTCAACTGCGCCATCTGCAGATCAGCCTGATCCATACGCGAGAATGTGCGTAGATCCTGGACGATCTGCTTCACACGCTCCGTACCTTCGCGGCTTCGGAAGAGTAACTTTTTGATCGCCTCGCGATGTCGATTGGCCTCTTCGCTTCGACCGGCATCCCGCGCGGCGGCCGCTTTATCTACGAACTCATCGATCAGCTGCAGGTTCGCGTGAACAAAGCCGATCGGATTATTGAGTTCGTGGGCGACCCCAGCCACGAGCTGACCAAGGCTCTTAAGCTTCTCGCTTTGCATGAGCTGATTCTGCGTCTCTTGAAGCTCGTGGGTTCGTTCTTCCACGCGCATCTCAAGACTTTCGTTCAGCTTCGCAATTTCATCAAAGGCCTTCGCATTTTCGATCGCGATCGAACTTTGGTTCGCGAGGGTCCGCAAAAGCTCACGGTCATCTGTTGCTAGGCGTTCACCTGAAAGCTTACGCCCAACGGCGATGACTCCAAGAAGGTCCACCCCGAAAAGAATCGGCACGAGAAGCTCCACTTCGAGGGTGTCGTAGATATCCCAACAACTCTCGCGCTTTTCTGAATCAGGATCATCGTCAAAGTCGGACCGTGCAAGTTCTTCCCGGCGCATCCAGAGATGCTTCCAGATCGGGTGGTCACTCGGAATCTCGGCCTCGATATCTTCTTGATCCCAGTCGCCCCGCCATGCAGTGGCACGCAGCACGCGGTCGCTCTCGTCGAATAACAAAACCATGGCTCGAGAAACGCCCATCGTGTCCGTCAGCGCTACCAGAATTCGATCGCCGATCTCGTTTAGCGACAGCATCGACACCATCGCTTCGGAGATCTCTCGGACCGCCAGGCGGTAGCGCGATCGATCTCGGTCGAAGAAGTTGTCGACCAATCCCTGCATCCGTTCACGCAGAGGGTTGAATGCGAGGATCGCCAAAAAGAGCAGCACCACCTGCACGCTACGCACGTTCACGCCGTACCGTGCCACGAGCTCGTCGGCGAAAGTGATCATAAAGGCGAAGACTCCCGTGATCGCCAGTGTCGCAGCACCATACGCGGCAGAGGATTTTGCTGCGAGGCGAAACTCAAAGAGCTGGCGCCGAATCATTCCGTATCCGACGGCGACAGGGAAGAAACCGACCCAAAGAAGGGCGATGTACCAGGGAAGCGCAGTTGGCACGACCCACTCCGCGACCAAGGCGAGCAGAGCGGGGAGAAAGCTAACGAGGCCAGCCAGCAACATGAGGTCGGCGCGGTCGCCGATACCCGCTTGGCGCGCCTGCGACCGACCCAAAGCAAGAATCGCTATCGATGCGATCGATGTGCCCATCGCGAAAACGAAGGCCGTCGTCGCAATCCATGTCGGCGGAATGCCCATCGTGGATTGCGTGACTACTCCGGCGAGAATCGCGAAGGCAATGGCGTACGGAATCACACGAATGCGGCGGCGCTTCGCGACCCAGACCGGTTCGATCGGATAGGTCGTAAAGAGGTGGAACGTCGTCGCGCCCAGAAAGGGCAGCGTCGCAAGCATGCGCGTCGGCGCCCAAGGAATGATGTCGACTCTAATCGCCGACGAAAGTAACACCGACATGGTCGAGCAGTACAAGAGGAGCGCCCAAGCCTCCGCACTCGCCTGACGCGTCCGCCAAACTGTGAGCGCGACAACCAGGTAGAGCAAGCTGACTAACAAGAGCCCCAGGTGGAGCAGTGCGTCACCCGCCGAGCCGACGTCCCCTGCAAGCACCGGTGCGAGAGAGGCTGTTAGGATTGAGCCATTGGGCTTCAGGATGCGATAGGTGTCGACGATGCCCATCTCGAGGGTCGGTTCCCAAATCGCCTGGATCGCGGGCACGCCATCGACCGAGAGCACCTGATCCCCGGACTCGATTCCGGCCTCCCGGGCCAGATCGCTCATCGCATGCACAACGGCGACACCCGCGATGATCGAGGTCCGAACGGGAAGCTGAGGACCCGGGCGCGGGGAGGTCAGCGAAAATATGGATAAGCCAATAGCCAGCAGCGCCCACATCGCAGCAGCGGTGCCGGTCAGTTGACGCGTACGCCTCGTCGTATCGGGATGCATCGATGGGGGCCTCGTGGGAACACTTCGATGCTAGCAGGGTGCGCGGTGTCCCCGCTGCCTCAGGGCGCTTTCGTGTTCGACACGAGCGAGGCCGGGCGAGCCCTGCCCTCAAGACGCATCGCCTGGATGTCGATCTCACCGGGCGGCGGGCCGTAGTTGTAGCCGCGCGTGTTCAGAACAATGATGCCAGGCTGAACTTCAAGAGCTTGGGTGCCTGTAAGAATCTCCGCGCTCGATTCGATCTTGATGCCTGTCGGTAGAGGCGTCGGAGCCGAGAAGCCAGCCACAAGCGCAGGGCCGACGCTGCGCAGCGTCTCTTCGGAATTTTCGGCCTGGGCGACCCGGACCCCGCCCGAGAGCAGGGCGAAGGTGAGCACCAGGCATCCGAGCCCGATGAAATCGAGCAGTCGGCGAGACGAAGAGGTGGGAGCGACGGAATCGACCATGAGGGATTCTCCGGAATGCCGGGACGCGACAACCGCGACCAGCAAAGGCCGCACGAAACGTGCGACTCCTAGGAGAGTCGGCCGATTCGCGATTCTCCTTGAGGCCACCGGTCACGGCAGCCTCAACGCAGTGTAAGTGCAGCGTCGCGCCCTAGATCCCGGAACCGTCCGCTTGATCGTCCTGGACGTGCAGGCCGCATTCCTTCGCATCGTCACTCTCCCACCACCATCGGCCGGAACGGCTCTCGGCACCCGGAGCGATCGCGCGAGAACAGGGCTCGCAACCGACCGAGGGATAGTTCTCGCGATGGAGCCGATTGATCGGGATTCTGTTGTCAGTGACGTAATCCATGACACGCTCATGGGTCCAATCTGCGAGAGGGTTGATCTTGACCAAATCCCCGTTCACAGAGTCGATTTCGACCTTCTGAGCGTCCGCGCGGTTCGCGTTCTGATCCCTGCGCAGGCCCGTGACGTACGCGTCGAAGTCCGTCAGATGGCGGCGCATGGGCAGGACTTTGCGGATCTTGCAGCAGAGCTTTCGATTCTCGAGAGACGCGTAGAAGAGGTTCATTCCCTTCTGCTGAACCATCTCCTGAACTTCGCCAGCGTTCGGGAACACGACTTCGACCTGCTTGTCGTAGCGGTCGCGCACACGGTCGATCAGACCGTAAGTCGCGGAATGCAGTCGGCCGGTATCGAGCACGAAGACGCGGGTCGTTGGATCGACCTTGTGGAGCATGTCGATTAGAACCATGCCCTCCGGCGCACCGAAGGAGGCAGAGATGGTCAGGCGCGGGTGAAAATTCCTGACTGACCAGGTAAGTATTTTCTCCGCGCTCATAGCCTCCATGGAATTTCGCTTCACGAGATCTAAAACCTCGTCCTGAAAGGATTTTCCATCAAGGGCATCGATTGAAATCAGGGGCACAGGGGGGCTCCAGCGGGACGCGTCCTAGGTGGTTTAGGGGCCATTGGACTACCCGCGTGATTCCTGATTACCGCAGTCGGTTCCTCTATTCAATTTCCTTACTGCTCAGATAAGAATATTGAGAGCCCGCCTACTGCGGAATCGCGAGCTTCTCGCGCACGGAGGCGATCTTGTCTGCCATCGTGACGCCCTCGCGGTCACGCCGATCATCCATCTTGATCACGGTCCCGACTCGCTCGCCACCCGCCGCAAATACGGCTTCCTGCATTGCCCTGATCACCTTGAAGAGCGCGTCGGGCTCGCCCTCGAGGGTTGTGAACATCGAATCCAACTCCCATCGCACGACGTCCTGCGCTTCGAGCACTGAGATCGCGGCTGCGACGTATTCGGATACCGAGAGGCCCACGCCGAGTGGGGAAATGCTGACTGCTGCGATTGCCATACGGGGAGCATAGGTCAGCCTCCGAGATCGCTCTCACGCCGTCCACTAGGCCAGCCCACCGGCCGAGCCTGTTCGCACATTTCGTCGACATCTGGCTGCGCACGGGCCAAATCCTCGATCGAGATGCCAAGTCTCGGATGGACCAGCTCCGGAGCGAGCACGGCAAGCGGCGTCAGAACGAAGGCCCGCTCGTGGGCGTGAGGGTGAGGGATCACCAGATCCGGGTGGTCGATGCACCGGTCCCCAAAGAGCACGACATCAAGGTCGATCATTCGCGGACCCCACTTCACGCAATCCGGCCCGCGCTCACGGCCGAGCGCGGTTTCGATCGCCTGGAGCTTACGAAGAAAGTCGAGCGGCGAGAGCCAAACGCGCAACTCAAGCATCGCATTCAGATAGGGCGGCTGCCCGGCTGGCCCGAGCGGCGGCGTCTCGTAGAGCGGCGACGCCGCAAGAATGACGATTTCCGCCTCGCGCTCGAGATGCACCGCCACCGAAACGAAGCTCGCGACGCAATCGCCGAGATTCGCCCCAATGCCAACGAAGACCCGTTCTCCTCCAGCCCTCATCGCTTCTCTCCGAGTCAAAAGGTTCCTATGGCACAAGGATAGACAGAGTCGACTACTCTTCGCGCCCGCACGCAAGTATTACGGAGCCCTACACTTCCACCATGCATCCGTCCGAAACGCCCAATATGCACGAAGAGACGGGAGCCCACGACACCCTCCCCCCCGATCTGCGCACGGCTGTGCCCGGCCCGAAGTCCCGTGCGCTCGCCGCCAGACTCGCCGTCGTTGAGAGCCAAAATGTCACAGCACTCGACCCCGTACCCATTTTCTGGGAGCGGGCCAGTGGCGCGAACCTCTGGGACGTTGATGGCAATCGATTCATCGACCTAACAGCCGCATTCGGTGTAGCCAATGTCGGCCACGCTCATCCGGCCGTGGTCGAAGCCGTCTCGCAACAAGCGTCGTCCCTGCTGCATGGTATGGGAGACGTTCACCCGCCGCGAGTCAAAGTCGAACTGCTCGAAAAATTGGCCGAGCTCTACCCTCGCGGCGCGGCTACCGAAGTCCCCGAAACGCGAATCGTTCTCTCTTCATCGGGATCGGACGCAGTCGAGACCGCTCTCAAGACAGCCATGCTTGCAACCGGACGTGCGGGACTGCTTGCATTCAAAGGTGCCTATCACGGACTTTCACTAGGCGCCCTCGACGCCACCTGGCGCGAAGACTTTCGAGAACCTTTCTCCGCACGATTGCCTAACGCGACGGCATTCGTCCCATACGGAGATCTCGCCGCTGTCGAAAAATTTGCCCAAACAAAATGCGACCTGGTCGGCGCAATCCTCGTCGAGCCGGTCCAGGGGCGCGGAGGTGAACGCGTACCCCCCGAAGGGTTCCTTTCAGGCTTGCGAGCCATCTGCGACAGGACTGGCTGGCTGCTTATTGTAGACGAAATCTATACAGGCCTGGGCCGGACTGGACGCGTCTTCGCCTGCGATCATGAATCTGTTGTTCCTGACTTGTTATGCGTCGGCAAAGGCCTCGCCTCCGGCATGCCCCTCTCTGCGTGCATGGGCCTTCGACGCGTCTTCGATGCGTGGCCACGGTCCGAAGGCGAAGCGCTGCATACACAAACCTTTCTGGGACATCCCACCAGCTGTGCAGCCGCTCTCGCTTCCCTCGACGTTGCTGCAGAGAACGATCTTGCCGCTCGCTCCGAACGTTTGGGCTGCGAAATCAGGGACCGACTCGCAACAGATCTTCGCGACACCTCATCAGTCGTCGAGGTCCGAGGCCTAGGCCTAATGATCGGCATCGAATGCCGCGAGCCATCCGTCGCCCTAGGCATCACGACTCAAATGCTCGAAGCGGGCTATGTCCTGCTCCCCTCCGGAGATGGAGGCCGCGTCTTGTCGCTCACCCCACCGCTCACGATTGGGCGTAAGGCAATCCATACTGCCTGTGATGCACTCGTGGGCCTCCTTGGTGCCGCGTCATGAGCCGAGCACAAATCGAGACCGAACTGCTTGCCTGGATGCGGGAAGGCAGTGCCCCCGACGATGACACGGCGCGCTTCGAGCGACTTGCCCTCGCTATCTTCGCTTTCCAATTCGAGTCATGCGAGCCCTATAAACGCTTCTGCGAATCCATGAATCAAACGCCGGCGAGCGTCGATCGCCTGGAAGCAATTCCCCCCGTGCCCGCCGGTGCGTTCAAGGAATTTGCACTTAGATGCTTTCCGGCGGAAGCCACTTGCAAAACGTTTCGAACCAGCGGGACTTCCCTCGACCGCCGTGGCGAACTTCACCTCGACACCCTTGTTCTCTATGAAGCATCGCTGCTCTCAAGCCTTCAGCGCTATTTCATGCTCGACCTATGCGGAACCGGCCCCGAAATGCACTTTTTGGCACCGAGCGGTGAAGAGTCTCCGGATTCCTCGCTCACTCATATGTTCGAAGTCCTTCGTCGCGAGGAGGGAAGCCCTAAAAGCACTTTCGACTTATGCGACGGATCTCTCGATCTCGATTCATTAGTCGAAGCGACTCGAAGCGCACAGAGTCGTAACGAACCGCTTATCATTGCGGGCACCTCCTTTGCGTTCGTGCATCTACTCGATGCACTAGCCGGTACGGAGGACACCGATCGCTGGCTCCTACCTGCGGGGTCTCGCCTAATCGAAACTGGTGGCTTCAAGGGCCGCAGCCGTGTCGTGCCGCGCAAAGAGCTTCGGACCGCGATCGCATCACGATTCGGCCTCGACGAGCGGGCAGTCGTGAACCAATACGGCATGACGGAGCTCGGCAGTCAGTTCTATGACTCTACGCTCTTTGATCCCGATGGCCCCCGCCGAAAACTAACGCCCCCCTGGACTCGCGTGCGCTTCGTAGATCCCGCATCGGGAGTGGACGTTCCCGCAGGCGAACTAGGGCAAATCGTGATCCATGACCTCGCGAACACGGGAAGCGTCGCTGCGATCCAAACAGCCGATCTCGGTCGCGCCATCCTTGATTCCGACGGCAGGGAGATCGGCTTCGACGTCGCGGGTCGGGAAGTTGGTGCTGAAGCGCGGGGGTGCTCGATTGCCACCGATGTCATGCTCGACGCATCAAAGCGAAGCGTCGAGTCATGAGTCGTCTCGAAATCGATTGGCCAGACGAGGCAGCGGAGCGAGTACGAGCGGCGCAGGGTCGATTGCGCCTAGCCGGCCCAGCTCTTCGCGATCGCACCTTCGAAGACCGCCTTGAAAGCGTCGCCAAGATTCTTGGGGACTGGACCGCGCCCGATTCGCCATGGCGACGCGAGCTCGCGACATCGCTCGCGGCAGCCTCACCCTTCACCCACGGTACGATTCAGGAAGGCCTCGACGCCGCCCTCACAAGATGGTCACCCGAGGCATTCATCGCCTGTGCTGAGAATGAGGTGGGCAGCCAGCTCGCGCACCGAGGCACCCGGCTTGCGCCCTTCGACTGGACGACGGTCGTCGCTGGGGGATCGATTCCGATGCCGACGATCCTCTCCTCGCTACTACCGCTCGTGCTGGGCTCTCCCGTACTTCTAAGAGAAACTCGCAAGGACCCCGTTACGGCCAGCCTTCTGGCTCGCTCGATTCAGGCGACGGACCCAGAGCTCTCGCGAGCCTTCGAAGCCGTTTCGTTCCCCGCCGTTGATTTATCCGCATACGCAATCGCCCTAGAAGCGCCTTGCGTCGTCGCCACGGGGAGCGATGAGACCCTGGCTGCAATCTCGTCTCGCCTCGATTCAAGCCGCCGATTCGTCGGATACGGCCATCGCTTCTCGATCGCGATTCTCGGTCGAGAGATCGCGAACAGCGAGCCTTTGCTCGAGGAAGTCGCAGCTGGACTTGCTCTCGACCTCGCACGGTGGGACCAATCCGGATGCCTCTCGCCGGTCGTTGCCTATCTCGTCGATGTCCCCACAAGCGTCGCATCTCATCTCGCCCACAAAACCTCAGAGCGGCTCTCCGAGCTGTCGCATAACATGCCGCTAGGCGACCTTTCTCCTTCCCAAGAAGCCTCAATCGCAAGCGAACGCTCCGAAGCAAGGATGCGTGCAGCCAGCGGAATGGGAATATTAGTTGAGGCACCTAATCACACAATTGCCCTGGAAGCCGATGCGCAACCCCGCCCGGCCCCCCTCGGTCGTTTCCTCCGGCTCATGCCGGTCGAATCAGCAGATGCTCTTGTTCGAGCTCTAGAGCCATTCTCCGGGCACCTCTCGAATGTCGCCGTAGCGGGCCTGGCAGTACCAGGCGCTACGAATATCCATTCAGAAAAAAATGCGGACGCCGCGAAAAATATTAGTCAGACGCCTACCAACTCGTTGTTGAGATGGCTCGCGCGCGCAGGTGTGTCACGGTTTACAAAACCCGGACGGCTCCAAACACCTCCCGTTGATTGGCCCCACGATGGTCAGCCGGTATTCAGCCCACTTTCGCGTTTCACGCGATGGACTCAATCGATTTGAGTGAGAGTCTGGCGAGTGTCAGACTCTTTCGACCGTAAAGCCTGTGGAGACATTCACTCTTTTGCGCAAAAACTGTCTCGGGTGCAGGTGGCCAGATCCGCTACCGATCGTCTTGGGCCGGCCACGGGACAGGAGATTTCTCGATTTTCGACACACCGCGCGCTTGCCGAAATGGCAAGCCAGATCCCCGCATACCGCGCCTCTGGTGGCTTAACCCTACGGCAACTTACTACAGCCAGTCTGATGTTGATCGTATCGCCACCCGGTAGCCTGCCGTCTACGCCCATTTTTTGTTAGACCACACTGCCTTTTCATAGGCGGCCGCAGAGCGGCCTG
>Ga0315315_10004237_pt1 | contig 13224 bp, 15 predicted proteins | sample M140m3416metaG_FD_203699 | JGI IMG/M metagenome (GOLD analysis project Ga0315315, IMG submission 203699) | Ammonia-oxidizing marine archaeal communities from Monterey Bay, California, United States - M1 40m 3416 | ecosystem: Environmental > Aquatic > Marine > Intertidal zone | place: USA...
AAAAAATGCTAGAATGGCATGTTATTGGATAGAATGGATACTTAATTTTGAAACACTAGTCAAAAAAGAAAATAAAAAATATTGTGGTGCACGAAGAGTTATTGGTGTAGAAAATAAATATCAAACTGATATTGTTTGGATATTATGGGATTGTCTTTGTTATGAAGCAAATTCGAGAAATTCAAGTATGCTTAAACTAATACAAAATCTACAAGAACTTTTTTGTTTAAAATACAAACCTGGAATTAAAAAAAAAAGAAAATTTTTAATTTATTATGCAATTAATTTATTAACTGAAACAATAAATAATAATATTCCTATTATCGAAAATACAAGTTTAGTAGAGTCTATTTCCAAAAAAATTAATATTATTTACAAACAAGTAAAAAAAAATGAAATAAGACCTAAAACAGATTACTTATTTAATAATTCTATGACAAATAATAATTTAGAAAAAACTGTAAAAAAATTGGATAAAATGAATGCAATTACTATGAAAGGTATTATTCCCAGAAATTAATATAATATTTATAATTTTAAAATATATATAAATATTATAATGCCTAATCCTTCGAATAAAAGACTTAGAAGAGCAAGATATGGTCAGTCCCCCTCTGCTGATGGCTCAACAGTTACAATTGAAAATGGTGCTGGAGAAGGAAAAGACTTAACAGTCGGTTCCGGTTCAGTATTTAATTTAGGAGGTGTCAACCGTTTTGGAAGTTACCCTACAATTGGTATGAGTATGGGATTTTTAAGAAATCTTTCTAAATATAATAATGGTGCTTCTAGCGGAGGTTGCGATGATACTAACAGTAAAACGCTTAATGTTTTCTCTGGTTCTAAATTAGATAACACAATGGATTTTATATTAACAGTAACTACGGATTTTTTAGTTATTTCTGAAACAAATACATTTGAACTTGTTACCGCTGTTGCATCCGGTACAACAACAGTACCAGTTGGTACTCTTGTACAACAAACTATATCTGGTTCCACAATTGACTCTGTTCTTCAGAAAGAACTTAAGGCCGGAGATACTGAAGTTGTTGTTACTACTGATTATACTCCTGCTGGTCAGCCACAGGATTTGGATACTTCTGATTTAACTGTTGCTGCTACAGGAGGTTCTCTTATACTTTCTGCATCATCACTTGTTACCACTGATTTTAGAACTAAAAATACATCTGGATTTGTTGATGGTGATATTTGTAAAGCGATGGGTAGTGGTAATTGCGGAACAGGTATTGAATTAAGTAGCAATAACTTTGGTTTGGCAGATGGACTAAACAGATTAACTCTCGACGGAAATCATGTTGTTGCTATTGAGATTTGGCAATTTGATGGCATGCTTCCTAGAGAAAGGCAGTTACATGTATTGGTTGCAGGAGATCACACAGGTAAAACTTTATCTCTTAAAGTTAAAAGTAATGTATTAACAGCAAGACGCAATACTGTTTCATTAACCAGTCCCATTCAGTTTTCTCCAACATCAACAAGTATTCCTGCTGGAACTAGAATTACACAGACAAGAAATGTTGGTACACCACCTACAGCAGTTACAGTTAATGGTGTTTTAGTTAATGCCTTAAATTCTGGTGATACCGAATTAGTAATAGACACTGATACTAACAATACATTTGTTGCAGGTAATGCCTCAAATTCTGAAACAATTACTGTAGATCCTACTGCAGTTACTCAAACAGTTACATTAACATCTAAACCTGATTCAAAACGTGTTACTGTAACATTAAATAATGTTATCGCAGGTTTAGCCGTTGGCGGAATAGCAGCAAGTACTTCTGTTACACAAACAAGAAACGTAGGTAGTCCTCCTACTGCTGTAACTGTTACAGGTACTTTAGCACAGGCATTGTCAAATGGTGATTCTGAAATTGTTTTTGATTGCGCCACTTCTGATATATTTGTTTTTTCTGAAGACCTAAGTATTGGTGGTAGTGTTGTAGGTACAGCCGGTACTGATACTGCTTCCGCTAATTTACAGGGCCTCTTAGAGGTTGATATTGGTACTGTCGAAACTCACTTAAACAATGTTTCTTCAACAACATCTACTGCTAATGGACATTTAGTTATGGATTCTGTTGTTCCTAGTAGTACAGAAGCCACATTCGGGGCTGATCCAAACGGTAATCTTTTACAGTCTACAAATAAGAATGCCGCTGGATACACTCCCGCTCTCCCTGCAGAGTTAACACGATTTACGTTTGAAACTTCACCCGAATTATTAGACAATGTTACTGTAAATTCTGCAGTTTCTGGAGAATCCGCAGTTAACGCTGTTGGTAAATCACTTTTTGATTTATTTGCTGGAACTGGAATAGAGGAAACTCGTAATATCGATATTACTCTTAGATTGGCCTAATTTATAAACTTTAGTAAAAAAAAAATATAATTGTATATTATAAAATGAGTAATCCAGGAAATAAAAGACGTCATAGAGCATTAGCAGGTTCATCGCCATCTTCTGATGAATCATTAGCAGCAGGTTCCTTTAGTTTGGACCACAGAGGAGTCAGTGTTCAACGAACAAAAGGTTCTGTTGTAAATAACGCAGGAAACATGATGTATGGAACTTTCCCTACTGTTGGAGTTGCCCTCCCATTTTTAATGAAATTAGGAATGTGCTGCAGAGATGGAAAAGTACCTACACCCCTTGCACCTAAAGATTAAATTTAATATTTTAAAAATCATAATCATAATTTTAAATATAATATTATGATTTCTTTTTTTCTCAATATACTACATAATGGCCAGAAAAAGCCGTAGAAGATCTAGAACTAGAAGACGTAGACGTTCCCGTCGCGGAGGTATGGGTGCCCCAATGAAACGCCGCAGAACAAGAAAACGCCGCCGCTCTCGTCGCAGACGTCGTTAAGTTATTTTTAAATAAAAAATAAATATTTTTATATATGATTAAAAAATATTTATTAACTGGAATTCTAATTTTAGCATTAGATTCTATATATTTAAATTTAAGTAAACATTTGTTTATAAAACAAATAAAAATAATACAAAAAGAACCATTTAAATTAAATATTTATTCAGCAATTGTTTGTTATATTTTATTAACTTTAGGAATATATTATTTTGTTATACAAAAAAATTTATCATATAAAGAAGCATTTTTATTAGGATTTATAATTTATGGTATATTTGACACCACTACTATGAGCATTTTTAAAGATTGGAATCCATCAATAGCATTACTTGATACATTTTGGGGAGGGATTTTATTTACTTTAGTTTTGTTTATATACAAAAAAATAGAAAAAATATACTTATAAATAATATTAAATAGTTTGAAGTCTTTCTCTACGAGGTTTAATATCGTTCATTTCAACTAGTTTATCATGTTTAACATTTTGTATAGTAATATCTGTTTTTTTTTCCCTATTATCAGTTAAATTTAACTTAAAATTATATTTAACTAATTCACGAATTTTTTCTATTTCTAATAATCTTAAACGTTTATTTTCTTGTTTTATAAAACCTTTCAATATCTTTAACAACACCATACTAATATTACTATTTAATATTTGAAAAATTTTAATAATACCACCTGTTACACCTAATATTTCAATAGTTGTATTTGTATCTAGAGTTCTATATAACCAGTAATCTCCTAATGCAGCAACTAACAAACTATTTGTAATTATTAAAACCCATACAATAATCAATTCAAATTTTCTTTTTAATTTTGGATTTACATCATAATTTGGAATTTTTTTTTCATCTATAAAAAGATCTTCAAAATAAAGAGGTTTGGATGCTGTATAATAAACTATCTTTGGAAAATTCCAAAATAAAATAAATGCTGATAAACATAAAAATAATGGAATATAAATATAATTCTGAAAGTTTTCATATATTAGAGCACCTGGAGCAAAAACAAATGGAAGAAAATATCTTTTTATTTTAATTTTTTTACAACATATTTTACAATTTTTACAACATGTTTTATTATTATCTTTACAACACATATATTCATTAATGTATAAATTTCTCTAATTTATTTATGTAAATTCTATACGTAAATAAATTATCTAGTTCTGTAATAAACCAACGCTTGATATGATTTTTTAAAATTATATTTCTCTCCAATTGTTTTTGTTATCTTAAAACTTTTATTCTTATTAACTAAGTTTTTCCACTTTAATTTTCTTACAGGAGAGAAATCTTCACCGTCCAATTTATAATCAGTTTCATTAATAGTTATTAAAGCACACACATGATTTCTTTCAATATCTCTTATAGCAACAGCATCTAATTCATATTGATATTTACCTGAAGTAATTGTTAATGGTTTTTCAAAATCACTTACATTATAAGTTTTATCTAAGGGGTCATCAAATATTTCAACAATAATCATATGTGGAATTTTTTCCAGTGATTTTATATCTTGACTTAAATTATCTAGTGCTTCTTTATCATGAGTTATTCTGTATGTATGCAGAGGAAATGGTGTTAAAGAACCGTGACCGAAATTTTCAAGATATCTTAATATAGAAAAATAAAACTGAATAGGATTACCTGCTTCTTTACTATGTTTATATCTGTATTTTTTGGGTAATGCTTCATAAACACTCTGTACAACATCATTAGTATCTATTAGTTTAGCATATCCCCCTATATCCTGTGTTCCTAGCAAGGATGCGGTGATAAATCTATTTAATATCCAAAATGCTTTATGTATTTTATTATTAAATTTTTTTAATTTTGTTTTTGTTTGCAATTTACCTGTTATCATTGCTTCTCTAAAAAAACGTAAAAATTTTCTACCTTTATCACTTAAAAAGAAAATAGCAAAAAATGTATTCATCCAACAATTATTATCTGTTTGTGCAGGACCAACAATGTTATGTGGTATTATTTTTTCTGTACTTCTTAAATTATCAAGTAAATATTGTTGTGCTTCTTTTGATTTCCAATTATAGCATAATTCTTCACCTGAATCTGTTACAATTGTAATTTCTAACAAATTACAATCACCATTAACAAACATATCTTTGTGTGGAGTTTGTGATATTAATGATTGAATTTTTTTATTTACTGTTGGCGAGTATGATTTTTTTAAAGTTTTAGATAATTCTGTCATTCTTGATTTTGTTACTTTTGTTCTTGTTACTGATATAGTTTTACTTTTTCTTATAGCAGATTTAGAGGGTTTTTGTGTCTTACTTTTTTTTTCCGTCTTATGTTTTCTTGTCTTACTTTTTCTAGTCTTATGTTTTCTTGTCTTACTTTTTCTAGTCTTATTTTTTTGCATTGTGCTTTTTCTTGTCTTACTTTCTTCAGGTACACTAAATTTTGTTGAAAGCATTTTCATAGTTTTGTCTTTAGGGTCACATTCACTAGTTAAAGAATTCCAGTTATAACCTTTAGGACATCTTTTACCTGTACGCATAATACTTTTACTAGGTGTTTTAAAACTTGTTTTTTTAGTTTTGTTTTGTGAATTTTTTGAAAAGTTCTTTTTAGTTTTAGTTAATTTACTTTTTAATGAAGGTTTCAAACTTTCTAAATTTTCTGATAAAATTTCATCCATTATTGTTCTATTCTTTGTTAAAACTTTTGATGGAAGAGTTAATTTACCCTTTTTAGTAACTTTTTTAGTTTTTGTTTTGTTTTTTTTTAATTTTAAGGTTGTTGTTTTTGAAAAAAGATTATCGCCTTGTTTTTTTGATTTAGTTATTTTAGAAATACTTTTATTATTAGAAACACATTCATTAGTTTCTTTATTTCTATGAAAACCTTTTTGACATTTTTTTCGTGTAACACATTTGCATCCAGTTTTTTTAAAAACATAACCTTCTGGACATTGAGGTTTTAATGACATAAAATATATATTTTATTTAGATTTTAATATTTATAATTTGTATATGAGTATATTTAATACAAATAATTCAGCAAGTATACTGAAACCTATTACACCAGATCCTACAAAAAATTCATTTACAGAAAAAATATCACAAAGTGTATCTAAAAAACCTACTATTACAGAAACATTATCATCAAAACTTTCTGGTATTAAATCTATTGGACAGACATTTAGTCCTAATCAAACCAACTCTTCATCAATGTCTATGACATCAATGACATCTAATGAGGGAGGGGTCATGATAATTAAAATTTTATTAATAGTATTAATTATTGTATTTTTAGCATATAATCTATATTTATATTTTTACGAAGGTACTGATATTTTCAGAAAGTTTTTTGGAATTACATTGTTTAAAACGGGTGAAGGTACAAAAAATACAATTGAAAATACAGGTAAAGGAGCGGATAAAGTATTAAATGTTACAAAAAAAGCAGGTAAAGGAGTAGGTCAAGCAGTATCTGATGCTGGAAAAAATATAGAAGAAAGTTCTTCATTAAAAAAAGCCATCGAAAAACCTACATTCAAAGAAGAAAAAGTTATCGAAGATGACTCGACAGAAAGTAACATCCAACATAAAAAAACAACAGGTTACTGTTATATAGGTAATGATAGAGGTTATAGAACATGTGTTAAAATGACAGATGATGATACATGCAAATCTGGGAAAATATTTCCAACTAAAAATATTTGTATTAATCCAAATTTAAGAAAATAATTTAAATAATTTTAACTATAATTATAATTATTTAAGTATAAAATATTTATACAATATATAATGAGTTTATTAACAATGTTAACTCCGTCTAAAAGAGTTGAAAATGGGCTTTTGTGGAGCAGTGTGTTTACAATATCTACAATACCATTAGGATTATGTAGTTATAAATTTTTACTTCCTAAATTAAATGTTCAAGATAATGAAAAAAAAATTTTAAATGAACAAATATTAAAATTATTACTTACTTCTTCTGCATTAATAGGATTTTTATATGGATTTAATACGAAAAGAAGATTATTAAATTAATTTTTTGTAAGTTTTTGCATTTTCATTTTTAATTCAGATTTTTGTAATTTACATAATTTCCCATCTTCAGATTTCATTATAATATTATTATCATTACGTTCTATATTTATTCCTAATACTTCTTTAGAAAATGTACATAATTTTGAATAATTATATATACCCAAATGTCTGTATTCATCGCTTTTCATCATTGCTTTGAGATCTAAATATGTAGCAATATTTTCTTCAATATTTTCCATTATAATATAATTTGTTATTTTATATTATATTTAAACTAATTAATATAAAATTATTTTTAAAGTGCAGATGAAAAGAACCATCTAAGTGAAAAGTAAGGAGGGAAAATTTTCATATCATCATCTGCTGTTAAATTAGGACCAGATTTAACCATATTTTCAATATCAACGCCAGACAAAGCGTAACTATGATATCTTAAATTAGATAAAAATCCAGAAAATCCACCTCTTTGATTAATATAAACATCGCCATAATTTTGTTTAGGTACTGACCTAAACTCGTGTCGGTTTACAATTGTTCCATTAATATATGTATCCATATGTTTTCCTCTAGTACGCATATTAACTAGTATCCATTTATTCATTGGAATATCGTTAATTTCTATTTCTTCTATAACATTATTAAATGTATTCATAACAAAAATCAAAGAATTTTTTGTTTCATGTAAGTAAAGACCGGGAGCATTATTTGGAAATGCCATATCACTAACATTTACACCATCAAATGATTGTTTATCACCAATATTACTATCAGAACCTTTGTTAAAAATATGCTTTCTTTGACCTGTTTTATAAACTAAATCATCAATAAATAACCAAACTGACCACGTGAATTCTAAACCTTCTCGTTCATTTACTGACCTCATTATAGGTTTTGAACCAGAAATTTTTGGGTCTTGGTGGATTGTATTCTTTTTTTTACCACTTTTTAATCCATTTACTAAAATAGGATTTTTCTCGGGTGAAGTTAAATACCCTAAAATAATTGAACCTAATCGTAGAGAATAAACAAATATTATTAGTACTAATATAAAAAAACAAACCTTAGCGACTAATGTATTTGAATACAAAAAATCTGTTGTACCAGAAACCATTTTATTATTCCTAAATTTGGCAAACACACCCCCTGCTTTATTAGAAGCCGACCCAAAGGCTTCTCCTAAATTTGCCATAGGGCTATTATAATTACTTGCAAAACTACCGTAAGACATACTTATATATTATAAATAATATAATTAGATTTCAAATCCATATTTTTCTTCATTATCTTTCATAAATGATAATTTTAATTTATATTTATTTAACATATCTGTTAATGCATTTCCACCTGGTCCTTCTCTGTAAATATCATATGCCTCTCTGGGATTGATTGTTCTTGAAAAGTATCTAAATTTAGATGTAGCGCCAGAAAATCCACCATCTGGTGTTAATACAACATTAGAATCTTTATCCATTTTTGGAACACCAGTTAATACATTCGTATTAACCAATTTCCCATCAATATATGTATCAACAGTTCTATTATTAACCGCCATGATTATACTGCACCATTTTTGAATTGGAATATTTTGTATAGACCAATTATCAACATTTGCGGCGCTTGTTGCTGATGATGTTGTCATTGAAATATCTAAATCATTTGTAGAGGGTGCTAAAGAAAGTGATGGTGATACTGTACCTGTTTTTGAATTGGTTCTTCTAAATATCACCTTAGGTTTACTATATTTATATTGCCAGTTATCTACATAAATCCATATTGAAAATGTATAATTAACACTCTCAAGATTACCTGGAAGATTTGATGTTATAGGTCTTGAAGTTTTTGCACTTCCACCCATTGATAAACTTTGATTTGTATTATCTGCAAAAACATATTTCCATACAAGATAAAGAATTACAATTACGATAACTCCTAAAAGAATTGTTTTAAAATCCATAATATAATATTATGTTAGAAATTTATCTAAACAATTGGTGGATTATTATTTTTCAAAACATTATAATTAATAGAAATTCGTTCTTTTGTCATCATTCTAGGAAAATATAAAACATTACATACACCTCCGCCTATACCATTATCATCACCAACACTAACATTATCTAAACTCATATATGGTAATACATTTTTAAATGATGCGAGCAATTTAGAATTCATAAATACGTCCAAAATACCACTATCATAATTTATTACTATATTATTCCATCGTTGTAAAGGAAAATCTTTAATTTTATAAATAATTGGTTTTTTATTTTTACCATTATTCATTGTTATTTTAAGTGAATTATCTATTCCATTATATGATATATTAGGTTTTTCTCCGTAATCTAAAATAGTTGTATATTTTCTATATGATGCACCAAAATTAGGTGGTTGTGCTCTTATAAAAAACCATGCACTTATAGCATAATTGTAATTATATTGGATATCATATCCTGATAATTTTAAATCATTATGCTGTCCTAAATATTTTTTATTTTTTAAATAAACAGGTTCTTTTAACAAAACTTTCCCTGTCTGTATTTTTTTTATTTGCGAATACTCTTTTTTGAGATTTTCCAAATGTATTTTTCCTTCACTTATATTATGCTCTAAATCAAATATCTCTCCTGCTTTTTCTTGAATTAATCTTATTGTTTCTGTTATAGCACCTTTACAATCTTTTTTATTTTTAATATCGGATGCATTATCACACATTTCACTACTTCTATACCCATAATTTATTAAAAAATTAACTAATTCTTCTTTATTTTTCGGGTCATTAAGATTTTTACTATTTATCTGTTTCCATCCTGCCTCTGGTATTCTTTTACCACCTTCAGAATGACAATTTTTTTTTAATGTTTTAACCTGTTTTTCCATTTGTTCTATTCCCTCTTCTGTATCTCTAATTTTATTTTTTACAATAATTTTCTTATCATCTTTATCTGTAGTTGTTGTGTAAATATACTTACTAAAAATAGGTATAATAATAACTAATGCTATTAAAACTATTTCAATTGCTAATATATAGTATACTGTTTGAGGAGTATGTCTTAATTCATTATATAAAAATTTAACTGTGTCAAAGAAAATACATGGTATAATAAATATTAAATAAAACAAAACATTAATTAATGGATTCTTTTTTAAAACATTTTTAAAATTAACAGAATTAATCAAACCTCTATATATTAAAAACATTCCTGATAATATAGTACCTATCATAATCATTACTGTTCCAGAAACATTAAATAAAATATTCTTACTAACTAAAAATGCAAATGCTGCTAATATACCCATCGCAACACCAACGCTAATTAATATATAAAGATATTTAGATGAATTTTTAAATAACCAATTATCTTTTTCCAAATCTGAACCAGTATCAGGATACTGTTGAGAGATATTTTTAGTAAATTTAACAAAGAATATTCCCAGACAAATAAATCCTAATCCTACAAGCATAATATTCAAAAAATATGAATAATCTGCAGTAAATTCAGGATATCCATTTTTATAAATATATATAGTTAATGCTACAAATAAAGAAATAAATAATAAAACAAAAGAAAACTGTCTATTATTACTTGTACTATCCCATGCACCAAATTTTGAATATCCCCATGTTTCTCTAGTCCCGGGCATTATGGGAAATATAAACCATAATAATTGTAAAATCAATGTAATAGGAAATAGTATAATTGTTTCTATAACATATTTCACTAGAGAAAATGCTCTTTTATATGAATCAGGAAAATCACCACTCTCCCTGTAGTATTTTATTCCATATCCTATTAAAAAAAGTATTGATAATATTAATAATGCTAAAGGGGTATAAATAATTGCTGAGGTTATACCTTTTAAAATTGTACTCATTTATATTTTATTAACATTAAATAAAATATAAATTATCTATTAACCTAAATTATATAATACTATAATTATAAGAAATTTTTTGATGTTTTATTTGCATGACAATTATTACATAGTGCTGCTAAATTTGATACATCATTTGTCCCGCCATATTGTAAATCTATTTTATGATCAACCTGAAATGTATGAGTAAGTTGTTGATTACACATATTACATTTCCAACCTTGATGTGAGGCTACATATTTTTTTTTTGTTTCACTAACACTTCTTTTTGTATTTGTATAACGAGAATTTATTGGATTTGGCATTTGAGGTTGAATTCTATATGATACGTTTGATTGTTGGCCTAATTCATTAACTTTATCACGAGCATTAGTAAAATCAAAAATCGGTGTCAACATATCTTTAGTATTATTATCTACCGGCATATATTTTATTAAATCTGTTGCATGTTTTACTAAATTCTTTGTTTCATTTGGGTTTTTATTTACAAATAAATAAATACTTAACCCTACAAATGCAAATGTTGCCATTCTAAAATATTTTTTTCCTTTAACTATATATTCTGTAAATTTTCCGTCATAATATGTATTGGCTACCAAAAATGCAGTGATTGCAAATATTAAAAAGTTAACTTTCATATATATATAATTAAATATATATAAAAGTATTAAATGTTATTTAATTTGACAAAATTTATGCTTTCTTGTAAATCATTCCTAAACGATGATGTTTTTTTCCCTTGTAGGTTTTACCTTTGTATTTAAAAGAAGTTAATCCTTTTTTTTTAGCATTTAACATAAGTTTAAAGTATTGATTAAGACCACGTTTTTTACCTTTCTTTCTTGTTCTTTTTCTCTTGCGTGTTCTTCTTTTAGATTTCTTTCCCTTTCTTTTTCTGCGTCTTTTTCCACCGAGAAGTGAACCAACGGCGGGTTCGCCACTATCAGCCTCAGGAGTACCAGCCTCTTCACTTTCTGGAGCAGGTTCTTCCTCTCCTCCACCGCGCTGACGTCTTTTTCTAGAACGACTTCTTCTACGAGTTCTTTTAGCCATTATATATTTAAGTTATATTTTTATTTTAACGAACAAATATCCTAAATCTATCTTCTGTAAAAATAAAGAATAGTTAATATTAATAATATAAAAATTCCTCCTTCAATATATTTTTTTCTTGTTTTTACTATTTCTTTATTTTTCATTTCTTTTGGTTTATATTCTTCATAATATTTTTCTAAATCTTCATAAAATCCTATTTCCTCTTTTTTTAATTTTTTATTAATTTTATTAAAAATGAAATGAATCCATTTCATGAATGACATTCTAGAACTTAAATAAGGTGTAACTGGATATTTGTCTAAAAGTTCTAAAAATGTGTTACCAATAGGATCCATTGGTATAAATATTGGTAAATTTTGTATAAAGTCATAATATTTTTTTATACTTACATCATTTGGATGTTTTGGATAACTAATTGCAATAGTTTGCAAAGTAAATTTCAAATGCGGAAGCCACACATTATGGTTTAATCCCATTATATAGCAAATGATATAAAAACATAATTATTTAAACATATATATGATAAAATCAAAAGATTATTATGACTCATTATATTGTAATAACTGTGGTAAAAGAGGACATACGTATAATCAATGTTCTAAACCCATTACAAGTATAGGAATTATTGCTATTAATAAAGAATATAATAATATAAAATTTTTAATTATATGTCGTAAAGATAGTTTGGGATATGTAGAATTTTTAAGAGGAAAATACAACATAACAGATAAAAATTACATACAAAATTTAATAAACGAAATGACAAAAAATGAAAAAAATAGATTACAGACAATACCGTTTCAACAATTATGGAATGATTTGTGGGGAAACTTTAATCATAGTCAATATAAATCAGAAGAAAAAATGTCCCGAGACAAAATAGAGAATATTAAAAAAGGAATTAATGATTTATATACTAAAGAAAAATTTACATTGGAAGATTTGATAAATAATAGTACAACTAATTGGGAAGAACCTGAATGGGGATTTCCAAAAGGAAGAAGAAATTATAATGAAACTGATATTAACTGTGCATTAAGAGAATTTGAAGAAGAAACAGGATATAATAAGAAAGATATCAGAATGATTATAAATATAAAACCAGTTCAAGAAGTATTTACAGGTTCAAATTATAAATCTTATAAACATAAATATTTTTTAGGACATATTGATAATCCTAAAAAACCAATAAATTTTCAAAAAAGTGAAGTTAGCCAATTAAAATGGTTATCTTTAGAAGAATGTTTAAAAAAAATTAGACCATATAATTTAGAAAGAATTGAAATAATAAATAATATAAATAAAGTTTTACATAAATATAGTTTAATCTCATAATATATTATTATGGAAGAACCAAAAAGAAAGAAAGAAT